>Ga0116230_10004765_pt1 | contig 13299 bp, 8 predicted proteins | sample S1TSphfallax_3_FD_88678 | JGI IMG/M metagenome (GOLD analysis project Ga0116230, IMG submission 88678) | Host-associated microbial communities from peat moss isolated from Minnesota, USA - S1T2_Fd - Sphagnum fallax MG | ecosystem: Host-associated > Plants > Peat moss > Unclassified | place: USA...
AAATTGAAGCATGCAGTGAAGCAGTGGAACTTCCACCAGGATTTGAATGTATTGCAGTTGGTGCAACAGCATCCATCTCCAGTGGTCCTTCTTTTGCAGATACAACATGTCTGAAAGAAGTGGTCCTTCCACCAGGATTTGATGGTGTGGCAGCTTGCAACAGCCATGGTTTCACTCAGGAGTCTCAGGACATAGGTGATTGTTCTGTGACACTCTTCCATATTTTTCAAAAACCTTTTCTTTTACAGAATCAATAATCCTCTTCTTTGTCTATTTGGTGCTCAGTAGTTGAGCCTAAATTATGACCTTGTATGTAGTGCTGATGAGAATTGCCATTATAAATAAGTCCCGTGCATTTTGAGGAGCTGAAAACCAAGGATATAAAACTGACTTCAAGTTTTGACCTTTTCAGCAGGAGCATCTCCCAGACAAAGTGTATCTGGAAGAAGGGAACTAACCCTCAACTTTGAGCAGTCTGCCTCACCAAAAGTTTCTGAGAACCCCTTGGACAATCAAATTTCTCCAGTTGGGTCAGGAGGGCAAGCAAGGGATGTTGACTGGAATTCTGAAGGGACTGAGAACAAGGCATGCCCAGGAAACAACATGGGTGAGGATAGTTTTTTAACATCAGCTTCGGTGCCGATTTCTTCACCTGCACAACAGGCCCAGTTGCTTTTTCTGGCCAAGCAGCAAACTGCAGAAGAAGCAGACATTTTGTTATTGTTGAGCAAGGAATCAGAGAAACTTAATCAGCATGAATTTGACCTGAGTAAGGAGAAACACATTGTGAACAAAAGTGCAGTGCAAGTGTTAAGGAAGGACTCCAAAATAGATTGCACGAGAGGCAAATTCCCACAATTGACACTACAAAAACTGGATAAAGAAAAAGTTACAAAGGTTTTTGAGAACACTGATTTGAGCATGAATAGGACAAAAGATTCAGCAACAAAGTTGAAACAGAAATACAGGTCAATGGTAAATGTTCAGGACCAGGGTAGAGAAATCAGTGATAAGATGTACCCCTCTGTTCCCAAGTTGAGAATTCCAAAACTGGGTGATGAGGAAATCACAAAGGTTTTGGAGAAGGCAAACTCAGGGAAGAACCGGACAAAGGATTCAGCAGCAAAGTTGAAGCGGAAATACATGGCAAAGGTGAATGCTCACAACCAGGACAATAAAGACATTGATGATAATCTCATGTCTCTTCCAAAGAAGGCCAGGCTTGAGCTTCTTGTGAAACGTCGCTTGGAATTGAAGGCAGACATGGACAGCAAGAACGTTCTTGCTGTCCATGTTGATGCTAAGAGTGTTGCTGTGCTTGACAAGAAAGTCAAGGATGGGAAAGAGACAAAGAGAAAAAAGCTAGTTTCTTTATCAGCCTTGAAACCTCACAGTTCACTCTTTAAGGGAACAAAAGTGGAGGATCAGGAGAAACATTTCAAGTTAGAGAGGAGAAAGGCAAAGCTTGAAGAGGCAGTAAGAAATCTTACTGATCAGGAAGTCCTTCCTAGCAGCAAAAACCATGTTGTAGTGAAAGCTGCCAAGCCAGAGAGGAAGAAGATAGGTGCAGCAGTTTCAGATATTGATGTTGCCTATGTAAATGGAACAGTTGGGAAGAAGGCTTCTGCTCGTGAGATAGGCTCTTTAGCCAAAGTAGGCCAGCCAGAGAGGAAAAAGGCAAGATACAGTGAAACTGCAGAAATCCCACATAGTGAATCAGAAGTTAGGGATGATAGGGAGAAGGGAATGCCTGTAGCCAAAGCAGACAAAAGAGAAAAGAGAAGGATTAGTTCTACCATTGGAAACTCTGTCCCTTTGCAACATAGCAGTGTTTCTAAGCATGTAGTCAGCAAGGCAGAATGGGTGACTTCAAAACATGCACCAGTGGTAGACAATGTTATGTCAGAGAGTAATGCAGTATCCGAGGAGGAATTGGCTGCTGAGAAAAAGAATGTTCCTATGGTGAAAACCGGCATTGCAAAGAGAGGAACATGGGTACAGAAAGTGGGTCTAGATCTTGTAACAGTGGAGCAATCTTCAAATTGTGAGGACAAAGGGCTTGCTGCGAAGAAGGATGTGTCCAATGCAAAATGTGCTAACTCAGAGAGGAGGAATCTGAAAGATGCCTCAGGGAGAAAAGTATGTCATTTGGACAAATTTGCAGTGGGTGGAGAAGAAGTCTTTGTAGAAGCAAAGAAGACATACAAGAGGAAAGTTGGGAAGGCAGAAAGGGAAGATGCTAAGAATAGGACAGCAACTGCAACATCTAACCCACCTGAAGATGCAGCTCTGGGTGCTTCTGGAATAGCACCAGTTGAACAAGAAAGTTGGCACTTGAAGAAGATGGCATTGGAGCTTCATTTGATTCATGGAAATCTCTTGAAAGTTGGCAAGGTAACACAAGGTCTGTTTCCAGAATCAACATTGAAGAAAGGAAATGAAAAGCAGAAAGATCTACTGTGCGTTGAGCCTGCAAAAGTGGATCCAGCATCAAGGAATGAAAAGGAGACTCGAACTTTGATCCAGCAAGGGAAGAAGATGGGTCCAGCCTCAATTGGCTGTGCACGAACCTCTATTAGTGGTTGGGAATGGCGCAACTGGGCAAGGAATGGAGCCAAGAGGAGGCTGCAAAAGAGGGTAAAGGCAGCAGATAATGATCTAAGCACCCTTCAAGCAACCAAGAACCAATCAAATGGCAAACATTCAACAATCAGTGCTCCCAGCAATCTTCAAGCTCGCAAAAATCGTGCCGTGCTGCGAAGAATGGCTGTTGCTGCTGAAGGCTCTGAGATGCTAAAATTTAGTCTGCTGAAGGTAAAACTTTCTTGCCCAGTGAATCTGTTGTGTCTCATTAGAGACAGTGGATGTCTCTTGTGTGTGAACCAGCATCACAACTGAGTATTCCCATTGCTTCCAGAAGGTTTAGAAGATTTCTAAAGATTGTGCCTTGGGGTGGAACTAATTACAGATTGTTGACCAAATGGTTCCAAAAGAAGAATTGCACTCCAAATTTCCCTTGGTAGAGAGATTTAATTTTGAGCAAAAATGGCATATGGGTGGTGTCATATTTCCTTCGATATGTGCTGCTTGCATGTTAGATGGCTTTGACATGCTGTTGGTGGTTAAGGAGTCTGATCTTGGTAGTGCTTGATGACAGGCACGAAAGAAGCAGCTCAAGTTTCAGCGGAGCAAGATTCATGACTGGGGCTTGGTGGCCCTGGAGCCCATTGATACTGAGGATTTTGTCATTGAGTATGTGGGCGAGGTTATTCGGCGCCAGGTTTTCCCTCTTTCTCTACTACAGATTTCTTGGTTATTTTGTAATTTTTAATGAGATAAGGATTTCTAAGTGTACTCGAGTCTTTGTTGGTTGATGTTCCAACCTCTCATCTTTGTTTTATACTTTCTCTAGTTCTTTTTGAGAAACACTGCTGTATGTTTTTCCTTTCAATAATCATGAGAACTGCATTCTTCTTGAACATTGCATATCAGAACCATTCTTTTGTTCCACCAAATTTAAGTTGGTAATTCATGAAGCTCAAAGGTGTAGGTTCCTGTCTCAAGTCATTACATCCAGGAAGGAAGTTTAGACTTCTCATCTTGAACAACCCCTGTGACATGGAATTTATGAATATCTTCCAGATATCAGATATAAGGGAGCGCCGGTATGAGACCCTGGGCATTGGCAGTAGTTACCTGTTCCGTATTGATGATGAACTTGTGGTAAGGCTCTGTCTGTTGCTTATCAGTACTCAAGAGTCCAAAGTTTAAATCCTGACAGAGTCTTGTTCATGTACTGCTATCTGGCTCAAGCTTTTGTGCATGGTTTCCTGGTGGTAAATCCTGATCTGGTTTTGTGTTACTGGAAGGTGGATGCTACACGGCGTGGTGGGTTGGCAAGGTTCATCAACCATTCTTGTGATGTAAGGCCTTACTCATTCTTTACTCTCCTTTCTTCATTAACTTGGTGGAAAAGGTGCAAATTTGCTGGCTCAAATTTGGCATTAATCCATGCCAAACCACAGGATCTCTCTGAGACAGTGAAAGGGTTACAAGAACGTATTTTTTGAAAACCTCTGCTTTGTTCCTCTGTTTTTGAGAGCATCCCCTGTCAGTTCCTAACTCTGGTTGGCAAAAATTACAGGAAAGCAAATGGCTGTTTGGTAGATGTATCAGATGAAAAAAGATGAAAGATGATCAGCCAGAAACATAAATTGTTATCACATAAGATCAAAGGAAACTTCTCCATGTGCTCCCCCCAGTAAAGAGCAACTGCAAATTTACAGCCTTGAAAATTGCAGATGCAGTTCGGAGACCTAATTTGGAGTTGAAGACAAGAAAAACGCAGGCTTTATTTGCCCAAGAAAAACAGAAAAAGAAAGAGAGAACCACATATTTTGACATGGAGGAAGCTTCCAAAAGAAGTCCTTTTTCAGCTCAATTACATTTTGGGTTGTGGTCAATTGCTCCAAGTGTAACACACTAAATAGTACAATCTATGTTGCCTTTCATGTCCATTTGTCTCTTTAGTGTCTCTTTTATATTCCCCTGGGGACAAGACCTGTAAGTAGGAAATGAGCAGTAGCAAACCTTAGGGATCAGTATAGGTTCCTTTCTCAATCAAGTTGGTGACAGTTTGACAAAGTATAGTCTGTGATTTTGCAGCCAAATTGCTACACAAAGATCATAACAGTGGAGGGCCAAAAGAAGGTGGTCATATATTCGAAGCGCCCTATAGTGGCAGGGGAGGAGCTCACATATGATTATAAGTTTCCATTAGAGGAGGTGAAGATCCCTTGCTTCTGTGGTGCATCAAGGTATTACATTATTGCACACCCACAATTGTTTTTTCTCATCTTTATTGTCTAGTCTCAGATTGTGAAAGGATTAGACAACTGTTGCTGTCAAAGAGAATTCAACTACACTTGCTAATGTATATTTAGTGGAGTTGTGACAAAGGGATGTTGAGGAAATTGAAATTTAGATCTTGGTTCTTACTCATGGTGCTGTTACCAAATGTGACAGATGTCGAGGGTCCCTGAACTAGTTAAAGGACATGACCATGATCTGGCTTGATTTAACATCGTCAGATACAATCAACTGGGGTAAAGGTGAGAACAGATGCACAATTTGTCTAAGCTTGTGGATGTGTTCTCTAGGTGCTTGCATTCAATATTGTTTACTTGAACCAGTACTTTGGTCGCTTCTTTCTGGAGTATTGTTCTAAATCAGTTGACCAGTCATTCAGGTGGGCCATTTCTTGTGATCTCTAACATAATAGTTGTCTGCATTTTTTTGTTTTTTGCTCACAGGGTCTAGGTATGCTGTGTTTTATGTGGGTACCTTGGAAGTTATTGAGCTCATTTTGATACAACCTATGGTGTGAAGGCTGATATGACTTTCAATTCGGGTTCAGATTTCAGTGCTGGCATAGACTAAATGGCATACTCTGTTTCCAAATGTGATAGAAACAAATGATGCTTACTTCTATGGTTATCTACATGCAGAGTTGACACTGGGTATCCCCTGATGGTTTTCTATCACTGCTGGTTCCAGTGTAATATAGTTTTCAGTGAAATATTGGTGCTTCAAACATGGTGCATTGAAATTTACCAATTTCTGGAGGGGCTTTGCCACTAGCTGCTTTTGAAGCATAGCAATACAGTTCTTTGTAATTTAATTAGGCAATTTGACATAATGCATGTCTATTAGTCATTACTGAGATGCCCTTTTGGGTCTGAAAACATATAGGCAGAAATAGAGGGTTAACCTATTTTGTTTTATTCTTTCTCTGTCTGAGAAGGGGTGTTGTGAAGGGTCACCTCAGATTTGGCAAAATGTTGCATGTAATCAACCTTTGAATTGCTAGTGCCATGGTTCATCTTTGTCCAAGGCATGGTAACTGTATTATCAAGGATCCACTTTTTTGGTCATTATCTTGGTAATGTCTAGTTCAAGTTTTAATAGAGAGACAGCTATCACTGACATTTGGTGCAATTTGGATTCCAAAGAATGATACTTTGATAGCCCTTTTAGATCTTGGGTCTCTGTATGCTGGCAAAATTAGGCTCAAGCCTTGTCTGCACTGAATGTTTCTATGACTTGCTTTAAGGTTTGTGATGAATTGATTTGTTACTCCAATGCTTTGGATGTTGACGGTTGTCAAATGCCCACACTGTTTATGTGTCCATCATCTTGTTTGGCTTTGATCAGAGGGTTTTGGATTTCCTTTTTTTTCCCTTGATACTTTTTCTGGAACGGGCAGCCATCTGTGACATAGCATTGATAAACACTTGAACCTTTGTGAAAATTTGTTTAAAATGGCCATCTCTAATGGAAGATCATGGATACTGTCATCAATTGCCTTCAAGAGTTCTGGATCCCAGCTGGTACATCCTGCATCAAATCACAGGTATGTAACCAAAAGCAAGTAGTGGGTTTGAGTTGAGTTGATTCCTGATTGAGTGAAGCATTCAAAGAGATAATGCTTCAGCTTTGCAACTATGATGAGGTTGTCATTATTTTCCACCTGGAGATTTCCAAATATGTTGTTTCTGTGACTATGACCCCTTTCAGGTGCATATGTTGAACATCCTGTAAAAGAATTATTAAAAAAGAAGCTTGAATCCTTGTAAAAAAGCAGCCAAAAAACTCTGAATACAGATAAGTTCTACTAGACCATCCTTTTACAAGGATGAGAAGGAAACTGAGGGTGGGGATAAGTATGCCAGACATGCAGCTGACAGTGCAGGACCATAGCCGACCATAATATAGATGCAGCAGATCTTCTATAGAGATTGCCGTCCCCACTCACGAGAGAAAATTGGGTCAATTTCTCTTGCAAGTTCGCTATTGTTTGTGTGTGCTGCTTTCAGTGCTGGAAGAACAGCATTGATGTCCTCTGGTGCAACATTAAGACTTGTTTGTGTCCTCAAGAATGCAGCAATCTCAATGCACTTATTGTACTTTTGGGTGTGCAGGGAAATTGACATGAGATCATGATGAGTTCACCATTGTTGGAAACTCCAAACAAGGTTGTCAACTCTGCTTCCTAAGGTAAAAGGTTACAACATAGACAGCACCCCGTTGCAGTACTCTAATCAATAATATTCTTGAATCCCTAACAAACCTTAAAGCATATTTGCTACTCCTAGCTTCCACCTGACTAGGTGTACAATTGTGTTGTTGGACAGTTCCATCTCACATTTGGCTCTATATGTAGACTGTTTCTAATTATGAAATAGCTGAAAATTGTCTGAAAATGAATTATTTGTGTGGAAGACCATATAGCGTATACTACCTGATCTTCCAGATCCATGTCCTCTATTCCTGGTGGTAGGAGTGATGGTGGTGAGGCATTCATTGTCAATTGTCTGTGATTTGCATTGTCTGATGTCTGGGCGACCAAACAGTTGCCACATGATAACATAGCTTGCAATTATTTGTCTCCCACAGGATAAGACACTTTTGTCTGAAGTGCTGTTCCTTCCTGCAATTTGGGTTGCAGTGTTTTGAACAAGTGTACTCAATGAAAGTTGCAACTGCATTGCAGAGTCCATGGAACTAATGTGTGGGTCAGAGATCCAAGAATATGAAGACAGCAAGGAGGAACAAATAAAACAAAAGGTTGTGCGTCCATTCACCACCGAGAGGGTAATATGTTGTATGTACTATGTGAAGAATGGATGAATGAGTTGACCTTGGTCATGATATACAGGCTAGGCATGTTTGGAAGATCATGCATGTAGCAAAGATCTGCTTCATATATGATGATGACATGACAAACCAAGCTAAGGGAATTCTTGTGAACTAAGCTTTTCCTTATTGAAAAAGGATTGGGATTAGTAAATCTGATGCAACACCAGTTCTCCAAATTTTGTTGATGGACACCAGAAATGATGGTGGCTTCTTCTTTAGAGGGGTTTCTGATTGCATGGAATTTTCTCTACATGCTTGGAATCAAAATGCTTACTGTGACCTCTGGAGAAGAAATGTTTTATCCTCAGAGTTTTTGCCTCATCTTTAGGATAAGGGTTAAATCAAAGATGCAGTGCGTGCAATTCAGTCTGTTCTAGAGCCTCGTTTGATGCTGATTTCATGTCATATGCAAACATGAACTAGTTTTCAGAGATGGATCAGTTCAACAAAATGTTGTAAACTGCAGGTGATACCAGGGGCCAAGGATCTATCAAGAAAGTGAGTAGTTGGAACGTGGCCATTGCATCATCACATGTTCTGTTGCTGCCCAATCCTATCCCAAGAGATCTCCAGACAACAAATCCTTGTGAGCAGTGCATCATCTTATAGGTTCCTCACCTCTCTTAAAAGGTGGACTGTTGCATCTCTCTTATGGTTTTGACTTGCACATGCTTGCACATAGCTTGAATGCCTTGTTGCTAGCAGAATATCTGCATTCAAAATTCAACACTTTTCTTCAAGTTTTGGAGTCTGAGGAAGCGGGGAAAGTGCATTTGACAAGAGCAAGTATTTGGTAATGAATGTACTCTGCAGTACATAATTCACCAATCAAAGGCAACATACCTTTTTTCATGCATCCACTCCTTGTACAATTTCTTCTCCTTGCCTTCTTGCCTTTTACAGAGAAGCTCAAGTCACCACATCCTTCAATGAGGAAGGCCTTGCAAACAATATTAGCCAGTTATTAGCAAAGTGCCTTGAATTAATTGTATAACTCATGGATCCTTTGAAGGGTTAGCATAGGCTTCTCCTTGATTTCCTGGACAAGTTGCAGTCCCAGAAAGATCCTAACTGATCATTGACCTCATGCTCTGGACCCCTCTCAATAGTTCTAAATTCCCCAAATCTGATAGCTCATTTTGCTTGGACAGCCACCTGTTGAGAATGTGGTGTTTTTTCGTCTGGCAAGTGCCTCCTGTGAATATCAGAACATTATGTTTCATCTACATTTTCCAAGGAAACATGGCAGTCAAATTGGAAACAAATCGCACAGCAAGCTTGTTGAAGAAACATGCTTTCAAGAAGACATATTTTAAGGGTTGTTCCCCAGAAATCAGCAGCAGCCTTTTCAGGATTGTTTCAATTGAAGCAAGCAAAAAATGATGCAGAAATGGGATCTGTTGTGTGGAGAGCAGAGAGATCATATGAGACTGGCAGGAGTGCAGAAACTCATTGCTTCAATTCATATTAGAGAGATAGCTCCACTGAAAAGATTGCTGGAATGTTGATATATCTTTCACAGAAATTTGTACTCAAAGGAGATGTTTGTTTACAGGACTTACAAATGCAAAATAGTTAGTGGACAAAAAATTGTTTGCTTCCTATGTAATAGTCTTTGAGACACTTTGGTGCACCTTGAAGCTGCTGAGGTCGGTTGAATTAAGGAGGAACTTATTCATCAACTTGTAAATATTGGTTTGCAACAAGAATTTCAGGTGCTTGAATAACACTACTATTCAACTCTAGCATGTGTTGTCCCATGATGATTTCATTTGCTGGAACAATGTTTGGTTGTGATGCTTCAACCAGTGGCATTGCACGCAAACATTGCGAGTTGTAAAGAAATTCCAAACTAGATTCAAACATTGTAATGTCAGCCACCATAGAGGATTCATTAAAGATAACATCTCTGCTGACGATAATTCGCCTACACTTAGTATCCCAAAAGTGATAAACCTTTGAGTGTGTGTAGTATCCAACAAAAACAACTTTCAAGCTCTTTGAGTCAAGCTTTTTTCTAAGTTCTTTGGGAATGTGTACATATGCAAAACTCCCAAATACTCAAAGATGATCAACAGAAGGCTTTCACCCTATCCAAAGCTCAAACGGGGTCTTCCCATCATGGACACGTGAACCTAATATGTTGAGAACAAACATTGTCATCTACAAAGCCTTTTGCCAATAGCAGAGGTTTAGTCATTTTGCATGAAGCATGCTACGAACAGATTTGACTAATGTTTGCTTTTTTCGCTCCACTGACCCATTTACTTTGGTGAGTATGGTGTAGTGAGTTCATGCCGAATGCCTACATGATCAAGATGTTGGGTGAATTCACTATTCAAAAATTTCCCACCCAAGTCATTACGGAGCTTAAATATCTTGTTGCTGGTATCTTTTTAAACAATTAGCTCAAGTTGTTTGAAAGAGAAAAAAAATCATATTTGTTTTTAACATTGAAGAAAAATTCATAACCATAAATTCATCTTTGAACAACACAAAATAGCGAGACCTGCCAAATGAAGTCAAGCTCATAGACATGTAGACATTTGAATGAAAAAAACTCTACAAGTTTCTTCACATGACGAATTGGGATTCGAGTTGCGAAAGAATGTTTGTGGTTCTTTCCCATTCCACATCCTTCACAAACTCTAGATGGCAAGTTCTTACTAGATAGTTGCAATCCAACAACTGCATCATTTTTCAACAACTGAAGAAGCATGGCAAGGTTCACATGCCCAAACCTTTCATGCAAAATTCCAAGCTTTTGGCTTTGGCATTGGGCATTTATGTTACTACACCTCCTTCAATTTGTGTTGGTGTTGGACCTCCTTTAGACATAGTGATGTTAGCATGGTTGGTTGGCATTTCAACCTAAAGTTGGAATTTGTAGAATTTGTTTGTTTGAACTCCAATCAACACAATCTTCTTGTGCCTATCTTAACTTGTAGGATGGCACCCTTTTCACATGTATGTGGTCACAAAACCACGATTAGCAGCTTGGCCAATAAAAATAAATAAAAATTAAATCAATTCTAGCATGTACAAGACTCGTGACAAATTCCTTTCCCATCTGCCATTGATGACACATTGAACCTTTCTGATTCCCACTCCACAAACCCAAAGCTTTTGATTATTAGCCACCATAACTGGCCACTTCCCAACTAGAATTTCTTCAAAGGTATTGAACCACTCACTCATGTCTATCAAATGGTCAATAGCCCTTCCATTAGCATACCACACATTTTTAGTGTTTCTTTTTTAAAAATTGGTAATTATAACATTTAATGTTGTAGTTGTGAAAAAGGATGCACTATCAACTTCAAAATCATCAATGGCAATCACATTCACTTCACTGTTCAATTTTGACTCGTCTTGATTCTTTTTGTTACACTCCTTCTCCCAATGCCCTTTCTTATGACATTGGTTACACCTAGTCCTTCATTTGAATTTTGCAATTTGATTTGCATGGTTTTTCTTGTCCTTTGCCAAGGACACCTTACATGCATGGCTAAAACTTGGTCTTCCAACAAAGAATGCCTTATTTCCAATCTCATTAGTTGTCACACGAAGGTGATTCCAGCTTTCTTCCTTCAATTACCGCAATGTTAGATTTTCAATGTGAGTTTCAACTAGCTAGCTAGAACGCTATCCCATGTTGCTTGCACACACTTGTATTTTTGTGACAAGGTACACAAGATTTTGTTCATATTGCTTGGTCAAAAAGTGGTTCCCCAAGATCATTGAGCTAGTGAACCAAAACTTCAATATTGTTAATGTGATTAATAATGTTATCATTTGATTTCATGCGAAGTTCAAAGAACTATTGCTACAATAGCTAAAGATTTTCAATTGCATTTTGCTCTTAGATTGTGCACAAATGTTGCCACATTTTACAAGATGTGGAACATGTCATTATTTGACATATATCTACAAATGCACAAATGATGACTTGGCAAACGTGACCTTGTGGAACCAAACAACTTCATTTTCATATGTCTTTTCTTCTGTTCCATTAACTATACCAATTGGTTTCTTAACATGAAACATGATACCCATTTCAAACTTCCACAACATGAAGTTTTCTATAGTGAATTTCTCCACTTGCATTAGATCCTTCATGAGATCATTTATGGGTGCTATATGTTTTGCTACATTATTTCTAGGATGAGGGTCATCAACAATTCCCTCCATTAATATATGTTGCACAACTATGAATTAAAACACACAACCCCTTTTGAAATAAAAAAATAGACTTTTTTGTAAATGAAATCTCGTGCATAAATATTCACCTTTTGGATGTTTCCATGGTATGGTGCAAACAAACGTAGTCATAATTTGACATTTTCCACTACAACAATTTTTTTTATGTGTTTCTATAAATATTTGGAGAAAGTTATTTGATGAAAATGTGCAATTAAAGGTGGATAACATCTTAAATTGTCATAATATTGTGAAATTTGTACACATATTAGGGTGAAAGCATGATATCTTATAAAAAAAAAAGTTGATGAAAGAAGACAAGTTTTCACAAAAACACAAAAAAATACATTCAAATTTTATTCAAATTTTCATTTTGAAACCATGGTGCTTTCCATTGGGTTGTATTAAATTAAATAAAACATTTGAGAAACTTTGGAGTAATAAAAGTAGGGAACAAGTACTTTTGAATTTGACTAGCCAATATGGTGTTCAAAAAAAAAAAATTCATTAGAAAATTTAATGAAGTAGATTTGTGTGAAATTATAACAATCATTGTATATTCAAAGGAAGGAAAATAAATAAATTCTACTTATCTTTGGTAGAATATATATTTTACAAATGAAAATCTTTTAAGGTGTACCACACATGATGAAAAGGGCCTACTTTTTACTATAATTTTTTTACCCTATTTTTTATCCTCGTAAAAAATAATGAATCAAAAGTTGTCAAAAAAATTTAAAGGACTATATTTTAGACTATTACAATTTTAAATTCCATCATAATCATCTATAAATGTGTCTTTACATGGTAAAAAAAAACTAGGTAAAAAAGACAAAAAAAGGTGATGATGTGACAAGATTTTGGTACAGCTTAAAGAATTTGCACCTTGACACATACTTGGAGCAAATGTTACACTACAAAAAATAGGTTTCAAAAGCTACTTACATTTAGAAAATTCTATTTGAAACCTACTTTTACAATGTACAATTCAAAAAAAATCATAATAATGAAAAAATATTTTTTTCCATCATGTAAGTAAAAAATTAAATGTATAATAATTTTATGATGGGTTTTAATCCTACTTCTTGTTAGCTTGTCAAGTAGATTGCCAAGGTAAATGAAATATATATTTTACCATGCTTTCACCCATCAACAATTCAATTGTCAATTGGAGTACATTTTAAATTTGCAATAGTGTGTCACAAATAGTGCAATGTAAAAAAAGGACTAAAAATTACTAGTTTTAATGAAAATTTATCCATGAAACTTTGCACATACAAAGAGACCACCATAATGAATAATCTTCCATATCAAAAATTTCAATTTGTCATAAAATGAAAAAGTTTACATTAAATGATATGAAAATATTTGGTAGTACATTAGGTTATTGTAATGTTGATG
>Ga0116230_10004766_pt1 | contig 13299 bp, 13 predicted proteins | sample S1TSphfallax_3_FD_88678 | JGI IMG/M metagenome (GOLD analysis project Ga0116230, IMG submission 88678) | Host-associated microbial communities from peat moss isolated from Minnesota, USA - S1T2_Fd - Sphagnum fallax MG | ecosystem: Host-associated > Plants > Peat moss > Unclassified | place...
CTAGATAGAGCAACACTTCTGGAGAAAGGTATTAAAATTCCAAAGCTTGAGCGATTCATGTGGACATAAACGAAACAAAACTATGATAAACATGTAAAGTGGATTGAGAACTAGAAGGATATTGTTAAGGAAGAAGATTGGGCTTCTAAAGCGAAGCTTATTCCTTTGTTTCTGATGGGGTGGGAAACATTGATGCCTAATGTAATGTTGGAGTTTCTAAACACGTTCTTGATCAAGGGCACAAATATCTATTTTAAGCATAAGGATAAGGTGTATGTAATCAACAAACAACTTATTATAGATGTTTTTGGAATGTGTACAAAAGGGTATGTAGAAGAACCAAAAGGACAAGTCAATAAGTCATTAGCGGTTCAAGCATTATAGAGTTGTAAACTTACACCTACAATTTTTTTTGTAGATCAATGGAATGCAAAAAGTCTAGGTCTAACATACTTTATCAGATATCTTACCATTATATATGTCATTTATCAAGGGAGAAGGTATAATATTTTAGCAACAAAAATGTTATTACATTGGTGAGGGCAAAGAGGCATAAGGTAGATTGGGCATAGATTATATTCAATACTCTATGTAATGAACTGGATAGGAGGTATAAATATGTTAAGGAGAATAAGGGGGATAAAAAAAAAACCTATTAATCTACCTTGGTATTAATAAAAATCTTTCAATATTTGTTTGTGCATCAAAAGGACAATCCATAAAAACCACCGACCAAGGTTAAAAAAACTAAGGAGGAAATGTAGACAACACCAAAAAATAAAAAGAAAGTTGCAACATACTCTCTAAGAAGTGCTCTCAAGAAGAAGACCAAAGTTGAGGAAGGAGGAATTTTAGGCTCAAGAATGAAGAAGGAATAAGAGAGCATAGATTTGAAGGCACAGAAAATGATGAAGGGTAGAGTGGAACCATCTAGAATGTTAATAATGGTACATGTAGTTAGATAAACTTCAATAGTACCATAGATGACATCTTCACAGGGGAGACAGTTGAAGGAGCAAAGGCAAGAGATACCAAACATGACATCGCCACAAGAGGGATAGTTAAGGGAACAAAGCCATGGAGTTAACAAGGAACATGACATAAGGTTTCTAGAGGATGAAGAACATCTACACTTTGAAAGGGATGTATGTGAAAATTAGATGGAGACCACTATAAGTCTGAAACATTTACAACATTTACAACAACATTTGTAACAACAACAACAATAAACATAAGAAGGTCTACAAACTATTGAATTGTAGACAAAGATAGTGGCAACACAACTTGCTTTTGAAGAGTTTAGACCAATAAAATTACAAGTACCATCTAGTAGGTTAAAATCTGCAGAAGGATTCCCATTTGAGTTTGAACTAGGGAGACAAATGGTACAAGAGTTGGGGATCATCTATAGAAGGATTTAAAGATCCTAAGACATAGACAAGTATACCAAAGTTTGTGGAGGAGGTAGTTGCAAAAGTAATGAAAACATATAAAATAACTAAGTTACTTCAAACCATAACAATTATGAATCTAAATATGGGGAATTTAACTTTGAAGGTAAACACTTTGAAGAACAAATTGGTTATAGGGCAAAAGGAAAAGGTAGTGTTACAGGAGGAATTAGACTAAAAGAAAAGATTTTTAGAAAGGGTATAAGCATAATGTGGAAATTTGGAGGAAGAAAGGGTTGAGGCTAAGAAGAAAAATAAAGTGTTCAATAAGAAACTACATGATGAGAATGAGGAGCTCAAGGGTAGCATAGCATGGCTGAAGTCGAAGGATGAAGAATTGTAAAATTTAAAGCAGAAGGCTAAAATCTAGGAAACCACATAGAGGAAGAGGACAAAGGCACTGTTTCTTCATAAGAAACAACAAGAGGCCTTGGATAGTTAGGTGAAAGAATTGATTAAAAAAAAGAAGGAGAAGGAAAATGTTCAAATATATTTATAATTGATAAATTTGAAGAATGTATCTCTGTTGTAATCTAAAGAGTATTAGAAAATTCTACAACATTTGTAAGCACAATTGGAGAAGGCACATGAATAGAGGAATGGATCCAATTGGTATCAAGAAAATACTAAAGGATTATGAACAAATGTTATAATACTATATCCTAATCAAGACGAAGAATAAGATGAAAAACTTTGAAGCAAAATTTGAAGAATGGTGGGAGGTTGCAGAAGAGTATTTTATGAAGGAGTTGGAGAAGAATCTGGCTCAACATAAACCTAATGAAAGAATTCTAAAGTACAAGTTGGAAGCTTATCAAAAGATTTTCCATATTTCATCTGTGGTAATCCAAAAAGTATAAAGGTATCAAGCCATGATGAAAACAAAAGTAGGCCTAGTGGGACAACTCAAGAGGAGGAAATATAGATTGAAGAATCATAGGATTTCAAAAGTGGAACAACTCAAGAGGAAGAGGTATAGCCAGAGGTACCACAAGACCTTAGAAGGGGGGGCAAGAAGAAAAAAACCAAAGGGAATTCAATAATAGGAAAAGGTGGAGGCTATTCTAGCACTAGAAAAAGAGATATTGAAGATACAACATCTAGAAATAGAATCACAACCTAAATTAGTCAAGGAGGAGACCGAAACTACAAAGTAAAACATAGATATAAAACCACTAGTTTTGTGTAGATTAGGATTACAAAATTGTAGTAGGGGAAACAAATGTTTAAAAGGATATTAGATATTCTCATTTCATTTCTATCATTTTACAAGGATTTCAGGGACAAAATCTAAAGTACATAAGGAGTAATGTTAAGGGGGTAGGATGAGTATGTGATTTTGGATGAACAAAGTAGTTAGGATAGGGACTTATAAGGGAACTTTGTTAGTTTGAATTTTGAATTCTTGTTGTTTTGATCATGATGATGTGTTTTGTGATAGTTCAAAATGTGAAAAGTTTAAAAAATAGAAGGATAAGAAGATGAAACACAAAGTTTAGAGAAAAGTAGGAAGAGTTGTAGTAACTTGTAATAGAAAACCACAAACTTTGTTTTGATATAACACAATTTTCAAATGATTCTTTGGATTTTTTCCAACAGAACATGGCATTATGTCGTAATTTGGATTCATGTTTTCAGTAATACAGAGATTCACAAACTTCTATAATGAAGTTTATATTCATCTTTTGTGTGAATTTTTTATAGTATTAGATTATGATGAAATGAATTGTAATTTTTTTTTTAGAGTTTTTAAAATGTATTATGAAGTGCAGATTTTGGTTATATGCAATAACCATGAATGTGATGTTGGAATGGATGGTAGTGTTAAATTTATTGAAAGCTAGACATGAATAGTGAACATATGCATGTGAAATACAAATATGTTATTATAGTAATGTGAAAGAGTTTAAATTTCACTTATACCAAAAGAAAAGGAAGAAAAAAGAAGTTGGTTTTAGGGTTGGGGAAGGAGGTTGATAATAGGAGGGGTAGGTAAGAGGGAAGGGTGAGTAGGAGGGGTAAGTAGGATGGACTATTGGGGGTAAGGGGGTAGCTGAAAAAAATACTTGTTTTGTGTTTCATCACCCAATTTAAAAAACGGGATTAGTGCAATGGTGGGTGCTGGGTCACTCAACCCCCTTATAAAAGGTAATATTCTTCCTAGCCTCCAAGGCGTTTACAAATCTATAAGTTACATTGAGGGTGGTGAATTCAAATAATGTTTGTAATGTATGTTGAAAAAGGGCAGAGGTCTTATTAAGGATTAATATTTTGGCCAGAGTGAACCAACACCCACAAAGGCACCACCATGGATGGATGGTGTGTGGACATTACACTTTTTTTTCATTGGGTTATTATTCCCTAGTTAAGTTAACTCTCTTAAAGTGTGTCAAGGGTTCTAAATTGGGGTTATACTTTCCTAAGACTATTATTCTTGTTGCAATGCTTTGAAACACAACAAAGACCCCACCCCTCTTTTTAACACTGAAGTGGGGACCTTTAGAAAACATAATGTTAGATAAATTATAAATTGTGATCATCATTTTTTAGCTTGGAATTAGTTTTGTAAATTCCAATTCTTTCAATTTTTTTACAAATAATGCTTTTTAGTAATCAACCATTCTTTAGGAGTTACGATCTTCGCCCAATTCTTTGGATAAACTTTTCCCATTTGTTCAACAATTTTATGTACGCCCATCCCCATTGTATTTTTTTCAAGTTTCCCAACATGGGGATCCATAATCATTTCATCAAAATTAGGTACACAACAAGGGAACCCATGGGAGGAACATTGTTTATTGTAACTCACTTTCATGTTCTTTACCCTATAACAACAACCCACCTTACTTGTGTTTTCCCTTCATTAACAAATGATATGCATATTGTAGGTCTTACATCAGATGTGGTTTATGTTTTTTATGATTACAAGAGGAATTTTCAACATTGGGGCTTTTAATGAAACCAACAAAGTGTGTAGCTTTGTCTCCACAAGGGTTGGACCACTCTATATCACTTCCTTTTGGCTTTCTTACTCTCAACATGGGTTTCTGTATTTTGGGCACATTGGTGTAATCTAAATCATTCATTGAGTTGTTTGTGGCTAAGGCTTTCATGAAAATCTTGGGAAATATCTAATTTCCCTATGCTTGCAGATCCTCGTGTGGCTTCTATGATGTTCTTGTTGTGCTATGTTTAACACCTTGGTTATTTGCTTCATACAATGTTTCCATCCCCATGTATTTTGCAGCATTACATTAAATTTGATACTCATACCATAGCTACATTACAAAAGTTACTTGGTGGGAGATCTTTTAGTAGTTCTATCAGTCATTTAGTTCATTGTCAAACCATTTTTTTTGCTTCTTTAAGCGGGTTCTTTTTATAACTCGGATTGTTACCCCTGCATTCTTGGGGTGTTGGGCTCTAATTGTTCCTCCACTTGTCACTTGTTTCTAGCAAGATGATCACCCTATTCTTTTGGATGTAGTAGCACATGTTGAAATTGGCACTTCCCCATTCCAGATCGCATTATGAAACATTATAACCCTTTTACCCTAGGTTGTTCACTTTCAAGTCCTACCCTTTGAGAACACCCTTTAAAAGCCTAGTGGTTTAGTTTTATCCCTAATTGTAAGCTTCTTTGGTAGGTCATTTACATGAGTAGGAGTTTGCTTCACTTCTAGTAGACGTTCTTTCATATATCATTCCATTCATGGATGTTTGCACACCATGGTGACCTTATATGGACGTGAAACAATAGCACATTTTCTATTTTTTTAGGTACAAGAAAATCAATAAAATAAGATCCATTGAAATAATAAAAAAAGGACTCATTTATCTAAAACTATCATGATCAAACTTTCAAAAATGAAAAAATCAAATCAAAATTGTGGATAGCCAATAAGTAATGGACTTTTAAATTTTGCCCACATTTTTTGTCACACCTACAAAACTCATGGATATGGACTTTTATTTTACAATGGGTTAATCTTATGTGTTTGAAACTTTGGGACATTGGATGAATTATGTTTAAAAAACTAAAGATCCATTGAATAAATGGAATGTGATTTTAATTTATTATGTTATGGATTTTTTTAAATTCCAGAAATTATAATTATTTTTTTAAAAAATTAAATTTTAAAAAAAAATCTTTTGAGATTTTTTTATATGTTTTATAACATCATGATTTGTGTTGCAACCCAAGCCTTGGCCTCACGACCAAGGCAAGGGCTTGCGAAGGTGCGGGCCAAGTATGAAGCCTAGGAGTCACATTTCATGTTCCCGGGAGTGCAAAAGAGTGTGAAGGAATGAACCCTCACACTCCCAAATGAGCTCCCACTTTGGAAATTAGAGTCCTGATGGACTCCTGAATTTTCAAAGAGCAATTGTAGGGGTCAAAACCCATCGGATGGAAGAGTTCTTTTTATCATTGGAAAGCTCTTAGAACTTAGATGTCTAAAATGAGCTCGCATAACCCATTTGGACACTTCACACACAAGTTATAACCAAAAGAAGGGCCATGAGTCAAATTGGCAATTTGACTCCCAACCACTAAAAGTCAGGAATCACCCCGATTTCCTTGCATGTAGGTGACATGTGACATACCATTGGAAAGCTCTCAACAAGGGCTACAACTTTGCTTTAGACTTCATCTCAATTGGAGGTCTGTACGCAAATCTATGGGCCCCCAAAATCACGGGAATCCTAATTATGAGAATTTCGGGACTCCCACTTGGGAGTCCCGGGACAAAATGACATTTGGGTGCTAGTCCTGTGGCCAGGCACAAAGTATACTATAAGGGGGAAGGTGGTGGCTTCCTTCAAGTTTGGGCCTTAATGAATTTTGTGAGTTTGTGTTTGCCCGTGGCTCGTCTGTGCACCAAAGTGCCGCCACTACGCACTAACCAACTTGTTGTTTCATTTGTGCAGGTCTGTATGAATAAGTGAAGTGCTTGTCAATTTTCCTAGTCCCATCCCGGAACTCCAACACGCCCTTCTACCCCCAAAATGTTGTGAGTCAGGGAATGCGACCCAATTCCTTCTCCTTTCATTGTCTTCACCTTTGGACTACATTTGAGTCCATCAAGGAGCTTAGGGGTGTGTTAATTTGAAATTCGAAATAGAAAAAATGTTATTTTCAATATCATTTAAATATTCATATTTTAAACTAGTTTTCAACTACACTAGAAAAAAACTTTGAAAATGGACTTTTATGTATTGAAATTATGACCCCCTAATGTGTTTTTGCCCTCATGTGCGGGTCTAGGGTCAAGTGCTTAATTATTAATTTGTTTTACCACACTTGCATTTCGTTTATCCCCAACCCACTTTTCTACAACATTATGTATGCATCTTGATTTGCCACATCCTATAGTTGCCCATCTTTCACAATGTTAATGTGGTCATACCATACGTGATTTAGTTACCCATTTGTTTCATTGCCCCTACAAGAGTGAACGTACAACAACCCACAATACATTTCAGGATACTATTGTAACTATTATTTTAAAGAGTGGAGCACATGTTCATAGGCAGGTGTCCCACCTTTTCCCTCACCACACCCAATGACAAATGGATAACCTTATTATTATTAGAAATGATTTCCAAACCTTGATGGACGACATCATTGTTAACCTAATTTGCATTGATATGGTGCAGTGAACAACAATGATGACAACATTTGGAACAATGATAGTTGTTCAGGAGAAGACATGGTTATACATTAAGCGAACATTGGGCAATGCTTCATTCCCCTTGCTATTGAGACATATGGGTGTTTTTATTTTTGTTTTGATTCAATTTTGACTGCTTGTGCACATACCACTATTGCGCATCATCAATGATTCTCTTTAATTCCCTCAATACTTATTTCTTACTATCGACAACGAGTGTCCATAACCCTGCAGCATGTGCAAGCAATAGCAATTTTTCAACCGGTTGCTACACTTGGTTGGGGTTCTTCATCTCTTCCACACATCAAAGCTAGTGCACTTTTGTCACTAGCCAATTTGTGGCAGATTACAACTCTTTCGTCTTAGATCTTCTTTGTTATCGTTGATTGTCACTTTGTAACCATGATCCTCTTTGCATAGGATCTTTACTTGATTTCTGTGGATTGTTTGCTTTTGTTTTTTTTTGGGGGGGGGGTTGTGTCTACTTGTGTTCTCATTTGCCTTGTACTCTTGATGGATGGGTTCCCATCCTTGATTTTTATTTACATGGTTTTTTTTCTTTGTGAGCTCACTAGGCTATGTGCCTTGGGACCCGGAATTTTCACAGTTACCACACTTATTGATGGGTAACTGGGGGACATCTTTTGGCTCTCCTCAGTATCGCCCCTACACTTTTCCTCCTTTCATCCCACCTTTCATCCCCTTTTTGCAAATGCCTTTGGTTTGCTGCCATTATCATCCTTCAAGCACCTTTGATTTGCCACCATTCATTTGCATTCTTATGCTTTCAAAGACACTTTATAGAAACTAAGCAAGCAGTAAAGACAAGGTCTGTCTTTATGCCAAGCAACGCCCCCGGGCCAGAGAATTTCCTGAAATAAGGGCCCACTTTGGCTCTGCCTTGGGTGAGCCTTTGTTGGGGAATGCCCCTCTGGATCTTGGGAATGCCCTGATCCTCAGGCATTAACCCTACATGTAAATCCATTGGAACTTGCCCTATCAGCTTTTTATGCTGACTAAGTATCAGCTATGTTCGGGGTTATATTGTCAGGGGCTACCTCTCATTGCAATGGAGTCAGGCAACACAAAGCACTTGGGGAAAAATTCAGAGGAAAACAGAGGAACATGTATCTGGTGTAATTTACCTCCACAATAGGGAGGGTATATTTCATCTCAAGTAAGGTTCTTACACGTTGTAAAGTTCATACTATATATACACTTAGTTCACAAATATCATACAGGTTCAAATCAGCCACCGATTCTACATGTGTCTTGTTTTGATCTTGTCTATTGGCCTCTTTCTTTATGAGGGGGTAAACCCCCAGGATAAGGGCATTACCACAGTAAGAGGCAATAGTCAGGTGAAGACTCAATTTTGGTAATGCCCTCCACCAAGGACCTTACCTTTCACATAACAAACTCAGGGAATTTGCACATTGCAAATTCAGGGCACCTTACCACGGCACATTTTCATGCTGCAGCCTGGAGTTGGAGATTATCTGTTGTAACTCCCTGCCTTGGTTTTCATGCCATAGTTGTTAGCCCTTGGATTGTTATGTAGAGGAAGGCATTGCTGTTAGTACCTTTTAGCCCTTGACCATGGGCGGAGCCTGAGGTCTCTGGGGTCAGAAGGCACTAGCAGCAATGCCTTCCCCTATACATAAGGTCCTTTGAACCTGCCTTTTCCCTTACACTCACTAACTACTGGTCAAACCCTGCATTTAAGAATCTCCATTATCAGTCTATTGCAAGGAAAAGGAAGTAGAATGCAAAAAAAGGATTTGAAAAAATCTCCAGAAGTTATTTTCAATTTGCTTGTACCAGCAGCCAGTTTGGAGAGAAATGGGTTTCTGAGAAACGACAATGGTGAGCGTCAGAAGTAGACATAACCCAGTAGTAGTGTGAGGACAATGGTGTATTTGAAGAGAAGACAATGAGGGAAGAACAAAGAGAACAGGAGAACAATGGGATCTTCAAATTCATTTCATTTTGCAGACATGAATTCATCAGGTTTGTCACAGTAAGACAAAAAGTTCAATGCAATTCTTACTTTACCATCAGATAAATCTTTTTAAAAGCATTGGCGCACTGCAGTCACATCTTATACTGTACAAAAATGCATGCAGCAACAATGGGTTGATGAAGAGGTTCTGTAAGAGAGCATCTCCACCCACAGCAAGAAAAGGGGCTGTAAAATTAAGTTTTAGCTGTATTGTAGCGAGTTCAGTACTGCAAATCTGTAAACAAACCGATGATACAGTCCACTCCAAGTGGGCCAGTAAAAGGGAATGACTGTTTTTTATTAGCCTAGGTGGTGACATTTCATTAGCTAATTGCTCTGCCTGTTATGGCAAACTAACAATAAGTTGAAATAGGAATGATTTTCCCATGAAATTTCAAAAGAAATTGAACTCCCAGTTCACAGTAACACCTGGAGAATATTCCCCATATTGCAGGACAAAATGAAAACTGCATCAACCACATGGTGCATTCACACATGATTTAAGTCAGTGTTAAATGAAAATCTAGGTGGCATCCTTGGTGGCATGCAATGTCAAGTAGGTGATAGCTTAATGTTTATGGTTAGTAGGTTTAAGTCCTATATGACTAACATGATGTTAGGGGATGCAACACTAGAGTCTGTAACACCAAGTGTGAATGCACCTTAAGCATCATTGGCAACAACAGTAAAATGGCATGGAAGTGAAATTTTGGATGAGGTAAGCATCACAATGGTGTGAAAATGAGTTTGGTTCTCTAGACTTGTGTCTAGATAGCAGGTTTCAAAAGACCAAACAACAAAAAAAGATTTTTCTTTTCTTTTCACAACTAGTTGGGTAGGTTTTTTTTTTAATCACACATGGTAATTGGTATTAATATATTTTAAAAATAAATTAGTCCCACCAGTTATCAATTTCATAGTCAAAGTAATACCCCCTATTATCAGTTTACTCCATGATTTGTTGGTAATAACTGTTGGTTACGCATAAAAGTTAACTTTCAAAATACTCACCTTCAAAATTGTTGGTTATATTAGCTAGGTAGGGTAGGTTATAAAGGGATTTCTTAATTTTGTTTTTCTATCATAAACATGTTTAAGATTTTAAAAGTCAGTACCCAACCTATAAAGGTCTTCTCGAGATTCTTGGAATGATATGTGTGGAGTGGGTAGTAGGTTATCTACTGCTTTTCAAAAAAACCGATAGCTGGGTCGATAACCAAGTTTTTCCTCAATAACTAGTCAACACTGCTAGATACCAGTGTTGATCTGGTATCAACTTATTTTGATACCAGTCTGGTACTCATATTGACTATTTTGGAAAAAATTGATACTAGCCTGGTACTGGTATTAAGTTCAATACTGATTTTGGGATTTTGGGCTGGTATATGGCAGGAATATATACTGATATGAGACTGGTATTACCTGAAATCCCTACCAGTTGGTACTGGTATTAAGCTGGTACCAGATAAGGGTCATATCAGACCGGTCTGATATTTGATATCAGTGTTCATACTAATATTGATACCAGTCTTTGACCCACACTGGTAGATAGGAATATTGCCCTGCTCAAGTCTCTGAAACTCTCCCTTACAAGCACAGCAATAAAATCATGAGAAATAATTAAACCATGTAACATGGTTAGGTGATTTGAATGCACAATGAATTTTCATCACAACAGCAACCTGCAGAGTACAGCAAAGCCTGCAGCTCTCACCCACCCACACATTCGTTCCTAGTTTCAAAGGCAAAATTTTACCCCTGGATCATACACTGATGTGAAGACTCTTCCTCTTGGGCAGAGCCGATAACTTAAAACTTACTTCCCAAATTGCTAACATTTGGGAGATTGAAGAATTGTGTAATAGTACCATGTGTGTAAATTGCGATTTTTGAATGTTTAACTAACTACAATTAGAGACCATTTTAGTTCATTAATCAAATAAACACGCACATGGACAATGAGATGAATGTACCAGAAAGATGAGAGATGGAAATTGTTTTTTTATAAAAATCTATTCTTTGTTTCTCACACTTGTGATAGAGGGATGTGCAAATGTTGTGAAAATTTCACCAATCAATTTCCATATCTTGGGGCATCCTGATAAAACTGAACTGTATTTGCCCATCAACTCCAAAGATCAAATTTATTGCTTAAATGCAGACCTAGGTAAAGTGGCCTTCTTATGCTTGTTCTATCAACATCTAACCATCAAAGCCAGTTTGTTGAGTGTGTCAGTATTTTACCCAGATATACCCATAGGTGTATACCAGGGTTAACAGATACACTACCCTATCAACTTTTTTTTTAATTTGGCAAAATTTCATCACGTGGCGACAGAAAAAAGTGACTGCCAATCCTACAAAGGATGTTTTTGGAAAGAATGATCCAAATTCGCCATATTATGAGGAGAAAAAAGTTGGAATAGCCAGATTTCGACCATAACTTCTAGCATGCCACCAGGTTCTAGCAGGGTTCCAAAACATTTTGACTTTCCTTTATGATGTGTAAATATGGCTAAGTCCTCTTGTGGATGATCACCAGTTCACCTCAGCCAAAAAATAAATGGGCGAAATTTGCCACTGTAGCAAAATCTGAAAATGAGTTGCAACTCTCTCAAGGGGTAATTGTTTTGAAGTGGGTAAAAATAGACTATATGCCAAAATCATTATATTGCATTTTGAATTTCCATATTTTGCAATGCATGTGTTTATGATGAATGTTTTTGAATTATGGTGACTAATTAATCAAGTATGTTTTCTTTTGACATTTTATTTTTATTCATTCCACTATTACCTTGATGAACAAAACTCTTACCATATTGTTCTTGGAATCCATTTAGACTTTATCACCAATTGCACATTCTAATTGTCTTTCTCCACTTGGCAATGTATGAGAAATGTGTAAATATTAATTTGAATTACCTTTCACTTATCCAATTATACTTGCATGGTTAGAAAAAGATCAACAATGAAACTATTACCCTGTGAATATAGTATTTGTTCATTGTTTACTTTCACTCTTACTTGAAATGATAATTTTGCAAAGTGTATATACCCTTTACCTGGTCTGAACATTTATTGAAGCCCTTGTACATTCACCTAGCTGCTATATATTTTGAAATTTTGGATTTATCATCCATGAGCTGATATCTTAACATCAATATACTCACCCAACAATTGTCACAATAGGAGCAATGTGGTTAAAGGGAAGCATTGCCACATCCCATATTGGTAGAAAATCCATTTATTTGGAGAGTATTAAAAGTATCATGGTTTTTAAAAAAAATTCCTGTAAAGGGCCAATTAAAGTGGCCCATTGCAAAAAAAGAAAAAAGAACTTTGAGATGCACTCAAAACTAATTAATATGGATTGTAAATAGGTACAGTCACTAAAGCTATATAATGTATACACTTATATGCCCCAAGATGTTTACATGACACCGTTTAAGTGTAAAGGTTAAAACCAAAACTATACACTACAACAATGTAAGTGTGAAAGGTTTGGGCATGTAAGGTCACATGGGATTTACATGTCATATATGCAACTATTGACACTTTCATACACAACATTATTTAATACCTTGAAAGAATATCCACGTGGTAAAATTTGAATGTTACTAGAGCTCATTTTGATGCAGATTACCAACCCAAAAAGATCCAGTTGATTTTGTCCTTTAGGGTTGGTCAACTGATGACACCATATGATGACAGACATGAACAGATGAACTTATTGTTTTGATGGCCAGAAGACTTTGGAGTTGCATGCCTCATTGCACTACTAAGCACACTTAAGTCCACCCTCCAATATTAAATAAAACACAAAGATTTATGGTGGGTGCATGAGGGGAGAGTATCCCTACACCTAGTAATGTGGTTACACTGGGAATCTGAGATTTGTATATTATGAACACTACAAATTTGTGCTTATCTTTATAAAATCTGTTTCGCATTCTACATAAATGGAGATATCATATTATGTACGGATATGCAATATTGTCATATTCTTCTGTTGGATACACTAAGAATATTGCACATTTGGTACATTAGTGCCAGTTATATATTTTAGATCATTCAAGATTTGATGATTTTTTTCCAGAAAAAAAAAGAATATTGTGACAGAATATGTTTTTTTTTTTTTCCCATTTTTTTCATTTGGTCGAAATTTTGCACTTGA
>Ga0116230_10004767_pt1 | contig 13298 bp, 10 predicted proteins | sample S1TSphfallax_3_FD_88678 | JGI IMG/M metagenome (GOLD analysis project Ga0116230, IMG submission 88678) | Host-associated microbial communities from peat moss isolated from Minnesota, USA - S1T2_Fd - Sphagnum fallax MG | ecosystem: Host-associated > Plants > Peat moss > Unclassified | place...
CAGGGTAGGCAAGAAAACTCCACATGCGCGAGACCACCCAACGCGCCGATGCGGGCGTATGCGTCACGATCTCGACGATGTCTTCGCCACCGAGGTTTCCCCGGTAACCAAGAACCACCTTCTCGCCAAAGTCATGGGCCCAGTCGTTCATGACCCATTCACCACTCCGGTCGGTGATCGACCAGCCGGTGAAGGCTCGCGCTGCTTGTCGCACGTCCTCTTGGGAGTAGTTGCCGATCCCCATGGTGAAACGCTCCATGAGCTCACGGGCGAAATTCTCATTCGGGGACTGGCGAATATCTGATGCCGTGTCGAGCCAGATCATCATGGCGGGATCTTTCGCAACGGCGTGGGTCAACGTGGCGAACGATCCACCGCCGAGCGTCCGGAAGAGCTGGTTCTGCCGGTACATGAGCACTGGGGCGTAAACTTTCGAGTTCGCCACGGGGAACTGACCGTGGAGCAACAAGGTCAGTTTCTCCCTGAGCGGGGTGGAGGTCGTGGCCATCTTCTCGAGCCACCAGTCGACGAGGTTGACCGACTCGTTGTACAGGTTGTCGCCGTGACCGTGCTGGATCTCATCCCACGAGCTGAGATGGGGAACAGCGGGACGCCCGTCATCGGGCTCGGTCAAGCCCGCAAGTAGCCGCTCGACGGTGGCTTCGTACCCGTCGGCGAGCGCCGTCTCGATGGTTGACGGCGAGGCGCCAAATCCTGCCCGACGGTACAGATGTGCGATGGCCTGGCGGGGGGCAACCACGTTGCGACCCTAGCGCAATTTTCCCCTGCATTGCCACAGATAATCACCGGACCACCACACTGAGCGTGTGGTCTGGCGAGGTGCCCTCGTGAGGTCACACCCTTAGTGCGGTGTGGCGCCGCCTAACAGCTGGAGCGCGTGCGGCACGACGTCGATCACCGCTTCGAGCGACTCCGTGGCGCCTCGCAGCGAGCCTGGGACGTTGACGATGAGCGCAGAACCAAGGGTTCCTGCGACGCCACGGGACAACCGGCCGAGCGGGCTCACCGCCCGACTCGCCTCCGCGAGACCAGGGGCTTCGCGCTCGATCACCCTCCGAGTCGCTTCGGGCGTGCAATCGGTAGGGGCGAATCCCGTGCCTCCCGTGGTGACGATGAGGCCACAAAAGCCGGCGGCGAACTGCACGAGGACGTCTGCGACGTGCACGACACCATCGAGGACGACTCGGCGGTCGACAACACTGAACCCGTGTGCGCGCAGAAGATCGGCGAGGGCGGGTCCAGAAAGGTCCTCGCGCGTGCCGGCATGGGTTGAAGTCGAGACCGTCACGATCTTGGCCAGAAGTGCGCCGTCTCCGTTGGTCTGCGAGGTGCCTGTCATCACGGGAGATCATGACCGCTCACGGTCATTGATGCGCACTCACGGGCGGTCTACTACTGTGAGGTGATCCCCGACGAAGACAGCTGGCGGACGATCTTCGAACATGTGACCGCCGTGTACGTCGACACGGTCGCGACGATCACACCCGAGCAGTGGGATGCCCCGGCCCTCGGGGTCTGGAGCGTGCGAGACCTCGTCGGACATGCAAGTCGGGCCCTGCTCACGATCGAGCTCTACGTGGCTCGCGACGCGGAGATGATCACCCTCGACAGTGCCGTCGCCTACCTCAGCGCTACGACAACGTCGATCGATCGGAATCAACGCGACCAGGCCATCGCCGAGCGGGGACGACAAGCAGGCACGGCACTAGGGTCGGATCCTGCTTCGTCGGTCCGAGCGATAGCCGATCGCGTACTTGCACTTGTCGACCGCACGGCCAGCGACGCTCCGTGTGCGACGCCCGCGGGAGGAATCGAGCTCGGTAGCTACCTGCCGACCCGAGCCTTCGAGCTCACGATCCATACGCTCGACATCCTCGAAGCCATCGACGCGCCAGTGCCTTCCGAGCTTCGTGAGCCGGTTGCAGCCTCGCTCGCACTGCTCTCCTCAGCGATCGGTCAGTCCGACGTTGCCCCGAGCGTGCTGCTTGCGCTCACCGGCAGGCGGGCGCTCCCCGCGTCGCTCGGGCTCGTCTGACGCTCGCGCCACCTCGATGGTCGGCAGGCAGATCGTGAAGCTCGCTCCCCCGCCAGCCCGGTCTCGCACGCCGACACGCCCTCCATTGGCCTCGACGAAGGCCTTGACTATCGCGAGACCCAGGCCTGCCCTCCCCGCACCTTGAATGCGGCTGAACATTCCGAAGATGCGCTCTCTGTCCTCCGGCGCTACACCCGGTCCACGATCCTCGACGGCGATCTCGACAAAGCACCCGGCAGGCAGAGCCCGAACGAGCACAGGCGCCTCGTGTGGCGCGTGGCGGGCAGCATTGTCGAGCAGGTTTGCAAGCGCCTGGACCGCTAAGACCCGATCCACGTTGACCGACGGGAGGGTCAACGGAAACGAGGTCGCCAGCCGAGGTCCCCACGATGGGCCAAGCGCCGCGATGGCGTCAGCGACGAGATCTTCGACACGCTCGGACGAACGTCGAAGCTGGATTGCACCGGCGCGGATTTGGGTCATGTCGAGCAGGTTTGCCACGAGCCGGTCGAGCCGGTCGGCCTGGTTCTCGGCGAGCTCGAGCAGCTCAGCGTGGGCGCCGTCGGGAAGCTCCAGCTCATCGTCGCGAAGGTCCGAGAGCGCAGCCTTGATGGTGGCAAGCGGTGTGCGGAGATCGTGAGAGACCGCACCGAGCAACGCCTGGCGCCACAGGTCACCTTCCTCGGCGACGCGACCCAGCACTGCCTGCTCGCGAAGGCGAGAGCGCTCGATCGCCAACGCAGCGTGGTTTGCATAGATCTGAAGCAGCTCCCGTTCGTCAGGTGCCGGGATCACCCCGGCAACAACGAGAAGCCCCACCGGTCGCCCATCGGCGGTCAGCGAAAGGCTCGTCACTTCGTCGTTGCCGGGCACGGCGCTGAACAGACTCCTTGCTGCCCCTGCGCCGACGGCGGGAGATACACGTGCAAGCTCAGCCTCGCTCAACGTCGCTCCAGCCAGCGCAGCGATTTCAAGGGCACCACCCGCGGTCTCGGTGTGCCATCCCGCAGTGGTGCCGGCCGGGAGCAACACCGCCGCGCTCCGAAGTGCAAAAGCCCGCTGAACTGTTGTCACGATGACATCGAGCAAGTCGACGAGCGGCGAGTCACCGATGAGCTCCTCGGACAACTGGAGGAGAGTGCGTGAGTGCTCCTCGCCGCGCTTGGCGTCAGCACGCGCCTCGCGAAGGCGAGACACGATGCGCGCCACCACCACCATGACCACGACATAGACCGCTACAGCCACCCAGTGTTGGGCTGAGGCGATGCTCAACGAGCTGTACGGCTCGATGAAGATCAGGTCGTACGCGAGAAGTCCGGCAGCCACTGCCACCAGCCCGGGTCCGATGCCGCCGACAGCTACTCCTGCGACAACCGGTATGACGAGCACTAACGCACTCGTCGCGCTCGCGAGGTGATGACGCCAGGGCAACATCGCTGCGCTGAGCACGGCGACGAGAACGATGGGGAGGAACCAGGGCAGCACGCGGCGGATAGCTCACGATAGTGCGCGCCCTGCACAAGCGCGCCCTGGAGAACTCAGCGAGAATGCCGATATGGCCGGTGAACACTCGATGGACGACGACGTTGCTGGCGTCGTCAACCCGACCGGAAGATTTCGGATCTATCTCGGTGCGGCGGCCGGCGTCGGAAAGACCTGCGCGATGCTCGACGAAGGGTGGCGGCGCCACGAGCGCGGGAGCGATGTGGTGATCGGCTTCGTCGAGACCCACGGTCGGCCCCACACGGTCGATCAGATCCGCAACCTCGAGGTGGTGGCTCGCCGCTCTGTCTCCTATCGGGGCAGCACGTTCGAGGAGATGGACACCGACGCTGTGCTAGTGCGCCACCCCGACGTCGTGCTCGTCGACGAGCTCGCTCACACGAATGTGCCTGGCTCTGGCCGCCACGAAAAGCGCTGGCAGGATGTCATCGAGCTCCTGGAAGCTGGCATCGCCGTCGTGAGCACGGTCAATGTGCAGCACCTCGAAAGCATCGCGGATGCCGTCGAACAGATCACCGGTGCGCGAGTTCGTGAGCGTGTGCCGGACTGGGTCGTTCGCCGAGCAGATCAGCTCGAACTGATCGACTCTTCTCCCCAACAGCTCCGACGCCGCATGGCTCACGGCAACGTGTACCCCCCCGCAAAGGTTCCCGATGCACTCGCCGGATTCTTCCGAACCGAAAACCTGGTAGCGCTGCGCGAGCTTGCGCTTCGCTTCGTCGCCGACGAGACGGAAGAAGAACTCCTGACCTATCTGCGCAAACACCACACGGACAAAGTCTGGGAGACGAACGAGCGCATCATGGTCGCCGTGACAGGAGCGCCGGGCACACTCGCTGTCGTGCGACGCGCCGCACGCATGGCACTGCGCGTCAAAGGCGAGCTACACGTCGTGCACGTCACGACTGACTCGGCACGAAGTGCGGCGATCTCCACAGCCGGCGGTGTCCGCCAGCTGGTCGATGACGTCGGCGCTGTCTGGCACGAGGTAGCTGGCGACGATCCTGCACGCACGCTGGTGAGCTTTGCCCGAGAGCACCAGATCACGCAGATCGTCCTCGGCTCGACCCGACGCAGCCGTTTCGAGGAGGTGACGCGTGGGTCGGTCGTAACCCGCGTCCTTCGCTTCGCAGCCGAGGAGGGCATCGATGTGCACGTGATCGGGCGCAAGGACAGCGACGATCACCAGGAAGAGACTGCGCGCGCTGAGTAGCGACCACCCTCCCGGTGGACCTTGATCGACAATCCAAAACAGTCGCTGAGCAGCTCGTCGACGAGCGTTTCTGAAACGGGTCCCTGGCCGACGACGCTGCCCTGTCGAAGGAGCAAGGCATGGCTTGTCGCCGCAGGAAGCTCTTCGAGGGTGTGGGCGACCTGCACGGTTGCGAGGTTTTGTAGGTCGCCGCCGAGGGCATCGAGGGCCGCCACAAGGGCCTCACGTCCAGGTAAGTCCAGCCCGACGGCAGGTTCGTCAAGCAGCAAGAGCTCGTGCACCGCAAACAGCGAGCGTGTTAGCAGGACACGCTGGCGCTCTCCCTGTGAGCACTGGTCGAGGTGACGTGACCCAAGATGTGCGCAGCCGAGCCAGCCGAGCAGCGTCGTCGCACGTGCCCGCTCCTCGTCGTCATACGAGCTCCACCATGGCGCCAACACGCCGTCTCGGCCTGTGAGCACGATCTCGAGAGCAGTTGCCGAGGGCGGCAACCGGTCCGACACCCGATGTCCGGTCACGCCGATCCGACGTCGCAGCTCTCGCATGTCCGTGCGCCCGAGTTGCTCGCCGAGGACGGCAACCAGCCCGCTGCTGGGATGGCGCTCGGCGCCGAGCAGCGAAAGCAGCGTGGTCTTGCCCGACCCATTCGGCCCGAGCACGGCCCACCGCTCGCCAGCGCCGATCCTCATCGAGACCGGACCGAGGATGGTGCGTCCATCGACGCTCACCGTTGCTCGGTCCAGCTCGACAACGAGACCGCTGCCGAGACCGAGAGGAGTTACTCGTCCGGTCACGGACTCAGCGGGGGTCCCGGCGGTTTCAGCGGGGGAGCCCGGCGGCGGCGGAGTCACGTCCACATTGGAGCAGGACCCCACCGCCGCCGCCACTTGAATCAGGCCTGAAGTACGGCCTCGGCCTCGATCTCGATCTTCACCGACTTGCCGACCATGACGCCACCAGTCTCAAGCGCCATGTTGAACGTGATGCCGAAGTCCTCACGATCGATCTCCGTCGAAGCACTGAAGCCGATGCGCTTGCCGCCCCACGGGTCGCCGCTGGCGCCGTTGAACTCCACCTCGAGGGTGACCGGCTTGGTCACGCCGTGGATCGTGAGGTCGCCCTCGACCTTCCAATCCGAACCGCCCGCGGGAGTCACTTTGGTGCTCGTGAAGGTCAAGGTCGGATAGGTCTCGACCTCGAAGAAGTCACCAGACTTGAGGTGCCCGTCCCGCTGCTCGTCGCGCGTGTTGATCGAGGCCATCTGGATCGTGGCCGTCACGGAGGACTGCGTGGGGTCTTCGGCGACCGTGATCACGCCCTCGTACTCCTCGAACGAGCCGCGCACCTTGGAGACCATGAGGTGACGGACGACGAACCCCACCGTGGAGTGCGACTTGTCGAGGCTGTACGTCCCGGGAGTCGGCACGGCCGCACCCTCGTAGGTCCTCGTCAGTTCGGTGTCAGTCATGGGTGATGCTCCTTATGTCCGTCGTCTTTACGATCGCCATTGAACGTACCTCGCAATTATTGCGTGTGCAACTATTTTCACTGCTGCGGCTACACTGGCTACGTGGAGCATGACTCGTCAGACCCGATCACGCTGGTCGGCCTCGTGTTTGAGAGCTCGGCCGGGCTTCACCACCTCCTCACCCCGAGCATCGAGCGGGAGCTCGGCGTGGGTGGTCAGTCCTTCGACATCCTCGTGCGACTCGGCCGCAGCGCTGGGGGCTCGTTGCGAATGAGTGACCTCGCCGCACAGACGGGACTCACTCCGAGCGGGCTGACTCGGGCGATCGATCGCCTGGTCGAAGCGGGGCTCGTCAAGCGCGATCAGTGCCCGACCGATCGCCGAGTGTCCTACGCAATCTTGACTGGGCTCGGACGGAGCCGGATCGATGTCGCGCTCGATCAGCACTCGCGAGATGTCCGCAGCCTCCTGGACGCGATATTGACGACCAACGAGCAGCAGGAGCTCGCGTGGCTCCTGCGAAAGGTCCGTGATCGGGTTCGCCCTGAGGCCGCGAGCGGGGCTGGTAGCCCCTGTCCAGACGCAGCCGTTCTCGGTCGGACTGAGGGAGTGGCGAACCAGTAGCGTTTGGAGAAGATCCGAGCGCGACGAGTGCGCTCGGTGACGGGGCTCGATGGCGCGCCCCACACCGGCGCACGGTTCGTGCGCCGGTGCAGCCAGTCTTGGAGGCCACGATGGGACTCGACAGTTTCGGTGCAGCAGGTCGTCTCGAATCGGGTGACGACACCTACACGATCCACCGACTCGACGTTCTCGAAGCCGACCACGACATCGAGCACCTGCCGTACTCGATGAAAATTCTGCTCGAGAACCTCCTGCGCACCGAGGATGGTGTCAATGTTCGAGCCGAAGACATCCAGGCGCTCGCGTCCTATGCGACTACCGGAGCGGTCGAGCGGGAAATCGCATTCTCCCCAGCACGCATCTTGTTGCAGGACTTCACGGGCGTGCCGTGCGTGGTCGACCTCGCCGCACTTCGCGACGCAGTCGAAGGTCTCGGCGGCAAGCCAGACAGTGTCAACCCGCTCATCCCGGTCGACCTCGTCATCGACCACTCGCTCATCACCGAGGTGAGCGGACGTCCTGATGCCGTCGAGCGGAACTCCGCCATCGAGTTCCAGCGAAACGTCGAGCGCTACCGGTTTCTACGCTGGGGTCAGCAGGCATTCTCGAACTTCCGGGTCGTCCCGCCGGGTACCGGTATCTGCCACCAGGTCAACCTGGAGCTTCTGTCACGGGTCGTGTTCTGTGACGACGCAGGAAACGCCTACCCCGACACTCTTGTCGGAACGGACTCGCACACGCCGATGGTCAACGGACTCGGCATCGTCGCTTGGGGCGTGGGCGGGATCGAGGCCGAGGCGGCGATGCTCGGCCAGCCCATACCCCTGCTCATCCCGAGCGTCGTCGGTCTGCGCCTCGAAGGCGAGCTTCCGGAGGGCACGACGGCGACGGACCTCGTGCTCACGATTGCCGAGCTGCTGCGAAAGCACCGGGTCGTGGGCAAGTTCGTCGAAGTCTTCGGGCCCGGTGTGGCCAGCGTGCCCGTGGAGAACCGGGCCACGATCGGCAACATGTCACCGGAGTACGGCTCGACGGTGACGATCTTCCCGATCGACGGCGACACGCTTCGCTACTTGCGCCTCACCGGCCGCGACCCGTCCCTCGTCGCACTCGTCGAGCGTTACGCAAAGGAGCAGGGGCTGTGGCACGACCCTGCCGTCATTCCCGCCTACTCCGAGACCGTGACGCTCGATCTCTCCACTGTCGTCCCGAGCCTCGCGGGGCCGGCTCGGCCGCAGGACCGGGTGCCGCTTGATGTCGCCAAATCCCGTTTTCGCGCCTCGCTCGGCGCGTCACTTGGTAGCGACGTCCCTGCCGAGGGTCCACTCGACACTGTCGCGGCTGAGCTACAGCTCAAAGATGGAACGCACATCGCACTCGACCACGGAAGCGTCGTCATCGCTGCCATCACGAGTTGCACGAATACCTCCAATCCCCAGGTCATGATCGCTGCGGGCCTGCTCGCAAAGGCTGCCGTCGAGCGTGGGCTGACCTCGCGGCCAGGGGTGAAGACCTCCCTCGCCCCGGGCTCGCGGGTGGTCGTCGACTACTACGAGCGGGCCGGGCTCATGCCTTACCTCGAGAAGCTCGGCTTCGGGCTCGTCGGGTTCGGCTGCACGACCTGCATCGGGAACTCCGGACCGCTCGAGCCCGAGATTTCGGCGGCCATCGGCGAGCTCGATCTCGCCTGCGTCGCCGTGCTGTCGGGCAATCGCAACTTCGAGGGCCGCATCCATCCCGATGTACGCATGAACTACCTGGCTTCGCCGCCGCTCGTCGTCGCCTACGCGATCGCAGGAACGATGGACATCGACCTCTACCACGAGCCGCTCGGCACCGACCGTGCAGGTGAGCCGGTGTATCTCCGCGATATCTGGCCCTCGACACGAGAGGTGCTCGACGTGACTGCTCAGGCGGTGCAGTCGTCGATGTTCACCGACGACTATGCAGCGGTGTCGCTCGGCGACGAGCGCTGGCAGGGCCTCGAGGCTCCGACTGGTGGTCGGTACGTGTGGGACGACTCCACGTACGTGAAGCGACCACCCTTCCTCGACGACATCGCCGCCGAGCCACTACCAGCGACCGATATCGACGGCGCTCGTGTACTGGCCGTGCTCGGCGATTCGATCACGACCGACCACATTTCGCCGGCAGGGGCGATCAAGGCGACGAGTCCGGCCGGCCGCTGGCTGACCGAGCAGGGAGTGGAGCCTCAGGACTTCAACTCGCTCGGTACCCGTCGTGGGAATCATGAAGTGATGATGCGGGGGACGTTTGCCAATCCGCGTATCAAAAACCGTCTCCTTCCAGGGACCGAGGGTGGTGTCTCGGCCCATCTTCCCGATGGCGAGCAGGGCTCGATGTACGACGTGGCGATGCGCTATGCAGCCGAGGGCGTGCCGCTCGTGATCTTGGCCGGCAAGGAGTACGGCTCGGGATCGTCCCGAGATTGGGCAGCCAAGGGGACGGCGTTGCTCGGCGTGCGTGCCGTGCTCGCCGAAAGCTTCGAGCGCATCCACCGCTCGAATCTGATCGGCATGGGCGTCGCCCCGCTGCAGTTCCTCGAGGGCGATATTGCCTCGCACGGCCTCACCGGCACCGAGGAGATCACGATCACCGGGATCGCTGACGCCTCTCCGGCTGAGCTGATCCACCGCCATGTCACCGTCCGTGCTGGCGAGATGGAATTCACTGCGCTGCTGCGTATTGATACGCCGACAGAGGCGAGCTACTTCCTCGCTGGCGGCATCTTGCCCTATGTCGCTCGAAAGCTCGCCGAAGCCTGAGTCGACTCAGCGAGCTCAGCGAGCTCCGTCAGCTCAGCGAGCTCCGTCAGCTCAGCGAGCTCCGTCAGCTCAGCGAACTCCGCGAGCTCCGTCAGACGATCGGCACGGAAGGGAGAAAGCCAGGGCGGAGTTCAAGGCCTAGCTCGTTCTCGAGCGCGGCAGCGACTCGCAACAGCAGCTCCTCCGCGTGAGGTCGGCCAATGAGGCTGGCGCCGACCGGCAGGCCACGTACGAGGCCGATCGGCAGCGAGATCGTGGGATAGCCAGCGACTGCTGCTGGTGTCGAGCTGGCCGGGACGGACGGGTCGCCATTTACCTGGTCGATGAGCCAGGCTGGCCCCATCGTCAGCGTCATGATCACGTCCACCCGCGGCGTGCTGACCGGCGCTGCGGCCATGCCGCCCGTGCCGGCCATGCCGCCCGTGCCGCCCGTGCCGCCCGTGCCATCCAGTGCCGCATCGAGCCCGAGTCGCCGGGCACGATCGCGGTTGCGCGAGAAGGCACCCAGGAAAGCCTCGCTTTCGAGGTCTCCGGCAACAAGCGCATCGACAAGGATGTCCTGGCCGAACACCGCGAGCTCGGCGTCGTGATGCGCCTCGTTGAACGCAACGAGGTCACTCAGCGAACTCGGGCACCTGCTGAAACCTGCATCTCGATCGGCGAGGTAGTGATCGAGTCCGTGGCGCATCTCGACCATCATCACGAGCATCTCGTCCACCCACGCAGCCAATGCAGCGGCTGTGGGAACGTCCACGGGGTCGACGATCGCTGCGCCTCGGGCGGCGAGTGCTTCACGAGCCCGCTCCAGCAGCGAATCTGCCGCCGAGTGAAACCCGGTGTAGTGCTCACGGGCAATGCCGACGCTCAAGCCGGCGAGCGAACCTGGGATGGCGGCTGACGCGAAGCCCCCCGCCGCTCCACTTCTCGCTCCCCCTGCAGCTCGTCGGGGCATGAGCCAGTCGAGCGCAACGGCAACATCGGCCACCGACCGCCCCATCGGACCGATGGTGTCCTGGCTCGCAGCAAGCGGCACGACCCCACGGGCATCGATGGCGCCGTGGGTTGGCTTCATCCCGACAACTCCGCACAGCGAAGCTGGACAGACGATCGATCCGTCGGTCTCGGTGCCAATTGCTAGTGGTACGAAGCCGGCCGCGAGTGCCGCACCCGAGCCTGACGACGATCCCCCCGGACTGCGATCGAGTGCATGGGGATTGCGCGTCTGACCACCGACGGCACTCCAACCGCTGCTCGAATGGCGCGAGCGAAAATTCGCCCACTCGGAGAGGTTCGACTTGCCAATCACTACTGCCCCAGCCCTGCGCAGAAGAGTGACCACCGGCGCATCTTCTTCCACCGGCACTGAAGCGAGCGCGAGCGATCCCGCCGACGCCCCGAGGACCCCTGCGGTCTCGATGTTGTCTTTGACGAGGACGGGAACGCCATGCAACGGGCCGCGCACTCGTCCTGATCGACGCTCGGCGTCCCGGTCCGCAGCGATCGTCAGTGCCTCCGGGTCAACGGCGAGGACCGCCGAGATCCCATGCGGGCCGTTGTCCAGCCGAGCAATGCGCTCGACCGCGCCAGCGACCAGCTCGACACTGGTCATTGCGCCGGAATCGACGAGCGATGCCAGGGTCGCTATCGACGCGTACGCAAGATCTGAATCGTCAGAGGAGCTCACGTGCCCGAAGATCCTGTCACCGGGACTCAGCCGACCGTCTTCAAGCGACCGAGGCCGACAGCGTTCATGGCGTTCTCGAGTTCGCTCGTGAGCCACGACAGCCGGTTCGTCGCTAGCAGGATCCCGAAGCCTGCGAGCAGGATGCACGACGCGATGGTGATACCGCGAGAGTGCTGCTTCAACCAGCGCATCGCGCCGGTAAGGCGGCCGAAGCCCAGACCGACCGCCAGGAAGGGCACCCCGAGTCCCGCGGTGTACACCAGGAGCAACACCGCGCCATGCCCCAGCCCGCGGTCGCTCGCCGCAACGGCGAGCACCGAGGCAAGCACCGGACCGATGCACGGCGTCCAGCCGAACCCGAACGCTGCGCCAGCGACGGGTGCATAGAACACACCCAGGCGTGATGCGCTCGGATGGAAACGGGCCTCGCCGTAGAGAAACGGTGCCCGCAACACGAGCGATCCGGCAATGAAGAGCGACATGGCGATGACGACGCCCCCCGACACCCGAGCCAGCTCTATCCGGTTACGCGCCACTGCGCTACCCGCGGCGGTCGCGAGCAGGCCCTCGAGCACAAAGACGACACCGAAACCCGCGATGAACAGCATCGTGTCGCGTGCGATGCCGATGAGCTGACGTCGGCTCGACGAGGACGCCTCGGCGATGTCGAGCCCGGTGATAAAGGTGAGATAGGCAGGAACTACAGGAAGTACACACGGTGAGACGAACGAAATCACCCCGCCGCCGAAGGCGACCACGTAGCTCACACCTGAAGCGTCCACTCCACCTCCTGCAGAGATCAACCGTAGCGCCGAGTCCATGGCGACCCCACCGAAGACTCGCGGCGACGGCCCGTACTACGAGCCTCAGCGAGATCCCCTGCCCGACGGTCCTTGCTTCGCGCACGGCTACTTGGCATTGTCGAGACGTGCCTTCTGGAACCTTGACTCGCAAGGACCAATTGGTCATCGACTTTGAGCGCAGCTGGTGGCTCGAGCGCGGCGGCGAAGCAAAGCGAGACGCGATCCGTCGCTGTCTCGACATGTCTGCCTCGGGCTACCACGCTGCAATCGCGCGACTGATCGAGACCCCCGAAGCCCTTGCGTACGACCCTCTGCTGGTGCGCCGACTACGTCGGCGGCGAGACGAGAGGCGCAGGGCCCGCTTCTTCACGGAGATACCTCGCCAGCGCCGGCCGCATTGAAACTCGCATCCCATGTGTGACCAGCCGCTGTGACCAGCAGCTGTGAGCAGCCAGGACCAGTGAGCAGCCAGCACCAGTGAGCCTCAGGCCTGACGTGCTGGCTGCAGCGGCAGCGCTGCGTGCAGAGCCGGATCGCACCTGTCTCATGACCGACTTCGACGGGACACTTGCGCCGATCGTCGACGATCCTTGGGGCGCTGTTGCCCTGCCCGGCACAACGGATGTCCTCCATCAGCTGGCCAGGTCCTATGCGACCGTGGCTGTGGTCTCCGGGCGACCCGGCACCTTCCTTCGTGATGCGCTCGACCTCGGCGCAAGCAACCTCGAGGCGTACGGCGTCTACGGTGCAGAGCACGTCACCGGCGATGGCGGGATCGAGATCGACCCTACTGTGGCGGCGCGGATCGACGACATTGCCCGCGTCGCGATCGAGCTCGCTCGAGCGTTACCACCCGAGGTGACGATCGAGGAGAAGACGACGTCTGTCGTTCTGCACTGGCGGCGACATCCCTGGCTCGGCGACATCGCACTCAGCATCGCCACCCATGTCGCCGAGAGCGCAGACCTCGAGATCCAGCTCGGAAAGATGACGGTCGAGCTTTCACCCCCTGGGGCCCCCGATAAGGGCGCTGTCGTGCGGTTGCTCGCCGCAGGAGCTCGCGCTGCCTGCTTTCTCGGCGACGACACTGGGGACATCCCCGCCTTCGAAGCGCTCGCCGCGCTGGCAGGCGGCGGAAGCGGCGGCAGCGGCAGCGGCAGC
>Ga0116230_10004768_pt1 | contig 13292 bp, 7 predicted proteins | sample S1TSphfallax_3_FD_88678 | JGI IMG/M metagenome (GOLD analysis project Ga0116230, IMG submission 88678) | Host-associated microbial communities from peat moss isolated from Minnesota, USA - S1T2_Fd - Sphagnum fallax MG | ecosystem: Host-associated > Plants > Peat moss > Unclassified | place: USA...
AAGTATCATTTATAATCTTATGATGTTCACTACTCATATGTGGAACAGAAAACATTACATATGTGTTTTGATGAATTGGAACAACTGAGGAGATACGTGTATCTTCCTCATCAAATAAAACATCGCAATTGATCATGACCTTTTTGGAATGGCCATTCCATAATTTGTATGCCTTTGCTGCGGTACAATATCTGATGAAAACACATTTGACACTTTTGGAATCAAATTTATGTTGCAAGGTCTTGGGTACATGTGCATAAGCTTTACAGCTGAATACATGAGCAATGTTCAAATCAAGAATCTATCCATTCCACAACTAACCAGGCCAATGATTCTGTCAGGTGCCCCTGTCACTGACTGAAGTTTGAACCCCCAGTGTAACTTATGAGTTCACCCTCTGGGCAGTGCAGAGGCCCTGGGGCTGTGTTTTTTTTTTGGTAGGGATTATTTAATGTAGTCTACGTGGCGATCATCCATAGGAAGATGTTAAATGGCAAACATCCTTAGGGAAGATTTAGCCAAATCTGGCTATAGACCAGATATGAAAGTACAAATTTTTCAATCAACCTTGTATATATTCATGCCCACACACTGAAAACCAGCTATAGAAAATGGGGTAGAGGTCCTTCTGCTATTTGAAGGCACATGGAACGAGGGTGGTAGCCCAACTGTACTGGGCCTGAAAACAGCAGAAAACTTAACCTAATTTTTTTTGTAACATTTTAAAATGTTAACAAGTGCATGAACTTATTATGACTTTATAAAACAGACTAGTCTCTAAACTCATTTTGCATGCAAAATGATCAAATAAGCAAAAGACTAAAGTGTTATGTATCAAAGTCCATTTCGTCCACTTCTACCCATCAAATGAATGCTGTGTAAAAGGGCACTTTTTTTTTTCACAACTTGTCTGTGTATATTGTGTGTGTGTGTGTGTGTTTTTTTAATTTTTTTCACACACACCAGAGGCCAAAACCCAAAACCTTTTTTTTCTTTTGGGGGTGGGTGGGGACATCATTTGCAAGAGAGATAGATGATGGGTATATTGGCCTTTAATAGTATATACCTTACTACTACCTTGACAGTTTTCCACACTAATTGACATATTTTACAGAAATGTTGAAATTTTCAATTTTTTATTTTTGTTTCCCCAAGTAACAAAAAAGATTTGAAAGAAAATATTGAACATTCAAGAAATTTTATTTGATTGAAATGATTTTTTTAATTATTTATTTATTTATTTGACAAACATTTTTTGAAGCTTGTTACCAAGGTATGTTCTTTTATTTTTAACTAATTAATTATTTGACAAACATTGGTTCAACTTGCCAATTATTATAATATATGATATTATTATTAGATGCAAGAATAAACTCCCCCCCGCCCCCCCCCAAAACAATTTGGGGGGTGCCTTAGAAAAAATCTACCTATTCAAAGTTCTTTTTTTGGGGTTAATAAGTGAATGCAACTTGTAGTCTTGCTTAATAAAAAGCATAGTTGACCCAAAAAAGGCATCCTCCCACCCTTACAGTTAAAAAAATTATAAATAATGATTCATAAGAACTTTCCATTTGAGCTCAATGCAGATTAAAAATAGCAATCTTTCATAGAGATATCAACTTGCTTTGATTGGGGGCTCTAAAGGGACAAGGGAGGCCACCAACCAATCACAAATTATCGAATCAAGCATGGGTGAACCCCCATTATTTTATATTAATCTATAAATCCATTTTGCAAGCAAAATGATCAGGAGAAAAGATTGACAAATATTTATACATACAAAAAACAAATATTATTATGACTGACTATATTTAAGTTCAAAACTTGATTCTTTTGCTTCTTATTTTAATCGAGCAGCCAATGGCCAATATAAGACTATTGCTTTGGTTGCTAATAATATTTTGTTGGCTCTCCTTGTAAGGAAGAGACACCAAACCCTAAACTCTTTCATTTTGTTCCTTGTTTTCCTCCCTTTTGGGGGGAGGGGGGTGCTTTGATTTATTTATGATTGGCAAGATTTCATCATAAAAAGAGCATAATGAGGTTTGAGGATGGACTTATAAACACCTCCCATGAAGTTTGGGGGTGTCATTCAGTGCAACTTGAAGTTGTTTTCATTTGTTTACACAGTTTGAGGAATGTTCACTAGGTGTGACTGTGCGAAATGTGTACGTGAGTAGGTGTTTGGGAACTTCACGGGACATTTCCTATTTTAACTATTAATGGTTTGACGTTGCTATTAGTAGCAAAGCTTACATTTCCACTTGCTTTGGCTGGGGCTCTCATGGGGGAGGTCCTCCATGGCAGTGCCCATCAAGAGTTCCAAATCCTAAACTTCACCTTAAAGTTTTCAATCTTTTTGAAACCCTAAACCCTAAACCTAACCTGAGCTAACCCAAAAGTATATAAAGTAGGTACTCTCCAAATAAGGGGAGGATTTATCTCATTTTTCTTTTGTTCCCAACATGTTCCCTTCAAGTTCCCAATGTGTCCCCATCAAGTTCTCAATATGTTACCTACGTTCCCAATGTCTTCCCCGAGGGTGTTCCTGATAGCACCTCCTTTTAATCCGATATGTTTTGCCCAAAGTCCTCCCCTTTTCAGCTATATAGGTGGGCCAAAGGTGGAGGCCCTCCATCTTTCCATAGAATCTTCTATTGGGGGGGGGGGGGCAAGTGGGACAAAAGGGAACTCTTAAATTATTTTCCACTCACTTTGGTTGGGGGCCCTCAAGGGAGGGGGTGAGGCTCCAGCCAATCACGAATTATCGAATCAAACCCTTGTGGACACCCATTATTTTATATAAGTAAAATAAGTAAGACATAAAACGCTGACGGAATCCTACAAATTTGTAACATGCCTCCCATTGTGCATGGAAAATTATGCCCAGCAAAACATGCAAATACAAAAAAAAAGGATGGGCATTACCCCAATCTAACTTATGATATTATGACTGGGTCGCAACTCACAACTTTCAACTCCACAGATGCTTGGTGACTAAGGCCTCAGATCTCGGATCCAACATATATGTTTGCACCAGATGTTAATAGTGATGATTGTGGCTTTCCAAATGACGACTCAAAAAGGGTATATACCATTTTATTTTATTTTTTTTCAATTTTTTTGGTTTGTAAGATTTTTTGACTTTTTTCCATTTTTTGAGCATTCTTTTCCCAAATTTACACTATTAAAACAAAGTTTCCCAATTTCTTCAATTTTCTTTGTAGCTACAGGGCGAGAATTCACCAAGAAAAATCGCTTCTCTGTACAGAATTTCTTTTGTTTTATGTCTCTGGATTTATTTGCGATGACCCTCCAAGTAACTTCTTATTCTCTCCCCAGGCTGCTCCAATCATAGCCACTGGCCAGGGCGAACCAGCACCTACACTGGTACATTCACCTTCTTGAGTGAGGCCTCTAAGAGGCTATCTATGTCCTAGGAAAGCTTAAATTTGGATTCAGAGACCCTGATTTTTTTTAGGGCACTACATGTATCTATAATGTTTTGAATCTGCCCCCAAGAAAATTTGGGATTTTTACTATGGTTCTAGTGTAGGCCAGGTTCACCTGGCCAAGGAAAATTGACCCCCACATCAGGATCATGGTAAAAACCCGAAAGCCCATTTAAATGGCCAATTTACCCCCCATAAATTATAGATTTGGACTTAAGGACCCTGATTTAGCCAGTTTGCCCAAGGCCCAGTTAATCATGCATTGCCTGCAACATGAGCTCTGGCAGAGCTCCTCAATAAGGCACTGGGTGAAATCAACAAACAGGAAATGTTTGGGTCAATATTTTTTGGGTCAGTTTTGAGATGTAGACCAAGTGGCTATCACCCATAGGAAGATTCAGACAGATTAGGCTATGGGCTAAATATGGAATTAGAAAATAAATTAACAACATCTATTTTTTGGCTACCTACTTGAACCATGTATGGAAATCTGACAATTTTTCTTGGAATTTGGTTGAATTTTGGCTATTGAGAATCTCAAAAAGCATTTGATTTTACCACTTTTAAATTTATGACTTAGCTTTTCGGTAATAGAAAGGTGGGTGTGGATGTGAACAAAAGTCATGATGAAACTAATCGGGCAGGCCAGAGGGAGAAAGGCAAAGCGTGTTTGAAAAGTCTCTCAAGGTGACATTGCGTATTCTATCCTCAATTACGAGTTAAAAATAGACGTGTGTTCAAGAAATAAAGTAATGTTCAGTGGCCACAAAATCGGTAAAGCGCGTATGCTACAGTCAAGGCAGAACCCTTCTAGAAGATTCTGGGGGAGGAGAAAATGAAGAAGAAACATCCGTTAGAAAAGTTGAAAACGAGTAGAAAAGAGTGTGAGAATTCCAGGGAGATCAGGAGGAGGAAGGGTTGGTGTTTTTTTGGGGAGAAGTAATGGAAAGATCAGCTTGCTGGAATATCTGTGATGTGACCAACACCCATCATACCGTGTGCATGCTATTGGGATGGCAAAGGATTTGTAGCAGGTTTTATGAGAGCAAAAGGCTAAGAGAAAATATTTATGAGAGAGTGAGAAGAAGGATTTTCAATAGTGGGAAATATGGAACTAGCTCTCGAGAGGGACTAGCTCTCTCCCTTTTTTGGGGTTCTTGGGGGCTGTGTGTCTTTTGGCCTTTCTTTGGCCTTCCCTTTTTGTCTCCCCTGTGATGGTTCCGGCCGTCATTATTTTATTGAATTTTTGTTTCCGGTTTTTTAAAAATAAACATGGAAAATTCATATGGCCTCAAGGGAAAAGGAGTTGATCTTTCACAAGGGCCACTGAAAAGAAAGAGAGATGTTGTGGAGATCCATGCTGTGATTGAGACACCTATGGTCCCTGCTGAAAATGCTCCTTCAAGCTCTGGATGCCACAGCAATGTGGTATTTCTTCTTAATTTTATGATGAGCTTTCTTTGCACAGTTTTTTCTTGGGCTTTCCCATGTAAAAATGTTGTGCCAATCCCTGCTGTGATTGAGACAACTTCGGTCCCCCCTGAAAATGCTCCTTCAAGCTCTGGATGGCACAACAATGTGGTGCGTGTTCTTAATTTTATGATGAGCTTTCTTTGCATAGTTTTTTCTTGGGCTTTCACAAGTTACATTTTGAAGCTTGTTTTTTCTTTTCTTTTTTTTCTTTTGTTTAGGTGTTCACAATTCTCCTTGACCCTTACAGCCACAATATCTTATTGTCCTCGCAAAGCGTCAGGAGAAGGAGGTCTAGTTCAGATTTGAACTCCCAACCAACAGCTTTACAACCATACCCTTTAACCACTAGGGTAGCTGAATATCCCCAATCATTTACAAGCTTCCTTGTCATACATTTCACTTTGCCTACTTTCCAGTTTGGTTGTTTAAATAAAACAATATGAAATGATGTCACCACTGTAGCCTCTTACATTAGGCCAGTGACTCACTTGTTATAACAAGTAGAATTCGTAAAAGGGAAATTTGTCAATTGACATTGACTAAGAATATATTGGACTTGGAAGGATTGGGAACTTTCATTATAGATTATGAGTTAAGTTCAATGTGTAGTCTTAATCCAACAACCTAAAGCAAATTATTAAAATGCTCTTGGGCCTTCTCATTGGGTTTGTGTCCCAATTCCTTAGGAGTTGGAGGCCTTAGTGGCCCAAATGTTGGGGAAAATGTCATGAAATAAAAATGAACCAAACTAGATGGCTTAGCTGATCGACCCAAGTTCTCAAGAATCCAATTCTTAGCAATAGCCTTTATTGATTGGCATATGTTCCACCTACTATGTAACAATATTTACTTATTGAACTAGGAAACTTTGAAGTCTATCACACATGTGAATAATCTTCATTTGCTAGTCATGCAAGATAGATTTGGTATTTTCCAATCCACCTATTATTCACGGCTTGTTAAACTTAATCTCTTCAATTAATTATTGCTTTTATCTAACTACTATAATTTGTATATTGCATTTCTCTAATCAATGTATAGTCAAATCATTTTCAAGAGATGTTTGAGGAATTGTGTTCACTTGTTTCCATTTTCTTTGCAGAAATATCCAGTGCATGATTTAAATCCCACTTGCAATTCCAAAGATCCAAACTTGACCATCATTTTTTTTCATGGGATTGCTTTTGGCACCAACGATGAATGGAAGGAAACATGGACAACATGCCCCACCAAAAATAAAGAAGAGTGTATATGTTGGCCAGAAAAATGGCTACCCGAAGATTTGAAAGACAATGTTCGAATTTTGTCATTGTCTTATGACTCTAACATTGTGACAAGTGTTCACAATGATGTGATTGATATTGGCACAAACCTCATTCAAAGTTTGGTTACAAATTCAAGGTGTGACAATCTCTTCTATTTAGGGACACATTAATTACTCCTCCTTGTGTACATTAAGGTTAATTGCTTACATTATTATGTTACACACCAACAAGTTTCAATTTATTTGAATTATTAGATTCATGTAGATGAACATAAAATGGGGCTTACATGTACATATTCTTGGTTGAGGATAATAGCAAAGTTTATGTTCATTATAAGTTTATGGTACAACTAGTTTGGTTTTTATGGCAATTTTTAGTTTGAACTTTTTGAAGCTTTATATTTGGTAATGCACTTGAATTTAATTAATTATATTAATACATGTGTAAAGAGTTTTCATCCATTTGATTGCAAAAATAAAATTCAAACCAAGTATATTTTTATTATTATTATTATTATTTTCAATGGTATTTCCAAGGCAACACATAGAAAATGAGTTGTATATTAACACAAGAATGTAAACACTTGCATGTACTTGAACATCATAATTGTTTTACCAAAACATGGTTGTCACATTTTTTAGGTAGATTAATGGAGTCAATAAATGAAAAATGACAAATGATAAGCAAATCAATTATGAATTGATTGCTTAGGTCATGTGTCAGTTGCCTACTACCCCAAGTATAATAAGATAAATTGTATATGTTAATACAATGTTGATAATGGAATTTTGGTGCATTGTTGGACATTTTGTAGTTATCAACCCTTTTGGGATGGACCAGTGGCATTAGTTGCTTATAGTTTTGGAGGTCTTGTGCTCAAAAGCTTGATGGTTGAAGCTCACAAGTATGCACATCAAAGGCTAAAAAATGGTTTGGATGATGAGACACACAAATGTTGTAAGACATTTTTGAACAATGTTAAAGGTATAGTATTTTATGGTGTACCACATGCCGGTGGTACCCAAGATTTATCAAATTATTTTGTTTGGCAACATCAACAAATCAACACATTCAACAAGTATGCAACCCAGTCTGGTTTTTTAAAAAATTTAGAATCTTTCAATTCACAAATGGCACACCTTTCAACGGATTTTAAAAATGCTATTCGTGAAGACCTCAACATTTATGCATTTGGTGAAGGATTACCTCTCAACAAAAATTGGGTAAGAAAGTTATCGAACTAGGTTCATTAGTTGAACTTTTTCTATATTGTCAAAACTTGTGTGGGTTGTAATCAATACTTTTGAATATACCAATGTGGTGAATGGGTCATATGTCTTTTGTGAGCTTTGTTTCATGAATTACTATAGATGGAAAGGAAATTTGATTAATTTCAAACATCATGAAATAGGTTTCTGATTTTCCCTTCATCAAATCAATTCCATATAAATATTTGTAACATGAATCATAACATCAAATTAAAACATGTAAGATTAATGAGATAAAAACCAATAATTTTTTTATGTATTTATTTAATTTGCTCGCCAAAGGGTTGAATGAAATTACTTTTACACAAAATATTTTATTTTTATTCAAATATCAACAATTACTAAGCTATAATTTCTAGTACCATTTGGAACTAAATTAGAACATAAGTGAACAAACAAGTCAATGAGTTCCATTAACTTAATCATTTGCACATGCAGGGAATTTTAGTGCCATATGCTTCGGCTATTCAATTGTCAAACAACAACAATTACAAAATCGAGGATGCTAATCACTTAACAATTTGCAAGCCACCAAACAAAGATCATCCAAGTTATTATTTATTATTAAAATGTTTGAAAATATGTATGCAGGTAAAAACATCAAATCTAAATAGCTTGAATTCATATTTATTCATGTAATTTGATACACATTAGGTCATAGCACACTTGATGTGTATTTCATATGCAACGTCATATATATTGGTTATCAAATTAAAAAGATAACATATAAATGATTTATATTTTGTGAATTTTGACAGAAAAATATATTGCTTCCACCTTTGCCACATCATGAAGTGGCATTGATTGACAAAGCAAAACATATAAACATCTTGTTACAAAAGGAACCTATTGTTGGTTTAGTTGGAATGGGCGGGATTGGGAAAACCACTTTGAGCAAAAAATTCTATCATTTATTCCACAACCAATATGAAAAATCTAGTTTTTTGGAGGACGTGAAATCAAACAATATCAATGATGTCATAAAACAACTCCTATATGATTTGTGTGGCAAATGGTTGCGCAAGGATGAAAACGTGAATAAAGAAGACCTTGACAAAATTAAGCAATGTATGATATTGAAGAAAGTGTTAGTGGTGGTGGATGATGTTTATATTAATGTGGAGGATCTTGCATCCTTGCAATTTCTCATACACAAGGATGCCAAGATTGCAACTTCTCAAAGTAGAATACTTGTGAATTGTCAATATTGGCAAACTCTGAAATCTCATGTAAATGTGGATGGAAAAGTGGTCATGAAACCTTTGGAGGATAAACAAGCAAAGGAACTTTTTATGTTCCATGCATTTAATAATGCAAATCACGTTACAACAAAGGATTTCGAAAATATATGTATGAAAATTATAAAAGCTTGTGGGGGGCTCCCTTTAAGTCTTAAAATATTGGGTTCTTTTTTGTGCAATACTAAAGAATTAGAAATGTGGGAAGGTGCATTAAACAAATTGAAAAGTGGGCAAAGTTTCACTGGGGGCATTGACAATGAAGTGCTTTGGCATAAATTGAGGATTTCTTATGACAATTTGGATGAAGACCATCAAAACATGTTTTTGGATATTGCTTGTTTTTTGGGTGGTTTGAAAATAAGTACAATTTGCCAAGTGTGGAGTGGAGATTATTTATACCCAAAGTTTGGATTACAAAATTTACAAGATAGGTCTTTAATACAATGGGTAAAAGGTGAAATCTTGTACATACATGAACAATTACGAGACATGGGTCAAAATATTGCAATGAAACAACTTAGGAATCGATTTATGTGGAAATCAAATACGTCAAAAAAAATTTTGCAAAAGGATGAGGTTGTCACCATATAACTTCAATCCTATAACTTTATTTTGATTTCTTATGATTTTTTTAAATGTCCAAAACCAAATGTTTTAACTTTTAATATTGATTTTATAAATATATGTTTTTAAAGTAAAAATTTGCATTAGGATGAAATGTTATTTTATATTGATAATCCTTTTGTTTCATTCATGTGATAGGTGGTGGAGAATTTAGAAGGCATTTCATTGAAAAAATGCATCGATTTGCCTATATTGTCCCAAATTAATTTTAAGGGATTACACAACCTTAGGTTGGTTGACCTAACAGAAGCTTCACCAACTATTGTGGAAATTTTCATCCAAGGGCGAAATTTGAATAATGTTAAATGGTTGTGCTTGAAAAAATGCATGATTCAAAAATTGCCAAGTAATTTGTTTCATTGTTCACAATTACAAGTACTTGATTTGGCAGAATGCCATAATCTGGAAGAAATACCTTCATCTATTGGCCAATTGAATGCACTCCAAGAATTCAATTTATCTTGGTGTTATAACTTGCAAAAATTGCCTACATCTATTGGCAAGTTATATGCACTTCAAGAGCTTGATTTGTCAGGGTGTTGGAATTTGAAAGAACTACCTTCATCTATTGGCCAATTGAATGCACTTTTAAGGATTGATTTGTACGAATGTTGGAACTTGGAAGAACTACCTTCATCTATTGGTCAATTGACTGCACTCCAAAAGCTTCATTTGTATGAATGTGACAAGTTGAAAGAACTACCTTTATCTATTGGCCATTTAAATGCACTCCAAGAGCTTGATTTGTCTTGGTGTTCTAACTTGAAAGAACTACCTTCATCTATTGGTCAATTGAATGCACTCCAAAAGCTTCATTTGTACAAATGTTCCAATTTGGAAGATTTGCCTTCCTCTATTGGCCAATTGAATGCACTCCAAAAGCTTACTTTGTCTTGGCCTTCCAAGTTGAAAGAATTGCCTTCATGCATTGGCCAATTGAATGCACTCCAAGACTTTGATTTGGAAGGGTGTTCCAACTTGAAAAAACTACCTACATTTATTGGCCAATTGAATGTGCTCCAAAAGCTTAATTTGAGAAGGTGTTCCAATTTGGAAGAACTACCTTCATTTATTGGCCAATTGAATGCACTCCAAGAACTTCATTTGAAAGGGTGTTCCAACTTGAAAGAATTACCTTCATTTATTAGCCAATTGAATGCACTCCAAAGGCTTTCTTTGATAGGGTGTTCTAATTTGAAAAAATTACTTTTATCTATTGGCCAATTGAGTGCACTCCAAAAACTTGATTTGTCTTGGTGTTCCAACTTGGAAGAACTACCTCCATCTATTGGTGAATTGAATGCACTCCAAGAACTTGATTTGAAAGGGTGTTATAATTTGAAAGAACTACCTCCATCCATTGGCCAATTGAATGCACTCCAAAATCTTGATTTGAGAGGATGTTATAGTTTAAAAGAACTACCTTCATCCATTGACCAATTGAATGCACTCCAAAGCTCATTTTGTCAAGTGTTGATTTAGCTATTTAGTTAGGTGCTAGTTAGTTAAAGATAAATTGGGTTAATTAAGTTAATTAGTTAATCTTGAACCAATTCATGTGTGAACGAGGTTCAAGATATTTTTCATGGGATATAATCCCAACTTGTGTGTTTTCAAATCACTTTTGGTGACTTGAGTTTCCAAGGCATAATGTTTTCATGTTTGCAATTTTTTCTTATGTTATGCGATTTTATTTAACTCATGGTTTTTGTTAATTTTATGTTCTAGGCTTGGATTCATACTTGTTGGAGGTGAATCATATTTTAAATCACCAAAAATCTTAGCTAATTATTTTCTCCTACGATTAGGTTAAATTTGTTTAACACTAAACTTTGGTTTTCTTTTGTTTTTGTGTTTTGCATAAGAGTTTGGGTTAACAACAAATGTTATACAATTTGTTTTGTTTTTTTGGTGTTACAAGTTGGTTTTTGTAGGAGTTTTGCTTGGGTTGCAAATACCATTTGTTTGTGTATTGGTATGCTTTTTAAGCTAAAAAAATCCACAAATGAAAGTGATGATTTTGTGAAGGTTTTTTGTGAAAAACTCCTATGGGAATTGAACCCAAATAGGGTCCAGTCCCAAGAGTTTGATGTTTGCACAAAGTTGTCAAGAGAAATAAAAAAACTCCAAAGAAGGCCCCTCTTGTTCTTTTTAATAAAATTTATCTCTCCCTTTCTCCTTCTCTTTCTTGGCACACGTGTAGGTGACAACTACAACAACAACGCCATCAATTTGCTCTTGCCAAGAGCTTTGAGTTCTTAGCATCGCTGGTCTTTAGTCATTGAGAAAAAAAAACAAAAAAAGACACAACAGTTTGAAGGGCCTTCTTGCATTCTTGGTGGTTATGTTGTCATACAACCTATTACATCAAGGGTTGTAGCAACGTAGGGTAGAAAGAAGAGGGAGGGGAGCTCCCTCTTTGTGTTCTTTTTGTCATCATCATTAGCGGGTGGGCAATAGTGCCTACAATTAAGAAGAAGGAAGGAGAAGGAGGAAAGGAAGAAAAAAAAAGGGGGAAGGGGGGGGGGGCAATGGTAGGAACATGGAGCTCCATGGTTCCATTGCCTTAAGTTCCAAGCTCATTTGAACCTCCCCTGGACTTGCCCAACTCAATAGGTTGGGAGGTTTGCAAAACCTAAGATAAGGGGGTTTCGGGGGTCCAATCTGAGCCTCCTTTTTTATTTTTCATTATTTTTCATTTTTCCAAACCTAGGGTGTAGGTTTGGCACCAATCCTAACTTGCCAACATTTCATTTAAATTGCCATTTTCATTTTTCATTTGTTTCATCCATGTGAAAGATTTCATCCAAATTTTGGATGAAAACAAAAGTTCATCCATCTAGCCATGGGGTAAACATGGGTAGTAATTATGTGGGCAAGTTAGTTAACAAACAACCTACATATGAACATACATCAAACAATTTCACCCCTAAAATTGGATAGAAAATTAAATTTTAATTTATTTTCATTTTGAATTTTCACTTTGATTTTTTTTCAAAAATTCATATCTTTCACATATGGAGTTAGATTGACATGTTGTCTACATCGTTAGGTTTCTAGAAAAGAGAATTGCATGTGTGTGAAAGTTGCAATTTTTTTTTAAAAAAACATTTTAGATGCTAAAAGTTGATTTGGCATTTAAGGAATTGTTTTCCATTTATTTTTTAAGAATTCATACCCCACCCATATCAAGGCAAAATCTAAAGCTCTTGCATAAGTGAAATCGTGGTGAAAAAAATTTATAGTTTGGACTTTTCCAATCATTTGGAAAGAAAAGTTTTGAAGGCTTGTTCTAGGGCATAAGGTGGTTATTGCCAACTTTTTGGTGCCAAACATTTGGTGATTTAGCATTGTGCTTATGAGTCATATTTTTTTACACCCTACAAGTGGTGGATTGTTGCACCATCAACTTGTTAATTTCTATTGTAGTTCTTTGTTAAGGGAATATATCGGCAAATTACATGGTTTTTGGGCTTACAAGACATTACCAATAGGAATATGCCATTGGAAACTTGAGGGGTTTGAATTTTGAATTTTTGTTGAGTTTTTTTTTCTTGTTCATATTGATGGTGACATTGGAACTACCCAAGGGCAAAAGTTTTTGGAGTTTGAAGATATTCGTAGAAACACATTTCAGGAATGAAAGTAAAAATGTAAGTACTTTGTAGAAGAACTATAGATTCTAGTGTTGAATAACACATTGGATTTGTTTTGATTACACTTCCATAGAACATGGATTTTGTTTTTTTTTTTTTTTTTTTTTTTTGTTTTTTTTAAAAAAGGATGGTTTTTTTTTTTTCTTGTTTTTTTTTTTTTAATTTTTTTTTTGAATACTTTTTTTTTTTTTTTTTTTTTTATTAATATTTTTTTTTTGGGGGGGGGGGGGGGGGGGGGGGGGGGGGGGGTTAGTTCTTGAATCCTTTTTATCAATCTTAATTTTAATGAGTTGCTTAATCGAGGAAAAAATGC
>Ga0116230_10004770_pt1 | contig 13291 bp, 11 predicted proteins | sample S1TSphfallax_3_FD_88678 | JGI IMG/M metagenome (GOLD analysis project Ga0116230, IMG submission 88678) | Host-associated microbial communities from peat moss isolated from Minnesota, USA - S1T2_Fd - Sphagnum fallax MG | ecosystem: Host-associated > Plants > Peat moss > Unclassified | place...
AAAGCAAAAGTAGCCAAGCCAATCAAAATGAAACCCAAGGCCGTATTCGCTTTCATAGCTACCCATTCGGGATTAACGCTTGCCAGAATTAAAACACCAGACAGCCAGCCGGCAATTACAATGATGCCAATTAATACCAATACAGTGCTAGAAAATAATGCGATTTTTCTATAAATGACCAAATAACTATCTATCATATAACTAGCTATCTTTTGCTGGGACGGTGAGATAAACGAGATTATTTACACAGCTACTTTGTTGCTTGGCGCTCGTTTGTTTAACTGGGTTCTATTGGCGGCATCTAACAATATTGATAAATCCAAGCCGTCAGAGGGATATTCTGCTAACCCGAAACTAAAAGAAGCACGAAACTCAGCACCATTTTTGTCAATGAACTTCATACTTTTGAATTCTTGCAGCAGCTTAGCCATTACCATGGAAATGATCTTCACCTTTTCTTTTGGAAAAGCCAATGCAAATAAATCTTCGCCCAAACAACCTTTTAAGTCTTCCGCTCTAAATCGGCACCTAAGGAGTTTGTTAAGAGCAGAAAGAACCTCCTGAGCGCTAGCCCACCCGTGCTCGAGATTAATATCGGTAAAATTATCTATACTCAGCAAACTAAATGTTATAGGTAAATACTGATCTTTAGCTTGTTTGAGAAATCGATCAGCAATATTTATGAAGTTTTCTCCATTCATCATACCTAGAACTAACTCATCCCTCTCCATTATTGGTTTCGCCCGAATCCTTGCTAGCTGATTATTGATGCGTATCATTAATTCTTCGGCAAGGATTGGTTTGCTAAGAAAATCAGTACCACCTGCCCGAAAAGCAGCAGCACGACCTGCCTGATCATTTTTAGAGGTCAAAAATATGACTGGTAAGTCCTGCCATTTATCGTTGTTGCGCAGTCGACGACAAACATCATATCCGCTTAGTCCTGGCATGATTACGTCAAGGAGAACAAGATCTGGTTTCAGTTGCTCTAACACTTGCATTATTTCGACAGGTTTATTCAAGACGGATACAGCTATGCCTTCTTCGGTCAAAATGCTAGCGATAAATTTGGTAAGTATTTCATCATCGTCTACTGTAAGCACGCGAGGCTTGTTAGACTGTTTAAAAGATAGCAACTTGTCACAAGTTTGTTCGAGTTCCTGTTTGTTTGGCGTTTCTGATATAAGCACCGTACAGCCAGCATAAATTAAATCGACTTCGGCGGCTACCTGAGAGCTAGTAGAAATAGATCCCAACGATTTTTTTGATATGAAACCGAAAGGCAAAGACTCGTACCCGGGCAGCGAGCGAAATTCCCTTGCTGTCTGGAATATCTGATTAGAATCACCCATTGATAAATCAAAAATTACAGCATCGAAAGAACTGCTTTTAATTCGTTGCGTTAACGCTGGCAATTTATCCGAAACCTCCACTTTCACGGGAACTACTGTTTTTAAATTTGCGATGATTTCTCTATAGGTATCTTCTTTACCATAAAGAAGAATTTGGCTTGCCGGGATTGAGTCGTCGTTTTGGGCAGTTGCCTCACAGGCACGAACGCTGTCCCTTACCGCTGTTTCTCCTTCCGCTAATGTGCGAAAAATTTCTGCCCAAATTATTTGCTGTAATGCGTCAGACGGATCGAGCCTAGTTAATAAATTTTGTACCTTGGCTGCTATGTCGCCAACGCGCTTAAATCCTACAGAGCCGGCTGTGCCTGCTAACTTGTGTGCAACCTCGGTTGCTCTAGCAAGAGCCGAAGAGTCTTCACTATCTTTTTGGGCAATAAAAATTGACTGTGTTAATTCTTCCCAGGCTTGAGTTAGTTTAGGTACATAACTGGTTTTAATTTTGGCAAGTTTCTCGGAGCGCTGTTGGGCAGATTCTCTATTAGCATCGGCCTCTTTTAAGAGATGGTGGGGTAATAAATCCTCTATCTGTTCTAAGAATAGTTCGGGTACGATCGGTTTTTGTAGGATCAGTGAAGCCTTAACGATGTTACGCAGCCAACTAAATGTTTTCGGGTCACACCAACTGTGTGAAACGAATACTACCGGACATTTATTACCACTTTCTTTTATTTTGGTTATCCACGTCATACCGTCTGTATCCGGCAGTCGGTAATCGACTATGGCAAGGATTGGTTTGTGGCTGGCGAAAAGACTGCTAGCTTGTTCACCGCAAGATGCTTCTACTACTTCTAGTCCTCTGTTTTTCAGCAATGTGCTGACAAGTTGCCGAAATGACTCATCGTCATCGAGAATTAAAATTGAACGATTTGTATTAATCATAAGTTTAGCAATTTACTCGAATTCGATAGGACACAATATTAGGGATATCATGTTTGTCTTTTGGATGGAAGTATCGAGCCAACTTTATCAGCTGCCGGAATCGGGACTAATCCGTTCAGTAAATTTTTGACAGTATCAAGAAACTCATCCTCAGAGGTGCGCGACTTCGTTAGGTGGGCTGTTAATCCTAAAGTCAATCTTTCTTTATCATCTTCATTAAGATCCGCCGCAGTATAGACAAGTAACGGAGTAGATTTGGACTTTTCACATCGTAATATTTGCACAACAGCAAAACCATCGGGTGATGGCATTGAAAGGTCTAAAATAATTAAGTCAGGGTCATTGGTTCGTGCTAGATGAACAGCCGTTATTCCGTCGGCCGCTTCAAAGAATTCCACTTCACATTGTTCTAGTTGCTGTTTGATTAATTCGCGAGTTGGTTGATCATCATCTACCACTAGGATTCTTGCCTGACCTGGTGTCCTCTTATGAATGGCCACTTTGAGCGCGCTTAATAATTGTTGCTCTTCAAATGGCTTTTTAATCCAGTCGATTAGAAGAGGGTGTCCGTAAGTTCCCAGACCCTCATCTCGTCCTGTAATAACCACCACAGGTGTTTGGTCGGTATTTGTCGTTTGATGCAACCTGTCTAGCAATTCAAGCCCATTGCCATCAGGAAGTTTTACGTCGAGCACGATTACATCAGGCGTAGGTTGTCCGGCTAGATATTCGTCTGCTTCTTTAAGTGTGGAAGCTTCGTGCACCGAAAATCCATAATGTGAAAGCATTTCAGTAAGTAGCTCACAAAGTCCGTGGTCGTCCTCTACTAACAAGGTTTTGTAGCGCAGATCTGTATTACGAGGAATTATTGTTTCGCCTTTTTTGCTGGGCAGTTCAAACCAGAAAGTCGAGCCTTTCCCAGGGTTGGTATTGACGGAAATCTTACCTTTATGTTGGTCTACTATAGCTTTTGCGATGGCCAGTCCTAATCCTGTCCCCCCTTTCGTTCGACTGTCTGAGGAATCTAATTGCTGAAACAAGATAAATAACTTAGAGAGTTGCTCTTCTGCTATACCGGGACCTTCATCTATCACTGAAAACCGCACTGCGTTGGACGCTGTATTTTTAACTTGCACTGTAACTTGAGAATCTCGGGACGAAAATTTAATGGCATTAGAAACGAGATTACTAAGTGCTTGCACAATACGAACTCGATCACAATCAATTTTGACATCTGTAGCTATTTCACTAACTAATTTGATTGAGAATTCCGCCGCGATCGCTTCCATAGACTGTATTGTGTCTTCAACAATTTGGCTAGGGAGTGATTCTCGCAGTATAAACTGCATGTTACCGCTTTCGATTTTTCTGATATCCAAAATGTCATTGACTAATCTTATTAAACGGTCTGACTCTAATCTTGCTGTATGAGCCAACTGTTGAACTCTTTCGGGCAAAGGACCTAACCTACCGCCCTCCATTAGACTAAGGGTGCCACGTACTGATGTTAGCGGGGTGCGTAGCTCGTGGGAAACGGTCGAATAAAATTCACTTACTCTGCGTTCCATTTCTTTTCTATCGCTAATATCGCGAGTAACCTTAACAAATCCAGTTAATTGTTTAGAGTCATCGAAAACTGGACGCAATATAATGCTTGCCCAAAATTTACTGCCATCTTTGCGAATACGCTCTTCTTCGCTTTCATAAAAGCCCGACTCATAAGCGATATTTAATTCTTGTTCTGGTCTATTATTTTTCTTTTCTTTGTCCGTGAAAAAAATCGAGAAGTGTTTACCTATTATTTCTTCGGCTATATAACCTGTAATTTGTTGCGCACCTTCATTCCAGGTAACGATAGTTCCTTTAGGATCGAGCATATAAACAGCATAGTCTTTTATTCCAGACAATAATAAACGAAAGCGCTCGTCGCTCTCTTTTAGGCTCTGTTCGGCTAGTTTTTGTTTTTTTAGAAAAATTATAGTAGTTAGTCCAGTTGCAACTTGAAATGTGATCGCGATACAAAAAATTAAGATCAAAACTAAAAAACTATCTTGCGCTCTTTGATCTTGTTCTTGGCTTCGACTAATTAAAAGGTTATTTTCATTGTCAGTAATTTGTTTGACAAGTTTGCTAATTTTATCCATAGCTTGTTTGCCAATGTCAGTGGCTACCAGCTGGTTGGCAGCCTCAACACCTTTTGTTTGTCTTAACTCTATAGTTTTTTTCTGCTCGTCAAATTTCAAGGCTATTGTCTGGTCTAAATCTAATATCGATTGATTTAGCTCGGGACTGTCTTTGGTCAAATGGCGAAGCTGAATAAGTTGTTGCTGAGCTTCCGGTATAGCCTCATTTAATGGCGTCAAATAGTCCTGGCGCCCGGTAATTAAATATCCGCGCTGTGCGGCTTCAGCTGCCTGTACAGCCTCTAATACTCGATGTAGATTGCTTATAATGTTTGATGTGCGCCTAAAGGAGTTTATTGACTCCTTTAATTTGTTTAACCGGCCCAATTCGTTAAAACTTATAGCAGTCAGGATTATTAGCATTCCTGCTATACCGATTATGGTCGCTATGCTTATATACCTATAACTCATTTGCTTACGCTCAAGAGCAAGTTTTCTATTTCGGTAGAAAGGGTCATAGGATCAAATGGTTTGGCGATTATTCCAATCACGCCCGAGTCTACATAACCTTTCAATTCGTGCTCTTGGACTTTAGCGGTCATAAAGATTACTGGGATGTGCGCGGTTTCCGTATTTTCTCTCAGTTTCTTCAGAGCGGTTTTTCCGTCCATACCAGGCATCATTACGTCCAATAAAATCAGATCAGGTTTTTCTTGGTTGGCAATATTCAAAGCTTCTGCACCAGAAGATGCTAATAAAATAAGCCATTCTGGTCGATCTTCCAGACCAATTTGAGCGATTAGCCGAATCGGATCTTCATCGTCGACTAAAAGAACTTTTTTAATGTGCTCTGGAGAATAGACCATTTAGTAAAGCTCTTGTGCTAGAAACCCATTCTCAGACATTCCTAATAGATCCATTTTAGAAGTACCGCTAATCAAGATTAGTAAATGAATTACGTATGAATTGTATGGTCGCCCGATAATTAAAATCTTCGAAGAAGTCCTTATATTTTTCCAACAGGTGTGGACGAGTATTAATCTCTGGATAATTCATCCCACCAATCCATATCTTTTTAACATGAGGTTGCACAAGATTTACAAGCCTTTCTGGACTGCAAGGTAAAAGTGGTGCCATTGACACGTGAACATTTATGCCAGCTTCATTTAAAAGGTTTATTAATTCAAGCCTTTTAGAGACTGATGGTGCGGATGGTTCGAAATCACGGGCAATGTTTTCGTTATCAGTCGTTATACTCACACCCACAGAAAGGACGTTGCCAAATGCTTTTAATAATTTCAGATCTTGTAAAAGCAAATGACTACGGGTATGTAAAGTAAGTTTTTTCGGTTTATAGTTGAGCAGCTCTTTTAAGCAGCGTCTAGTCAATCTATATTTTAATTCCAGATATTGATACGGGTCAGTAGCAGAACCAAAAAATATGCGACTACCAAATACTTTTAGACGTTCTTTCTGAATTAATTGCGGTGCGTTTATTTTTACTTCCAGCCATTTACCCCACTCTGCAGCAAAATGCTTACTATTAGGAAATTTAGGTACATAGCAGTAAGAGCAACTAAAGGCGCAGCCCGCGTAAGGATTAATTGTAAAATCATAGCTATTGGAAAGTGCCCCCATTTTCTGCGGCACTAAAATTGAGCCTGAGGAGATCTCGTTAATGGTGATCATACGTATGTATGGTATTAGGAATAAGCAACTTTGTCAACGTTCTGCTTAGTGCCCTTTGGGGCACATTTTCTTCTTCATGCAATGTCCACAAATTAGCAGTAAAATTCAGTTGTATAGATATGAGAGCTCGGCGATGATTTTTAAACGGCTGAAATTAAAATTATTTGGTATTTTGATAATTAGCCTGGCAGTTGCCACCCATCCTGCTTGTGCTAGCAGTATTACTGGTTATCAAATCGTCGATAAAACAAATGCTCAGGCCAATACAATGAAACAGCGGTTGCTAAAAGAACGCGATAGAGAAATTGATGACCGCACCAATGCCGCGCAGAGAAAACTACAAAGCATTAATGAATCGGCTGAAATTGAAATTGCTAAGGTACCGCCTTACTATTACAATGGCTGGGGCTATAGGATGCCTAATCCAGATTATGAGAGTTCGGTTTCTTATATCAGAATTGATGCACAGAAACAGGCTTATAGAATCAATCAGGATCTTGCCGCAATGATAAAAATAGTAAACGCTTCTTATCAGGAGAAGTTGAACGCCATTGATGATTCTAAGGATAATATTGATTCGCAAATCAAGCCTGGAACAAGTGAGATACAAATGACGCCAGTAGGCTCTAATATGTACGTAAAGAACTATGTTAATTATGCGATCGATACTACGAAGCAGCCTGTAATGAAGCAGCCCGTAGTAATAACAGGATTAAGGGCAAAACAAGAAGCTTTGGCTAATAAGCAGACTAGTAAAGTATCAAACTAAATACCTAAACATATCATTTGCTAGCATTCACAAAACTTGCACTTGATACCGATACGATCAAATCGGGTAAGGATTAGTTAGTTATATCTGAAGGCTTGGCTGTGCACTCTAAATCCGAAGATTATTTGATAGAGCATTTGTTGCGGCGGGCTGGTTTTGGTGCCTCCAGCGAAGATTTGAAATATTATCGCGCCATGGGCTTTGACGGCGCAATTGAAGAGCTCGTCAATCCAGAGAAGGTTTCCAATGCTAGTCTTGACGAAATTCTCAGCAAACAAGAATTTGATTTCACGGACTTGGGTGACTTGCGACGTTGGTGGATCTATCGAATGACTTATTCGAAACGTCCATTGGAAGAGAAGATTACACTTTTCTGGCATGGGCATTTTGCTACTTCAAATGCTAAAGTTGGCAGCCCATATTTGATGTACGAGCAGAATGAACTCTTCCGCAAAAATGGTCTGGGCGATTTTCAGACATTGCTTAACAAGATATCTAGAGACTCAGCCATGATTAGGTGGCTGGACAATCAAGACAATCGTAAGAACAAGCCAAATGAAAATTACGCTCGCGAGATCATGGAGTTATTTACTCTCGGTATCGGCAATTATTCTGAGACAGATGTGAAAGAGGCGGCTCGCGCCTTTACTGGCTGGATGGCTCCTGATGGTTTTTATTTTAATCGTAAGCAACATGACTTTGGGCAAAAGACTTTTCTGGGAGCCACAGGTGCGTTCAACGGTGATGATATTTGCAATGCTCTGGCCAATAAACCGGCTACAGCAAAATTTATTTCACGCAAGATAATAAAATTCTTTTCCCACGATGATCCCGACGATTCAACCGTAGAGCGCATTGCCGAAGTGTATATGGCCAGTAATCGCAATTTGCGCGCCGTTATCAAAGCAGTTTTAATTGATAAAACTTTTGCTGACGAGAAAGCGTATCATTGCAAAATCAAGAGTCCAGTGGAAGTGGTAATCGGCACTCTTAAAACTTTGCAAGTGCAAAAACTCGATGGTGATCTGGCGGCTCTGATGTCACGGATGGGTCAGAATTTGTTTGAACCACCTAATGTGAAGGGTTGGGATGGGGGATTGTCCTGGATAGCATCTGACACACTCATGGAAAGATTCAATTTTGCTGCTCGCATCAGCACCCAGAAATTCGATAAGGTCGATGGTTATATCAGCCCAGACAAACTGGCTAAAAATTTCAACATGACCACAGCAGAAGACATGGTCGATCATCTCCTGGCGCTGCTTGTCGATAGTGATGTGCCCAAAGCAACTCGCGAAAAATTGATTGAATATGTGGCTACTGATCTCTCCGGGCATCCGACTGATGTGCCACCAAACGGTAAGACTTTGGACGTAAAAATGAGAGGTCTAATCCATTTGATTATGACTTTGCCTTCTTATCAGCTTGCCTAATCTTAATAAGGATGTAGAAATGAGTTTAAGCAGAAGAAAGTTTTTTAAAAATGGCATTGGATTGTTTATTTCTGTGTCCGCCACTGAGCTTTGGCAAATAGCAGCTCAGGCAGCGCCACGAGCTTCTGGGTCAAACAAAATTCTTATCGTCATTCAGTTAGCTGGAGGCAATGACGGGCTGAATATGGTTGTTCCTTATGCCGATGATGCTTACGCAAAGTTGCGTCCGCAAATCCAAGTTAAGGCCAAGGATGTTTTACAACTAGATGCCAAAATCGGTTTCCATAACAATATGGGCGAATTGGCGGACATGTTTAAGAGCGGCAAAGTTGCCATAATTCAGGGCGTTGGTTACCCGGAACCGAATCGATCTCACTTTAGATCTATTGAAATTTGGCAAACTGCTGAGCCCCGCAAAGTGAAAGATACGGGCTGGCTAGGACGATATTTGGATTATGCTGAGCCTAACAAAAAGAATGTCAGTGATACCTTTTTCCCAGCCATTAACGTTGACCCCATCTTACCGAAAACATTATCTGGTCAGAAAGTTATTGTCCCATCAGTAAGCAACGTTTCAGATTTCACATTCAAGGCTGATCCTAGGCAAGAGATTGATCGCTTGGCTCAGATAAGTGCTTTCAATGATATTTATAAAGACTATAAATTGAAACGCAAATATGTCGAGCAGCTACGAGAAGTAGGATTGGAGACTACATCTGCCTCTGATTATTTGAATAACATTGTCAAATCGTATGAAAGTACGGCTGTCTACCCCAACGACGGATTTGGTCGTTCACTTAAATTCATAGCTCAGATGATTACCGGTGACGTAGACTGTCGAGTTTATAATGTCACGCTCGACGGCTTCGACACTCATACAAATGAGCCAAATAGCCAGGCACAATTACTGCGCCGTTTGTCGCAAGGAATAAAGGCATTGTACGTTGATTTGGCTGCTCACAATATAGATAAAGAAGTAATCACTATGACATTCTCTGAGTTCGGTCGCCGGGTGGCAGAGAACGGCTCACGCGGGACAGATCATGGCACAGCCGCTCCTATGCTCATTGTTGGTGGTGGTATTAAAGGAGGTATCTATGGTGATTATCCAAACTTGAGCGATTTACAAGATGGAGACTTGAAATACAAAATTGATTTCCGAAATGTTTATGCCACAATTCTCGATCGCTGGATGGGAGCAGACAGCAAAACAATCCTCGGTGATAAATTCGACCAGATGGATTTCATCGCCCGCAGTTAGCTGAACCTGCAAAGCGGCGAACAAAAATTACTATCCTCATGCCAAGGGATAAGTCTTTTTGCAACTATTATCCCATGACAACAATTATTTGTCAGTGTTTGAGTGGTTGCGGGGGTAAGATTTGAACTTACGACCTTTGGGTTATGAGCCCAACGAGCTACCGGACTGCTCCACCCCGCGTCATCTACCTGAGGACCATCTAATGCCAAGACTAAAAATGAGCTTTTTAGAGTAGGCTTATTAGGGGTACTTATTCATACCACATTGCATCCTAGCACAAATTGTGCGAGGCTCCAGCAAAAAAAATAAGTAGTTAACAATTTCATGAACCTTTTGACTAGATTGACGGGAGTAATTTGATGAAGGCTGTGCTACAACGTGTTCTTTCAGCGACTGTAACCGTCGGTGGCGAATTGGTAGGACGCACTCACAATCCAAAATCAGGCGACACACATGGACTGCTAATTTTGTTAGGTGTAGCGCTTGGTGATGGCCAAAAAGACAGTTCTTTTTTGGCTCAAAAGGTGGCTAATATGCGTATTTTTGAAGATCAGCAGGGGAAAATGAACAAATCTGTCCTTGATGTGGACGGGTCTGCACTGGTTGTTTCGCAATTTACTCTTTTAGGGAATTGGCAAGACGGCAGACGTCCAAGTTTTACGAAAGCAGCGCCAGCTAAGGAGGCGGAAGTTCTTTATCTTCATTTTGCCGATCAATTGGCAGAGCAAGGGCTTTCAGTAGAGACTGGACAATTTGGTGCTTGCATGAATGTAAGCCTAACTAATCATGGCCCTGTAACTTTTGTTCTTGATTCGGCAGAAGAATTTAAGTGAGAAGCTGTTTCAGTCGAGGGGTTCTCGTCAATAAGTTTGCGAACTTGAGCTCTTAGAGATTTTTGTACCGTATCCACAGATTCGTCGGCTGATACAACTTTAAATCTGTATTCATCGACCATGTGCTCATATTCTGTAAGAATGTGGGATTGATAAAGCTTAAATGATTGATAAAGGTCAGTGGACATGCCTATATCTCGTCCTGACTCATAGAAGTCTAAGCCTCCACGGGTGGTAATAATGCGGCGAAGCAGGGATTCCAAGGGCATTTTTAAATAAAATACCAGATCAGGCTCTATGGCAAAACCGTATATCTTTCGCACCCAAGCAGGATCGGCACCGCGGACTACGTCACGGGCAAAACCTGTGTAGTAGTAGCGATCGGCTATGACGATCTGTCCTGATTTCAAAGCCGGCACAATTATGTTGTGCAGACGATCGGCTTGATCTGTGGCATATAGCAATGAAAAGGTAATTGTATTAAGGGCATTCTTTGATTTTGCTTTATCAATAACACGACAGATCAATCCTGATGATTTCCACTCTGTAACTACAGCACTGTAGCCTTCCACTGCTAACCAGTTTTGTAGAAGCTCAGCTTGAGTCGATCTGCCGACGCCATCCGTACCTTCCAGTACGATAAGTTTGCCTGGATAAGGGTGCTTGGTTTGTTTATTTGGTTTCATAGAATTTCCATAACCTAAATCAATTGATTAGTTGGCTAATTTTTTCGCGAAATAACACTTGCTGATCATGAATAGGATGTGTAGCAGGCATTATATAAAAATCAAATTCATCGACCATTTTGTCGTATTCGTTGATGATTATTGATTGAAATAATCGAAATGACTCTCGTGGATCTCGTGAAAGTCCTGTATCCATGCCCGATTCATAATAGCCCGGCATGCGCTCATTATTTATTCGATCTAGAGAAATTTCAATTGGCACCTGAAAGTAGAATGTGCCATCGGGACGTATGGAAAATCCATACAAATTGCGAACCCATTCTTTGTCTACACCCCGAGCCACATCGCGGGCGAATGCAGTATAACAATAACGATCTGCCAAAACAATTAAACCAGCTTTTAGCGCGGGTACGATGACGTTTTCCAAACGATCAGCAAAATCGGTAGCGTGCAAAATACTAAAGGTGACTGGAATTAAACTATTAGAACGCTTAGCTTGCTTGATAGTTTTAGATATTAACTTTGAAGAATTCCATTCGGTAAAAATCACATTTTTACCTTTTGATTCTAGCCAATTCCTCAGCAAATTGAGCTGTGTGGATTTACCTGATCCATCTACTCCCTCCACGACAATTAGTTTGCCAGGGAATTCATGTTTTTTATCGAGTCTCATTGCCACTAGAAATACGCTCCAAGTTAATTACACTAGACTTATGTGATTCAAGAAATATTGCGCTAAAATTCAAGAGTAGGACTCAACCGTATCGGAAAAACGTATATACAGCCTTGGCGTTTCTTGTATATTTCGTTTTTGATTTAAACATCGCACTCTTAATATCTCAGATTGAGGAAAATGGTTATAGCTATTAATAAAATTATGCCCCGACAACGAACTTTTCTCTCACTAAATATTGCTGCTTATTACTTAGGTCTGTCTTTGCTTGTACAGCTGGACTTTACCAGTTTAGCTTATGCGCAAGGTAGCAGTACGAATTCACTTTCTTTGCCATTGCCAGCAAAAGCAGATGATTCGAAAAATTTCTCTTCACCATTGCCGGGAAATACTGGGGGAAACAAAAGTTCTTCGCTCCTCTTGCCCGGCAATACTGACAGTTCAAAAACTTTAATACAAACAGATTTGTCCAGGAACAAATCGAAAAAAAGCAAAAAAAAGAAAACAGCTATCGATTCAATGTCAAGCGATGATACTGTACCTGGCTATAATGCCTCGATAGATCCAGTAAGGCATTATCAGAAAGCGCAAAAGTTACTTTCCGAAAAAAAATATAATGCGGCGCTAACCGAGGTGAATGAAGCTTTGAAGCAACAGCCCAAGAATTATGAAGCGCGTTATTTGGGTGCTGTTATTTATCAATGCCAAGGACGAAAAGAAGATGCTGTTACTCAGTATCGGAATCTCCTGAATGAAAAACCAGATTATCTGCAGGCTAGAATTGGCTTGGGTACAGCCTTGAAAGAAATAGGACAGGATAAAGCTGCTGAAGTAGAATTTAAAAAGGCTACAGAAACTAGTTTTTCTTCACTTGAGGCGCATTATAATCTGGCTAATTTGTTAATTAAAGAGAATCGTTTCAAGGAAGCTGTGCGCGAGCTGCGCATTTGTGTAAAACTTTCACCGACAAATGCAGCGGTGCATAATAATCTAGGGGTTATTTTCTTACATGAAAACTATCTGGAAGATGCGGAAAAAGAGTTTAAGCAAGCCACTGATCTTGAACCGGCCAATAAAATGTTTCTGCACAATCTTGAGTCTGTGCGCACCGCTAGTAAAACACCACCGTCAGTGGGTTAATGCGGGGATAGACCTGTTGAGATAAGCAGAGTCTGCCTCCATGCCATTTTACCCGCGTTCAGCCAAGCGCTAGCGACGGTGAGGCAGCACCATTTACATGTTATTTACGTCTTTCTTTTGCGAAAGCAAGTCGACCCTGTGTTTGGCATCCTGGCTATAGTCAGCTTGGGCCGAGAGTTTTACAGCTTGTTTGAATTGCTCCAAAGCTAGTGAACGATTATTCATTTTCTGCAAGATCAAGCCCATGTGGTAGTAGGCTTCCCCCAACTTTTGATCAAATCTGACAGCGAGCTTGTATTCGGCCAGGGCTTTTTCAAGATCTTTATCTAGTTCATAGGCAGTGCCTAGGTTGTAATGAGCACTGGCTAAATTTGGGTCGAGCGATATGGCTGT
>Ga0116230_10004772_pt1 | contig 13289 bp, 8 predicted proteins | sample S1TSphfallax_3_FD_88678 | JGI IMG/M metagenome (GOLD analysis project Ga0116230, IMG submission 88678) | Host-associated microbial communities from peat moss isolated from Minnesota, USA - S1T2_Fd - Sphagnum fallax MG | ecosystem: Host-associated > Plants > Peat moss > Unclassified | place: USA...
TCAAAGATTAGTTTTTGGGTATAGTTTTTGTTTATTGTAGAATTAAAAAATTAAATACTCAATATTAAACTTAAGAAGCAAAACTAAACAACATTGGTTTAAAGACCAAGTTAATAACAAAATTTTCAATGATTATAAACTAACATTGGTTGTGACTAGTGTTGGGTGGTTATTAGAAACAAGGATAGACCTCAGTGGTTTTATACTCAAGTATATACTAGTGTTGTGTAGTTCTTTGTTTTAAAGAAAACCTATCATCTCAATTTTGACATTTAAAAGTTATTGGAGGTTCTTGAGGTAGAGTTTGAGTTCAATTCTTTCAATTTCTAAAAAAAATGGTTTTGGTACATGTTTTCAAATTCAAAAACCTTTGCCCGCCCAATTCAAAAATTAGGTGTTGACATATTTCCAAATCACTTGAAAAAGAAATGACACTTTAAAACTTTATTTTATGTGATGATGAATATATTCATGTGAAAATAACACATGTAACATTGTATTGAAAAATGTAAATATACTATAAAAAATTGAAATTATCTTTATCTTTATGAAATTTGTAGTACTTATTAAATTATGTGATTCCATATGATTAAATCATGTGAAGAGTTTGATCATTTTCATATTGTGAATGAGGTTTTTATAAAAAGGATACCATAAATGCGTGGTAAATTGAAATTTTGACAAACCATCAAATTCATATAAAGGTGATAAACATTGTGATGTTGGGTTTAGTTTTATATCCATTTACAATGTTCATTTGGTTTATTAATGAAATTTAATACCTAGTATAGTCTAACATTTTTTAAATGGGTTTTTATTATACATGTGTATACCACAAATATGCCAACATGGTTCCTTGAATTTAAATGATTATTTTAATTTATTTGTTCCAAATAAAATTACATAACATTAACTTTGTAAAAGTCAAAATTATAAGGCCCAAAAACCAAATGTGTAACCCAAATAAAATGCATGACATTTAAAAAACAAATATATTGTACATATTATTTAACACTAAACCTAAAAGTGCTAGAGAAAAGGTCCCCTTGTAATGTATTTTCACCTAAGTTGATGATGTTGATGATGTATATCCAAGTGGCATGTAAACACATCAAAATGGTTTTGATTTTAAATGTCCTCATTGAATCTAAGTTTTACATTTTTTTAAAATCAAAATGTTCCAAACTAATGGACATTGTTGTAATTAATGATATGTTTTCCCAAATCCTTTTGTTTATCCTTTCATCCTTGATTAAAATATTATAGCCTATGGTTTTTGAAACATTGTCCTTCCTATTTGTCACTTGCAAACATGTTTAAAAAAAAAGGTTAATTAGATATAAATCCATTCACAAGTAATTTGTATGTCATGGAACAATGCAAATGGCCCCTATATGCATTGATGTTTCTATATCTATGAATGGTGGCCTTATAGTTGATCATTGCTTACTAAAGTTGCCATCCACATGTACAAACAATCAAACATGTGAAGTTGGATTGTCGTGTTTGCAAACATGTTTCTAACAATAACGTCACATGGTTCAATGATACATCTTTTACAATTTGGTTAGATCACTAATGTTGGATTGACTTATAACAAGTAGGACATTCTTGTTTTAAGGTCAAATATGTGAATACTAAAACTCTACAACATTAATTTCAAATTAAGAAACAATAGCAAACCATGTTAATTTGAAATTGAAGTGTGATGATACCTCGAAGATTGCTCATGTCTTGTGTTTGGACCCAAAATTGCACTTTTTTTTTATAAGTTGAAAAAGTGAAATATATGTCTTATCAAAATTTTGATGAGGCTCCATGATATTTCAATATGGAATGGAATAAATAAGCTTCATTGTATCTAAAGGTTGAATACGTACTTGTATAGGGGGAAGTTGAAATGAATTGAAACTTACTTTGACAAGTTAATTTGAGCTCAAATGAGGAAATGAAAATTTTTAAATTAGTGAATGAAACAAAAATTCATATATATAAGTGTTTGTTTAAAAAATTGACCAAATTATTGTATATTTATTTACAACCACCATTGACAACTAATGAAGTCAATTGAAGTAAATGACATCTAATCGTTGCCATCCATCATGAAAAAATGACTTAATATTTTATATGCAATGTATGTAGAAGTTTATGATTGTCATTCTTGTCAATTTTTGTTCGGGTTTGGTGAAAATTATCATAATACTTTACCTTCATGTGTTATTGTGAATTTTTTTCTTTACAATCTCATAGATATTGTAATGAGTTCTTTATTTAACAGTAAGTAACTCTGAAAGTATTTCAGAAGTTTCAAAAGTTAAGTGCATGAAGCACAAAAAGTATTTCAGAAGTTTCAAAAGTTAAGTGCATGAAGCACAAATATTAACGTAAAAAGTAAGTTTGATAAAAAAAAAAAGAAGTAATTTTTAGGATGTTGACATTCAAACAAGAGCGTTGAGGTAAGTAAGGACCAAAATATTGGTGACAGATTCCAAGTCCAGAATATGCATGTGAGAATTGTGAAGTGAGATATTCCGAGATTCGGTAGACGGTTCTGGCTTGGAATTGGGCTCTCGAGGGGCTTGCCAACGCCGTACGGTGTTCCTCTACGAAGCCGTTAAGGAACAACGGTACGCCGTCAGTCGCTCGCACGAAGAAACGCGAAAAGCACGAGAAAAACAACCCCCCAAAAAAACCCAAAAAAAAAAAAAAAAACTCTTGAGTTGCGAAAGAATCACCCACACAAGAACAAAAAGGAACAGCAGCGGGAAAGAAAGAAAGAAGGAAACGAAGGAAGGAAGGAAGCTTGTGCGACGATGGACCTCGATCTTGCAGTCGACGACCCTCGTTGAGGGAAGAAGCAAGCAGCACAAGAGACGAAGAAACAACAATTACGACTATACTCATGTTGTACTCACATTGGTTTTCTTGTGCAATATTGTCTGTAATGCAAGTTTTTAACTTTACTTTTTTTTGGGTTTGGGTGGATGTTTTTTTTTGGTTTTGTTTTCGACAGACCAAACATGTCTTATGAATATTATGTCGGATTGAAATAGTCTGGAAGTAGTGGGTGGTGGAGAGAGACGGGGGGCAGGGGAGGGAGAAACAACAAACAAGTTTTTTTTTTTTTTTTTTTGCTTTGATGGAATTGAGATGTAACCGAGTATGCATGTGATGTTTATAGTTTTTTTGCATTGGAACACCGGACAGCTCTTCGAATTGATGCGGAGGAGTATTATAAGGGTTTAAGGTTTAGGGTTTCATCATGGGGAGAACACCTGTTGGCGGAGGTCCTGCGTTCCGGTTCATCCCCTCAGAGGTGAGAGCGCTTTCTAAGACCTCCTCCTTTTCCTCCTCGCCGCCCTTTTTTGTGGCCTCTTCTTTCTGGTGTCGCCTTTTACATGTAGACTTTTGACATGAGGTTTTGGGCCTTCTTTTTTGTTGTGTCCTTGATTTTAGTGCCGTTCATTTCGAGAAAAGTGGGGGGATGATGTGATTTTCAGCACTATTCGCGTCTTTCTTTGGTTTCGTGTCTCCTCATTGATTACCGCCGCAACCGAAGCTTCTGTTCAGATTACGTACTCTACTTATTTTCTATGTATCAAGCACATGGGAAGTTGATTATGGAAGCTTGATGAAATGCTTGGTAAAGAACCCGAAGGCAGTCAAAAAAATTGACCTGGTGATGGACTAGTTCAAAAAAGTTTTGCAAATTAGGGTTCGGTATCGTTAGGAATGTTATGATGTGATATATTGGTCGAGATGGTAAGAAGCAGAATAATCTGTTCCTTATGGAAGACCAGATCTGTATAGTTTGAAACCTTGCTATGTAATGCTCTTGGAAGGACCATTACTGGTAGCAGCAATGCAGTTTGAAATATGAGATTGGATGGTGAGTAGGAGGTGTGCACATAGTTGCATTGTGCTTCTCTCTGCACATGCAGTCTCAGAGAAACAACTGAATATTACTTAATTTTCAAAGAGAGGATTGCCATACAAGTTTGTGGAAAACACTCTATTATTCCCCTATAATGGTAATTATGCAGCTCCTTGTGCTTCTTTCTGACAAGTAAAAAGTAGCTTCTCTGTTTACTACTTGGTAGATGATCATACAAGTATAGGGAAGTCAATCAATTGCTTCACAATGGTCATTGGCCAGCCCCTGTGCCTGTTTGCAGGCTTCTGAAAAGCAGATGACTATATTACAAAAGTCTTTGGAACTATTGTTAGAATCAGTTGGTTGCATGGTGGTGTTGCTCACTAGTGACATTGGCAATGCAGCTTTCTGTAAGCAGGGTTTTTTTCTCCATTGTCAGTCAGTCTGCTAGGTAGAGGCCTTTCACATTTCATGGGGCTGCTGGTTTGCACAAAGAGTGATGTGACATTGGTGATGTAGCTCTCTGTAAGCAGGTTTTTTGTCTCCCTTGTGGGTCAGTCTGCTAGGCAGAAGCCTTTCGCATTTCATAGGGCTGCCGGTTTGCACAAAGAGTGATGCAAGGGTGTGTGATGACTCTAATTTGAGAACTAGAAGGAAGAGATGTGGTACAAGCTATCTATGAAGTACATCACTGACCACGCACCATGTGGCAGCAATGCTTTGTCTCAAGTTCCTGTGTTAGCAGGTTTGACAACTGTCCAATAGGCAGCTCATTAGTAGTATGTGCAACCAAGATGTTCAGCTTTAGGGGCCTTGTTAGTTGCAAACTTACAAGGAACTGCACAAGCAGATAGGTGCATGCTAGCCCTATTCTTGCTGTCGTCGGATATTGGGTTCTGAATAGTGATAGGTACAGCACACCAAAGGCTTTTTGTCTCTATTGTTGCTGGAACAGTTTGGGGTTCATGTGCTTCCCTTTAGGTTGCCGATATGGAAAAAGCGCTTGATGCAAGTAAAGGTGCAACTCCAGCCCGTACCATTGTGGAGGAACTTGCTATCAAATTCAGGTGTGCTCACCTATCCTCTTAACCATGAATTTGCTTATTGAAAACCTCCTAGTGATTGGATTTTCTTTTCTTGATATGGTGGTGCATTTCCAACAGGCAGAGGTCCTGGTGGCTCAGGTATCCCAAACCTGCTCAAGCACCTGCTGTGTACAGTTTTAGAAATACAAGCATGGATTAGACTTCTGGCACATGGTTGTACTGTTAGGGTTAGGGTTTAATTAGGTTTGAAGTCCAAAGAACTCCAAATGTTATCCCTGATCCATATGTGCTCTAATCTTTTTTGTATATACACACATGAGTAGTGGCTTCTTCTCTCTTGATATGGTGATGCATTCCAACAGGCACAGGTTTCAGGTATCCAGAAACTGCTTGAGCATCCATTGTAGAAGTACAATCATGGATTAGGGGTTCTGTCTTGAGGCCTGAAGTGCATTGTTAGGGGTAGGGTTTGACCTGTAAAGAAACCTCCAAATGCTATTTCTAATTCATACTGTGCTCCAAATCTAGTTTGTTAACATGGGGCTTAGCATCAGAGATGACCTGCTATGCTTTCATTTGAATGATATTTAGAAATCCTAGGATTACTCTCTTGCTAGAAACAACAGGAGCATATCCAGTTTGAATTCAGTTCAGAAAGGAAATTTGAGGATACTGATGCAGACCAACAAATTAATGGAAATAGGTGGCCTATAGCTCAAGGTCTTGCAGAGGCTTCAGGAATTGCATTCTAAAACATATGAGCAACCTTAACAAATATGTTCCAGGGGAACTTACTAGAATTGCAGAGAATTGAAGGTGAGACAGGTACTGGTTGAGAAACTATTCATTTCTCTGGAGTACTAGGTAGAACTGAATAGCTCAGCAACCAGTTGCAGAAGCTGAATATTTGCTTACTAATGTTGTCTTTGTTGATTGATTCAGCAATTCTCCAGAAAGGGCTGGTCAAAAACCAGTACAATCAAAGCAGGTAGTCCATCCTTTTGGCCTAGTACTAATGCGTCTGTTCTTCAGCATTGCCTGTCCCCAATTATTCTCTTTAAAGCAGCATGTCGGTAATTTCAGATTTCAGATTTTCATCACAAATCAACCAATGAGCACTACTAACTTCGATGCCTAACCACCTGTGCTTCTTCTGAACTGTGATTTTCTTGCTGGGTGGTGGCCCAATGCATGCAGGTCTGGAATTGGTTTCAAAATCGTCGTCATGCCCAGAAGGCTAAAAGTGCAAAAACGCCTGAAAAGCATAAGGCTATAGCAACAGGCAGTGAGCCTCCTAGTTCAGTAAAAGTACTAGCTCCAGCACCGGCACCGGCACCAGCACCAGCAAGTTCTCCAGGTCAGTGAGGGAAGTAGTGAGAGCGTAAGTGTCATGTAAGGTTGTATGTGAGAATTCTCTTTTGTCACCTGCTTTACATATTCTTTGAGCTGAACTGTTTATCTGACTCTTCTCATTCCCAAATCATCTAGGAAGGCTGTGTTCCTGTCAACTTTCAAAATTCTACAATATCTCCCCTCAGTTGAATCTATATGATTGAAATTTTGCTTTCTGAAAATCCTTCCTGATTGGAAATATCAGAACACCAACACAGTGGTAGCAGGTTATGCTTCTGTCATCTCTCTCAACATGCTTTTCTCGGCAGTGTATATGGAATGAGAGTTGTTTCCATTCTTGATAGACATCCAAAACTTGCAGTTTTGTATGTGCTTTATGTGGAAGGGAATTTTTTGACACCTTTGAGTGTCTATGGTGCTGTAATACTCAGGGGTATGTCCTGTTCTCTTCAAAGAATTTTGGTGTCAACAGTCCCAGATCTCAAAATCATAGATCTCAGACAAACAGCTTGAAACAATGAACCTGAAACCTGTTCCAATGCAGTGGTTGTAAGGAAGCTGAGCGAACCCAAGCAACTGGATTTTGAGGCAAAGTCAGCAAGGGATGAAGCTTGGTTAGTTCTAACAACTGCATTCTTTAAGGGTGTATTTTAGCCTAAGGTTCTACTCATATTCCTTGAGGTCTATGTAGAGTATTTACTAAATTGTGAATTATATGAAGGTTGTATATACCATGTGCAGATCCTGTGTACTATACCTGCATTTTGTGTGGGAATCTTGTTTACTTGTAAAGCACAATTGAAACAGGGTTCTTCTCTATCTAGGAAGCACTCTGCAAGTGTTTTGGCCTATACCTAGTCTGTATAGATGCTTGTCTCCACTCATCATTATTGTTAAGGGAGTTAACAAAGTCATTTTAGGGTCAGGATCCATTGCAAGCCATCTGCTATAGTTGGTTTGTATAATCCAGCAGTCACCTTTGTTATACTAACAGACAGTTATTTTAGGATCTGTCACACAGTGCAGTGTTGGTTCAAAGTCTGTTATCTTCAAATAGAGAGTGGTTCATCAGTGACCTGTTTTGAGTGACTGGTGGTGGATGCAGGTATGACGTAGCAACATTCATAAGTAAGCGCACAGGAGAGAATGGTGAGCCGGTAAGCTGAAAGACATTTTTTGGATCAACACTTTTTGAAGAATATGCTCATCAGGTCAACAGATGACATCAAGGATTGGAGTCAGTTGGATGAAAGTAAGCTGTGCCAGACGCATTCTCTGTAGTGAATTTTCCAAGACAAAAGTTGGAATGCGTCAAAGATCATGGAAGGGACTTCTACCCATGTGGATCAGGGTTATCTAACCAGTAACTAATTTATGCCCAAAATAGATACTGACCTCTCTAATGTGTTTATGTGAACCTAACAACTTTTCAAGCCCCACTCCTCATATTCCTACTCTAATCATTCCAAGATTTGATGGTTAGCCTTCTACACCTTAGAACAACTATCCCCCCTATTCTGCACTTACAGTTGGAAGTCTGTGATTCTACCTCTATTAAAGCCAATCCGGATTTTGGGATGGATGGGGACAGGAGGTGAGAGTGCGGTTTGCAGGTTTTGGTTCAGAGGAGGATGAGTGGGTCTCTGTCAAAAATTCAGTTCGGCAGCGCTCCCTTCCTTGTGAAACCACAGAGTGTGTGGCTGTTCTTCCTGGTGACCTAATTCTTTGCTTCCAGGTCTTTCTCATGAAACTTATTTTTGAAGATTGTCAATTCTAAGTCCACAAATCTGACTGTCAGAATTTTCTGTGGAAGGGGATGCATGAGATCTTCTTAGTTACACAGATTTCATCATTAGATGACATGGAAGCATAACTAATGATGTGTTATGTCAGATGGCCTGAGGATTTCTGGATCTGCTGTGAGCTAGAGATTGTAATGGTTCTGCTGATGGCTATGAAATATTAATTATGGGTCATTGGAATGTACGGCAACCTTTCGATAAATGTAGGTTGTCAAGATTGTGACACTAAAATTTCAGTGCTATGAGAGAATGTGACAGAAGTCTTACACTTAATTACCTGTGCAATCAAAAGTGGTTGAGGTTTTGGCATGGGGTTATGATAGAGGCTTTAGTGTTCGTTACTTTTCTTTACAGGAGGGCAATGAACAGGCTCTTTACTTCGACGCAGACATTCTGGATGTTCAACGGCGACGACATGATGTCCGTGGCTGTCGCTGCCGATTTTGGGTTCGCTATCGTCATGACCAAACTGAGGTACCTAAACATTTTGACCTTATGTCATGTGATTATTCCTGCCAGAGCAATTTGTTTCTCCTTCTGACTTCTGTAGGCACATGCTGAACTGCCTTCTTCGCCAAGTAGGTTACACAACATAGTCAGTTTTCCCTTGCTTCAAAAGTGGTTGCAGCAGTATGGTTCGAAGTAGTGTGCTGATCTTGCTTTTCATGAATGGAAAGCAAGATATCAAGGCTATTTTCTTGCAGAATGATGGAAAGAAGGCAACTTTACATGCAATTGAATGTCCTTTTTGCAGGAGGTTGTGCCATTGAGGAAGGTATGCCGGAGACCTGAGACTGAATCTCGTCTTCAGCAAGCACATGAAGCTGCTGCCTTAGCAAGCAAAAATAGTTCTAAGATTCACAAAGCTGTACCTGAAGCTACTGGCAAAGTGCAGAGCATCTCCACTCCTACTAACTCTGGCAAGGCTCTGGGGCCCCCTCCTGTTTTTCCAAGCAAGGGGACAAGTGCCCCAATGTTGAATCCCAATGCTGAACTTTCTAGTACTGGAAACTTGGGTGCCCCTGCCCTTGACCTCCAAGGTGCCAAAGAAGCCAATTCATTGGCTGTTGAACACTCAAGTGCTGGAAAATCCACTGCTCAAGCTCTTGACTTGCCAGATCAGAGCAAAGTAATCACCTCCACCCTTCAGCATCCTGGAAGTGAAGCTGTTTTCACCTCTGCCTCTACTTCCACTACTGTGGTGCTAAACTTGAGGCCTAGTGGGCATGTTGATATTGAGACCCCAATTCACACCTAAGACATCACAGGGGAACACATGAGCCTTTCTCTAGATTTGGCTCCAACTCTGATGCTACTTTCACTCAGAGGTCCAACTTGAAGTATTTCACTGATTCCTTCCTCAAGTGATAGCACCACAGGTAGCAGCCTTCCTGTGTCTTTTTCAGGTGAAGCAATTGAGGCCTTTGTGAATGATGACTCTTGTTCCTGTATAGAATGCTACATTGTTCTTCACAAAGTTTCTTGTGATTGAGAGCTGTACTCCTTGATGCTTCATTTACAAATCACATTCTTCTCTTGCATCAAGGGGTGTTGAATTGCTAATCAAAGATGCTCAGTTTTGAAGTCTGATTCTTGTGAAAAATCAGCATCATATCATATTTTGAGACAATGATATCTAGCAGTTTCTGGGTTGCAAGCATGTTTTGTCCCTCAAGTTTTTCCATAAAAGTGAACCTCAGCAAGCCACCAATTGGCTGTACATATGGAGTTTTGGCCCATGTTTTTATTCCTTCTTTCCTTTGTATCTGGTTCCTGGAGAACCTGATTTCGTGTGTGTGCATCAGCAATGAGAAGCTCCCAAGACTTCTTTTCTTCTGTTAATGGACATTCTTTAGCTGGTATTTTCTTTGAAGGGTTGAAACTGTGATATACCAATATTCCTTTCTGATCGAGAATGTTGGGAACTTTGAACACATTAATCTCAATAGCTACAAATTGGGGTTTTCAGAAGGAAGATCACAGTTGTGTCTTTCATTGTGCATGAACTATGTAAGATGCTGCTGAAACTGTCACATATGAGATCATGCAACGTTAAGGTAGAACATATTTGTGAAGGTAGAGATTTTCTCAACGATCTTAATTTCATACCTGGCTTGGGTTTTGATTGCTTCACATAGAATTTTCTGAATGGATGCATGTACTTTGAATTCATTGTGCAATCTATAAAATTCAAGATCTTAACATGTCGCAACCTAAACATATTCAACATCATAAAACTTTGAATGTAAAGTATATGTGCCAATAACAATGTGAGGGGAAAACCTTGTTTATATATAAAAACAAGGATGGAAATCCATCCACAAAAAATACAAGGGATGTGGAAGCAAATGTAAACACCCGAAAGGACAATCAAGACCATCAAAATAATAGTAATGAAATGGAGGACATAACGCTAAAAGGGCATCTTCTACCACAAATTAGCTACTGATGGAGGTGCACTAGCTTGTATGTGTAAAAGAAATGAATTGTGATTAAATGTGGTAGCTCATTGAAAGAATCGTAATGATTTACGCACATTGTAGGGTTATTGGCATTCATTACCTATAATGAAATACAAACATTGAAAAGACTAAGGATGTCACAACCCTAACTTTGGGCTCACAACCAAGGCAAAGGCTTGCAAAGGTGCAGGCTAAGAAAAAAGCCTAGGAGTGTAGGAGAGTGTGAAAGAATGGATTATCAATGGACTCTCGAATTTTTAAAAAACGATTGTAGGGGTCAAAACCCATTGGATTAAGGAATTCCTTATATCATTGAAAAGCTCTTGCAACATAAATGTTTAAAATGGGCTTACATAACCAATTTGGACACTTGAAACACAAGTTATGGCCAAAAGAAGGGTTGGGAATCAAATTGGCAATTTGACTCCTGACCATTAAAAGTCAAGAATCACCTCAATTTCCTTACGTGCAAGTGACGTGTGACATGTCGTTGGAAAGTTCTTGACAAGGGTTACAACTTTTCTTTAGACCTCATCTCAATCATAAGTATGCACGTAAAGTTATGGGCCCCAAAGTCGCAAGAATCCCAATTGTGAGAATTTCGGGACTCCCACTTGGGAGTCTTGGGACAAAATGACATTTGGGTGCTGGTTCGTGGCTAGGCACAAGGTATACTATAAGGGGGAAGGTGGTGGCTTTCCCCAAGTTCGGGCCATGGTGAATCTTATGAGTTTGAATTTGCTCGTGGTTTGTCCTAGCACTAAAAGTGCTCTAACTATGCATTAACCAACTTGTTGTTTAGTTTTGTGCAAGTTTGTGTGAGTGAATGATTGCTTGTCATTAGTCCTGGTCCCATCCCAAAGCTCTAGCACGCCCCTCCACCCCCAAAATGCTGCGAGCCAAGGAACGTGCCCCAACTCCTTATTTTTCCATTGTTTTCACTTCATATTCACATTTGAGTCTATCAAGGAGCTTGGGAGTGCATCAAAAGAGGTTTGCTAATGGCAAACTACACAAACATGTATATAAAAAGTTAGAAAGGAATCAAAACAAGGATGGAAACAATCATAGGTCTTCATGGTAAGGATAATGAAGTCATTTCTTGGTGTTTCCTTTATGTAGAATCATGCCTTAGATTGAGTGGCAAATGTCGTTACATGCGTTATTGTTGTTAAAGCATGTTGCACCAAATTTGGACAAGTCAAATTAGTAATGACAACATTTGCCCAAGTTCGAAAATTGTCTTTGGTGATGACAATATCCATTCGTCTTTGTGTGTGGCGGGGGAAAAAGTGAGAAACCTCTTTCTATACATGGGTTCGACTCTCCAATGCAATAGCTACAAAGGTATCTCAAAATGTATCATGGGTTATAGTGCGTTCACTCTTGCATGGGCAACATAGCAAATGGATACCAAAATCATCAATGGTATGATCACATTGACATTGTGAAAGATGTGTAAATGTAGAATGTGGTATATTGAAACGAATATGAAATGTTATAAAAAAAATGGGCGAAGGATAAACAAAATGAAGGGGTACTAGGACAAGCTAATAACCAAGCCTTTGTTGTTGGACATGCATAGAAGCGAAGATGCGTTTGCATGACATCAAAAGAATATTTGTTAAAAGCAAAGTAAATTCTTGCTCGTGTAGTTGGTGTACCAAAGAAGACTACATTTGGGGATATGATTGCACTATTAAACTTACAAAAGGCAAGACATGTGATCGGACGACCTCAAGTAACAATGCATAGGTATCCCGTACTACGACTTGGAAAGGATAAATACCAATCTTTACATGTGCCAGTGCATCAAGAAGAGTAGGGTGATCATCCTACTAGAAACAAAAGACTGATGTGGGAACGATCAAAGCCCAACATCCTAAAACGGCAAGGGCAACACGTCAAACCACTTAGGGAATGCCTAAACCCCCTAAAGAAACAATAACATTGTCCTGATGATGAGCCAAGTGGCCCATTGTGGTGTTGAAGGATCCTAACCTTAATATTTTTTCTAACATAGCTATGGTACAAACATCACTCTTGACATAACACTACAAGATACCTAGTGATGGAAATATAGTACGTTGTAAGTAGCTTGGCCACTAAGCATAACAAAGTGAAAACATCACAAAAGCTGCATGAAGGTCTGCAAACATAGGAAGACTAATGATCATATCGAGGTCCTTTTGGAACGCCTTTGATACGAAGGACTCCACAAATGGCAAAGAACCCATTGGAGCACCTAGAATACGAACAATGGACTCAAGTGTAAGAAAACCTAGAGGAAGTGATATAAATTGGTTTAACGTTTGTGGAAACCAGGCTACACATTTCGTTGATTGCAATGAAAGTCTTAATGTTCCAAATTTTTCTTATAATCGTAAAAAAATAGGTAGCACATTCGAGGTAAGATTAATTATGCACATATCATTTACCAACTAAAGAAAAACACAAGTAAGGTGGGCTACTATAGTAGGACGAAAAGTGCAAAGATGAAATGGTGCAAACAACAATCCTCCCAAAGGATCCCCCTATCTTGTACCAAACTTGGATGAAATGACACTAAAAATCATGTGCCTAAAAGCCTCTAAAAAATATAATGAAAATGGATGTGCATAAAATTGATGAACAAATGAAAAATTTTGATCCAAGGTGTTGATAAAAAAATCACAACTCTTGAAAAATGGTTGTTTGAGATATTGAATTAATCGTGTTTTGACCATCCACCTATAATACCACCCATTCTGGA
>Ga0116230_10004774_pt1 | contig 13288 bp, 6 predicted proteins | sample S1TSphfallax_3_FD_88678 | JGI IMG/M metagenome (GOLD analysis project Ga0116230, IMG submission 88678) | Host-associated microbial communities from peat moss isolated from Minnesota, USA - S1T2_Fd - Sphagnum fallax MG | ecosystem: Host-associated > Plants > Peat moss > Unclassified | place: USA...
TGCAACAACAAGCATGAAATCCCATGGGATGATTTAAACCTTTTCATTTTTTGCTACTACAAACCTTAAACACGTTTTTTTCCCTTGTTTTTGGCATATAAAACAATTAATTTAAAATAATTTAGTCACAAGTTGCTATATAATTTCTAAAAATTCGGCCATTTCACTTTTGGAATAATAAGTGTCGAACCTTAATGGTAGTTATAATATACAATAATAATCAATTTTCACATTTGGTTTTACATGTGGTAATTAAAAAATCATTAATTAAACTCAAATGAATGAATGAATGAATGAATTGATTAATTAAATTTGTTCACATTTTAAAGATCATTCAAAATACCTGAAAACTTGTAAGGTGTAACAAGTTTTTTAATCCAAAATTAAAAACTCTGTAACTTCATCCTTTTCAAAAGCTCCTTCGAACTCTTCGAAGTCCTTCTCTAAATTTACATGAGTTAAAATAACTCTACCAAGCTAGAAGGGAATTTACAACCTATCCTAGGATCATTGGGTCAATTTGTGTTCACAAAAATCAATTTGTCCAATTTTTTAGATTATAAATGGCATTCCTTGTGACTAGTAAAAATTCCAACTAAAGAAAATATCCTTTCCATTTCAATTTGGGATCCAACTATCCCTAAAATCTGTCTAGCACAAAAACCAATTGTGGGAAACATACTTTCATGTTTTTCCCACCATTGAGATAGACATTTCATGTCTTTGACATCCACTTGATAATGCTTGAAAATAAAAAAAAATTCTATTAATTAATTTCATTGTTGGTTCACTTATGTTGGTTGTCATCTCAAAGATATCCAAACTATTGTCCTTTTCAACACCTTGATCAACAATACCCCTTGGGAAGGTCATTTCCATTTTATTACAAATGGTGTGCAAAAATAAAAGGTGTAACTTATTGAATAATAACAATATATTTATTAAATGTAAATAGGGTGTTTGTAATTTGTTTTGAAAATATACTTAAAATATACCAACAATATGTTAAGAATATGCCATTATTTCAACATATATATTTTAATCCTTTTTGTTTCAAGTGCTTCTTAAAATATACAAGGAGTGACTTCCCTAAGCAATACCCTTTTTAAATTCAGCCAAAAGATGCAAAGGATAATGTCACAAAAATACGAAACAAAGATTTTATCGTCATGTTCTTTCATAATGGCCTTACCTTGTTCACAACCAACAAATGAAAACACAAGACAAAGGGTTTAAAACCTACAGTCCAAAATAAAAAACAACATATCAATGGGATTTTTTTTTTCATATTTCTTTAAGAAGGAAAGAAAATAACTTAAAATTGCAACAACTTCCTCTTTAATGTTGGAAGCCAAACATGATAATTCAAAAACAACATTTGCATCTTCTTCCATTAAGTTATCAAAGGTTGCAAAATCAATTTCATCCTTGAATTTTTAACTCATAGATATGGTAGAGTTTAATGCATCACTTAATAACCAATGACCTTTAGATTAGCTTAGAATACAAATATATACAATAGGGCCAAAGGAATCAATAATAATATGAAATATGTGCCATGTAAATGGAGGTGGTATTCTTGTAATCATCCTTATAATATTTCATTACTATAATGGTTTATTCACACTGTAAAATTTCTTGGAAAATGATAACTTTATTAGCAAATTGGAAAGGCAAAAACAAAATGTAAACCTAAAAAGTTTCAGCAACAATGAAAAAATTACATTGTTTTCATTGGAATATTTAATTTTCTTGGGGGACAACCCAAATTGACACATGCCTTGTTCCATTTTGGCTTACCTTTTCAAAAAAAATTTAGCCAAGTTATGCAATTATGCAAATTTGATTGGGCATCTTTGATGTATATATATATAGATATACAAACTTTTTCATTTATTGTTACATATTAGCATACATTAGAAAATGGATGACCGAAACAACCTCCTTAAAAATTGTCTTCCGAACTAAACACATCACAACTTACAACCAATTTTAAGGCTATTGTCGTAGTGTTAAAGTTAAATCCCTCATCCTTAACATAAGTAATAATCTTCTTCCTCAACTCATAAATGTCCAATAAATTTGTCAAAATTTTAATCAAAGTTTGTCCAATAAAATTTGTTGCTTCAAAAAGCTCAAGCGTAATGTGTTTTGGCTACCAATTAACCCCAAAAAATTTGATCATCAATGTAAAGATATCATGTCCACCTTTTGACATACATAAATCAAAGTTAATAATTATAGAATGGCATGATGCTAAAGTTGGCAAAAACATACAATTGTTTTATTTTTTCCACTAAACTAGGTAGTAATTCATGAATAAATGATTTTCTAAAAGGAAAACAAGTCTTGGACACAGATGCATACTAAATTGTTTTAGTTAAATACTTTCCACAAATTGCAATTTAGAATATTGTTTTTGACACTTCAAAGTACCACATCCTTCAAATTTTGTTTTTGTTATAGATCATTGTTCTTGAAAGGTTCCTTTTGCATCAAAAAATTTGGATATGGAATTGCTAGACATATTTGGTCTCTTCTTGACATGTTGTATTTCCTTTTATTTCAAAAGATTGTTCATGTTTTCAATTTTTAAAATAATAGTAAAATGGTTTATGTTTACATGTTTTCTCAATGCAATTATACCACTAGTTGTGTTATATATGATTAACTTTATTCTTGTTAGAGTTTTTGAATTTAAATTCCAAATCAGATTGTTATAAAAAATATATATAACGTACGATTTAAGGAGCTATTAAATCAACTTTTTTATTACCATTAATACAATAAAATGCCCAACATAATGCATTTATGTTATTTGGTTTCCAAAATAATCTTTATGCATGTAACTTTTTCAAATTTTTTTTCATTTTTTTAATGGGTTTTAGGGTTTTCGTTTCTTTCTCTTTGGACACCTACATTTAAAAAAAAATCTTGCAAAGGTTCATTTCCATCCTTACTTCATTCATGAATACAACATATGTATTTTCATTTTCAAAAAATTGTTCCATGTTTAATTTGAAGTCAAAAATTATTGCCCAAATGAATAACGAAAAAAACCTAAACAATTATATGATTTATCACAACCAGCATTTACAAACATTTACAAGATGATATCTATTTTCTAAAAAATTACAAAATAAGATACAATTTATAATGGAGTTTTGTGATGGAATAAAATGTGTGTATCTTGAAATGAACATGTACAAAAATCTTGCAAAAAAGATAAAATAGATTGAAAAATAATAGACAAAATGAAACATTAGACAAACAAAAAATCAAAAATAATTTTTTTTTTTTTTTTTTTTTTTAAATTGAAAAAAAAAAAGTTCACAACATATTGTCTTTGATGCTAGACCCCATATTCAAAAGCCTTCATCTAATATCTTCTTTTGTTAGGTGAAACGAAGGTGTAAGTATTGTGGATGAATATGATAGGAAAACTTCATATCCTATCTTTTTGAAATGTTATCATTATTTGCATCCAATGATAGAATCTATTGGATGTGTAAATCAAACATTTGATAGAGATTTTAATTTGGATATTTTTCGACAGACTGCATCCACAAGTGAGCCATCAAAGGAACTTGTCACTAGGGAACTAGTGATTTTCAGATGTTACCAAGTGGATCCTAAAGACATTAAGTGTCTTCTTCAATGGTGGGGAAAACATGAAGTTATGTTTCCTATAGTTGGTTTTTTGGCTTGTCAAATCTTAAGCATTGTAGGGTTACAAATTTAAATAGAAAAAAAAAATTCTTTAATGGGCACACTTACAAATCTTAGGAGATGTCATTCACTATAAAAAAACTTAGAAAATTTTCTTAGAACTAGTGATCCTAGAGATGGATGTAAACCATCTTCCAATTTAATATAGTTAATTCAAATAGATTTACGTTTTGAAGAGGAGTTAGAAGAATTTGAAGGTTCATTTGAATGAGATGAAATAGTGGACGTATAAAATGTTGAATTTTTTTTAGGATTATCATTTTATTGTGCAATTTTTTTAATTTTTGATTAAAAATTAATTTTTGAGATAGTAAATTTACTAATAACTAGTATGTGAAAACCAGCTTTGAAAACTGATTGGTATCACATGTTGGAGAACCGGCGCTTTTGAAACCCAGGCAAAATTATTTTTTGCAAATTTTTGAAACTCTGCCCGGGTCTTGAAAAAATGAAAATAAAATTTTTAAAAAGAACAGAGTCAGGTCTTTCAAAACAGTCTCATACCCAGACCTGGCAGTTATCATAAAAACTAGAGACCCGCTCAACACTGGAAATCACCTCGAAATTCTAGAGGCTGTCTTTTATCTGGCCTTTATCTTCACCTGTTGATAGCTCCTGGAAGCTTGAAAACTACCCACTGCAGTGCGAGTCCCATTTTTTTTAATTAATTAGTTTTTCAATTTTGTGATGTAGCCAAGGTGGTGATTGTTCAGAAGCAAGTTTAACCAAATTTGGCTTTAAACTAGATTTGAAAGTTATATATATTATAGATCCATCTAATTTGGCTACCTACTGGAACTTATCATAAAATTCTGGTGATTTGGGGGAAAGAATATCTCCAAACCTGATCAATTTGAGCCCTTTTTTTCCATGAGAAATCCTTTGTATAGGTCGAAATCACATTTGCCAGGTCAAAATTTGGCAAAAACCTGCCTCCAACAACAAGCCTAAATATTGCCCATTCTGGAGCCAATGTTAATTCATTATCCTAAAATTTGTGGACCGCTGGAAAGTGTAGACTCTGGAGTAGTGAGAAGTTGGCCTTTGACTAGAAAACCATTTACTCCCCCAAGCGAATCAAACCTATTGAATATGAGAATGTACTATGCTACAGCAGACCAGTGCATCATAGTAAAGGACAGGTAAGCCGCACCCCCCCCCCCTTTTCAACCTTTGTATAACTAAAATAAGGATAACCCTCTTCCCATGAACTTAAGTCAGGCATATCTGGGAGGAGTGGGGCCTGGAACCGTCACCATTGAGTCTGTCGGCAAGGGCGCCCATGAGGAAAAACAGATGTTCCAGTAGGTAGGTGGTTTTGGCCGGTGCAAGGGGGGACCTAGTGAACATATCAGGAAAGAGGTGGCAGTCCCCATTTAGGAAGTAGCTAAGCAGGCTCTTGAAAGCTTTTGCATATTATTAGCATCCCAGTGAGCAACCTTTTTGGAGGGGAATTTCTTAACATAATTTGTCATATGAAATAATCCTGCAGTCATGACCTTTCCTCATAGGTGCAAGGCACAAGCCACCCAAGGTAAAAAGCAGAAGAACAACCATGAAGTTAAGCATAACATGCAGAGTCTTTATCTCTGCATGCCTTGGGTGAACCAGCACCTATACTGATAGCATGGTAAGAACTAATTAATGATGGGCGGGTACCTGCTTTGGTGGGCAAGAACGTCCTGTTTCAGTGACCATGAATCAAATTGGAATTGGGTCTGATCTTTTATCGGAAACAGGAATTGGAACCTGATTTTTATTTTTTCTTAGTGAACTGAACCTGGAACCAGGATCTATTTAGGTGAGGAATCAAAATTGTAACCAAAAACAAGAATTTTAAAAAATGTTTTTGGAAAAGGAAAGTAACTAGAATCAGGGGTAACCTGCAATTATCCACTGATTCTAGTCTGGGTTAAGAAGTGGACTGGAATCAGGTCTGATTTCTGAAACCAAAATCAGAATAACAGTTTTGTTTTGTTGAAGAACCAAACCGAAAATTAGACTCCTAGTTCAGTTTATGTGTGAAACTGGAAGTGAACCAAAATAGGTTTAATTTAGTTTTTAGAACCGGACCCAGAGGTTTTTCATAAAATTAAACAACTGCCCAACACTGGTAAAAAAAACAGGCTATTCCAGTTGCAGTTTTTGAGTACCCAGACCACCAATTGAAACTTTTTTAAGGAATTTTTTGAGAACCAGCCCCACAACTGGCCTCAAAACCAGACTCAAAACTGGACCCAAAACCAAGAACAGACATTTGGCTAGAACCAAACCCGGAACCAGAATTGGCCCCTAAACCAATTCTTTTAGGGTCCAGTTCTTTTTTAAATTTATTACTATTATTATATTATTATTTCCCATATAGGATCAGAAATGTTGTTAGTGTGAGAAACAATTCAGGTATACATTTTTCAATAGCAAATTTGGGGTAGGGATAAGGGGGCTGGTATTAAGAATGTATATAAGTTGTCACTTTTTATGGTTGTTGAGTGCTAGTAACTTAAATATAATAATTTCGGGCTATGTGTAGGTATGTAGAATCAGATCCAGTTTGGAACTAGATTCTCCTAGGATTATTTTTTGAAAATTTGGGAACAGGGAGTCTTAATATGTGAAGAACTGGGTATGCAAGTATGCAATTGGACTGAAGGTTCTAGCACACACAAAAAGAAATTTAAATTAAAAAAATCATTGAACCAGACCCAGGGTTCTTTGGAACCAGGACTGGAGGTTCAAGCTTGAAAAATAAGAATAAAAAAACACTGGTAGAACCCCAAAAGTTTGTGGGTTGCTTCTAAACGTTCTAGGTATCCTATCCCCACACTAAATTTGGGTCTCTGAGTCCAAATATAACATTTACTCCTTCTTTTTTTTGGCTCTAAAAGGCCTTACTTAAAAAGGTTAAGGTATCAATATAGGTGTTGGTCCAGCTCTTAAAAGGCCTTAGTTGAAAAGGTGAAGGTATCAGTGTAGGTGCTAGTTCGCCTTGCTCTTTGAGCATCTGTAGCGGTTACAATAGAAGGCCCAATAAAATTTTGATTAAAAATGCAGTACAGTAGTGAAAAACTTCCTCTGGGCCGGTAATTTGTACATATAAATGATCTCAGGAAGGGCACTAGGAAAAGAAAACCACGAACCAACCGTATGATTGGCCCAGGTGGACCAGATTTAAATAGTCTTTTACTTTTTGCAATGTACTTTTGCTCTTTATGGCTGGGGATGGGAGAGGATTTAACAGCACACATTGGACGTGCTAAATACTGATCCAAGCCCAAATAAGGAGTCTTGTTGGAGCTAAGGCCAATTGCCCTTTAGAAGAGGCCAGCTAAGGTCATTCTTCTATTTGAAGAGGGCCAAAGCCAAATTTCAGGAATTGAATGGGTGTGAGGCTAGGCCAATTCAAGCCCCACAAGCGTCTTGCAACTTCACAAGGAGGTAAATTTTTTTCCCATTTGTGAGGTGGCAAGTGAGCATGTTCAAATGTGAGGATTTCCTTAGGAATGGGCTTGAGTTGTGGGGCAACTGTTTTACTTTCAATGATCCCACTTCTTCGAGGTCATCTCAACTTAATGAAACTCATAGTTTGAACTTTGAACTTTGCAAATGTGTTGTGTGGTTTTCACCATACTTTCCTACTAACTTTGTTCCCCTAGCTTGTTTATCACATGAGACATTAAATAACCCCTAATGAAAACTGAAACCTATTTATGGAGCCCTACACCACAATTTTGCACATTACATAATTCATGTCTTCCACACTCAATATTTTCATGTTTAAGAACCAAAGAAATTTTCATGTTTTGCACACTTTCTTGGACAAACTCAAACCCACAATTTCAAGGAAGCAAGAATTAATACCCACTACCAACATATTTTATATTGTTTACAACAACAAGATCTTTTATTTTATTATTTAAGTTTTTGCAAAAGATTAGTCAAAACCTTGTGCAAAATTGGTGGTAGTGTACAAGCAAAAACCCTTTCCCTAGATTATTGAAGCCAAATGTTGTGGATCATTTATGACAAATTATGAGTCAACATGAACACAAACTCTTCAATTGAGAACTTCTGCAAACATGTGAAATAAAATTAATAAATTGCATGTCAAATGAATTATGCATGAAATTTGGACGTTGTTGGGAAAAGTTCCACATGTACCATGAAACCTCTCCATTTTCTAACACAAAAGTGTTAGAAGTTTAACCAATTATTGAACTCATGGATCACATTTTCCTAGGCAACCTTAGAAAAATACCACCAACATTGAATTGTAACATATCAAACAAATCAACTTCTTACATCGATGTGGCATTTTTATATTCTCACAACACTTTATATTGGTCTTAATACTCATGTGAAATCAATTACTTCTCATGTTTGTCAAATGACTAGGTCCAATGAAAAAAACAAGTTTGTTTCTTATTAACCATCTTCACAATGGGATCTCCAAATAAACCCATAGACAATTCTAACAACGTTCCAATTTGCCTATGTAATATCTACCATGAATCCTTTGAAATTGGTTTCAATGACTCTTTATTTGAGCATGAACCCATTGAGTTTTATCCATAAGACACATTGGGCTTCCATAGTTTCTAAGTACATGTTGTAAACAACAATGGTTATGATTTTATAGTAGATTGGGTCATTTATATGACACACCATGGTGGTCCATCCCTCTACACACTTCACATAATCAAACATATCCATGCATTTTCCAAATCAACAACAAGTTGCAATTGCATTACCAAATCCACACCATTAACAGGGCCATTGATGGACATCTTGAAGAGGAACACCTTCTAACCAAACAATTGTCCCAAAAAACAACTTTTTTGAATGTAATTGTATCGATTCCTAGACTTTTAAAAAAATTGATGTCAATGTAACCTATATTATTTGAATTATGCTTGAATGAAGCAATCAACTTGTGCATGTTTAATGAACACAAATACACAAACTTGTCCATCACCTTTTCACATTATTCGTCATTCAAGAGTTCCATGGGGTCATTTCCATCTTCATTGAACAAGTGCAACAACAAAAATGTCTAACTAACAACCAAAGCAATTGTAGAATTTTTACCTCTAAATGTGCAAGAAACCTCCCTTACAACCAAGACCTTCATGTTCTACATTCCCTTTGTACACATGTGCCATCTTGCAAAGGATGAGCATGCATGCCAAAATGAATGGTTAGTCTACAAAGGGTGTCCAATTTGTGGACAACATAGTAAATCTTACATTTGTGTGTCTAGACACAAAATGGCACATGACCACAAAATTTGTAGATAATTATATATACATGAGGACCAAGAACAAATTGGCCAACAAGTGCAAGTTGAGTTGAGTTGCCACTCCAATCAACTTCATTTGGAAATCTAAATTGAACAAACTAATCACAAGTGTCATTTTCACATCGCAAATGGCCCAAGCATCTAATACTTCGAAAACCCAATCCAAAATCCTTTTTAATGTTAGTCATTTTCACCTTTCACCAAGCATGGTCATTGTACTTTCTATCCAACCCCAACATTTGATTAAAATGGCCTATGGGTTGATGCAATGGAAAAAGCTTGAAAATGATGTCTCCATCAAAATTCATCAGAAGTTAATAAACATTTTGTATGTTGTTAGTGTCATAATATAATGTCACCAACCCATTTGAAGCATTAGGGGTTTGAAACATTGCATTGAAACATTTGAAGACGTTAAAATGATACCAAATTTGTTGGGATCTACGATTATTCCAAAAAGCTCCAACATGAAGAGGAAGCTAGAAGCAAAAGAAGCCTACAGTAATGTAAAAGTGACAAGTTTGGAACCAAAGTGAAAGGAAACCCCACATCCTCATTGGATGAATTACACAAATCAATGAATGTCGATTTCAACCCAGGGACTTGCTTTGAATCATCATTATGTTCTTGCTTAACATGCACATCATAGAACATGTCATTAGTGACAAATGTTGCAATCCCCAAAATTATAATTGTTTCCTAAAAATGTTTGAACAAATTATTCCCCTATAATTTTATACCTACTAGCAATGACTAGCCAATGCAATCCATTGCTTCCAAAGACCATAAATTGGTAAATATGTTTAGTCATTTTCTTACTATCAAGTCTTGGTTTTGCTTGTGTCTTTTGTTTGTGTTTTATGATTAGGTTGTGCTTGTATTTTTCTTGTGTAAATGTTTTGTGACTTTTGTTGTTGTTGTTCCAAGTTTTTCCTTACAAGAGGTAAGGCATGAATTCTTTTCTTTTCCTTTGAATTTTAGTGTTATTGAATTTATCTTCCTTTTGTCAAGTTGTTTGTGCATCCAAGGCATTCATGGAACATTTGACAAGGTCTTTTGACAAAACTATTCAAGATGTTGAAAATTAAACCAAGTTTAGCATGGTCAAGATATTGGAAAAGTAAAAGATTTTTCCAAAAAGGAAGGTCAAGATGAATGTACCATTGTGCCAAATGGTGCCAATGTTGGTTGTTTGCCCAACTCTCAATATTGATATCATGAAAATGAAACATGCATTCCAAATGGTGTACAAAGAAGGGGACAAGGTTTTTTACTTGTCGTCCACAAATTGGAAGGGAGAAAAAAATACAATTGATGAGCATGAACAATTGTGGAATGTTCAATGGTGGGAGGAGAATAAGAGAATCTTTTTTATGGAGAATCCACACCTCCATAGATTCTTGAGGTGCATGTTCTTTGTTTGGGATGGAAATCATAGGCTACAAGCATGGGTGCTATACATCAAATGAGTCCATGATGAGGATATATTTTGGCACATATCTATGGATTTCATCTTGTTGGATATATCCAATGGCCTTATGGACAACCATGACAAACTTCAACAAATATGACACCACCTTTTTCATTATTTTTGTTTCTTGTCATTAGAAAACAAATCTGATATTATGCAACCATCCAATTTGCAACTATATCAACTATGTTTTATCATTTTTACAACTAATGACCATCCTTTTCAATGTATTATTTTTCTTGTGATTATGTTGCAACCATGTTGCAACTAATTTGTGACTATTAATTTTTTCATCCTTCCATGTTGACTAGATTTTTGAACTTTTCATCCAAAAAAGGCCTTTATGTCTAATTAATCACAAAAGCAATCATAACTTGGTTACTATTATGTTATGTACCTACACATTTGATGTTACTAAAGTGTTTTGGAATATATTTATATACTCATGTATTTAATTATGTTATATTTAAACATATTAAGTACACATTTTGCATATATTGTGGGGTTGGTTAAATAAATTGATAAATAAATTATTAAATAACTAAGTAGGTAAACTAAGTTAAATATTAAGTGAGCAAGTTAGGTAAATGGGTAGGTAGGATTAATTACTATATTTAATATAAATAATAGATATTATTAATTACAAGTTAATTAATTAAATAATATTAATAATTATTTAAATCCTTTAATAATTATTAATTATAATTAAATATTATTTACTATAATGATTAATAACTAAAATAATGATAGTTAATGTTTTCTAGATTTATCAAGAATCTATGGCTTCAAACCTTGTATATTTGTGTTCCCTTATTCTTTTAGATATGAAAAGACACATCTTTGATTAAATTATGTATGAGAAGATGCATTGTTTGATTTATTCTTTCCAAGATGTCTTTGACTTTTTATTTTTATTCTTTTTTTTATTATACTCATCTCCTTTCCATTTCAAAGTCATCTTGAGCTATTTTCTCTTTGTCTTATGGCTTCTTGAACAACAATTTTTATTTATTTTTCAAAATTTTATAAAAAACATGAACTAAACAAAAGTTGAAACTCTCTTCAATACAAGTCAATTTATAAAACATTATTTGGTAAGAAAGATGTTATTTGTAAGTTATTGCATCCACATGTAGAGTACAAGGTTCTTCTTGGAAAATATATCACTACATCACCTTATGAAGCCCCCTATGAAGCGGTAAAAGATATAATACATAAAAGAAAAACGAAAAAAATGACGATATTCGAATGAAATTGTTTCTCATCTTCCAAAGCTCACATTGCCAAGATATTTGCAATGAAACACATTTAGGATACAAGTAGTCATTCCCATGGTACCCTGCATATGAGCAACTTACTTGATTATTGGAAATGCACATAACTTTATATATGAAAAACAAAATCAAGATCAATGTACCAAAAAAATCATCTTGATCTATTTGTTGTTGGTTGTGACCATCCTCTTTTGTGCAGTCTTTAATTTTGTTGGGACACTATTTGATGTAGGTAAAGTAGTCAAAGTGGTGAAAACAACATCCAACATTGAATTTGCAAAGCCTCTTAATTTAAAAGGCAATAATGGATCGATAATTTTCTGCATTATTTCAGTAGACACCAATACTTAGCGATTATGTGATGTGATGAAAAGTTATTCAAATCATAAAATATAAAAGCCAGAATATGGTAGAAACATTGCTAAGAACTAAAGATGATATCATACACATATATTGGTTTAATTGAAAATTAAAATGGGAAAGAATTTAAAGTCATGGTTGATTGTTTCACAAAACTAATAGTTTAGTTTATAGATGTGGCAAGAAATTTAGCCAATGGCCAATAGCCAAAAACCAATGTTAGTAAGCCAATAACCAATGGCCATAACTAGTACCCAGTTCTCAATGGCCAGTAGGCAAATGCCAATGGTCAATAGCAAATAGCCTAGCTAGTAGCCAATAGCCAATGGTGTAAAAGGCCGGCAGCCCCTGGGCCGCGGCGAGAAAAAACAGTTTGATGTGCCCAGGTTGGGGATCCCATCCTGGTTTTCCCTGTTTTCTGCCGAGTTGGACCCCTATCTGGAGACTTTACGGACAACACTAAAGTAGGGATGACAACTGAGACAGCGGATGAGAGGTGGGCCCAACTCTGGACTACTTTACGGATAACTTTATTGTGCCCAAACTGTCGAGTAAGTTCATAGTAGAAACCCGAACAGAGTTGCTTGACGGTGCATGCGGCGGATAGACACAGCCAGCCGTGTTTCACTATAGTGGGACTCCATGTAATTTCCCAGTTGAGAATCTGCCGCCGTCCATCCATCCTTCAAGCCTACATGTTTCCATATTGGGTGGTTCAACGGAATGTTAGATCTGACAATAGACAAGCTCAACGCTTACAATTTTCTGGAAGTATCTTTCCTCTGTATAGTGCAGGGTAAAGCCTGAGGGGGTGGGCTTTACCAGAGTAAGGGACCCACGAGGTAGAGCCAAGAGTGGGCCTGTAAATCCCACCCGCGAGGGGGAGGGGGGTGGCCCTTATATGGCAAAAAACTGTCGCCCTTTTAGAAAACATATCTCATGATACCCATTGGATATCTTATTGCAAGGATGGAAAACACAACCACCGGGTCAAGACCAAACGGCCATAAGCTAAACATATGGTAATATATTGTGACTCATATTAATTAGTCATCGGAACCCCCAAGGTTTTTTTCTTTCTTTTTCTTTTCTTTTGTAGTGGGCATCGTTGGTGGGCCACTAAAATAGATAATAAAAGCTTTTTGAACACTCCCAAAA
>Ga0116230_10004776_pt1 | contig 13286 bp, 13 predicted proteins | sample S1TSphfallax_3_FD_88678 | JGI IMG/M metagenome (GOLD analysis project Ga0116230, IMG submission 88678) | Host-associated microbial communities from peat moss isolated from Minnesota, USA - S1T2_Fd - Sphagnum fallax MG | ecosystem: Host-associated > Plants > Peat moss > Unclassified | place...
AGCTGCCGACGACGATGCTGGCGATCGGCATCGCCACGCCCGGCGGGCCCGAGGTGCTGCGTGCTGAAACGGTGCCGGTCCCGGTGCCCGGGCCGGGCCAGTTGCTGATCCGCGTCGCGCATGCCGGCGTCAATCGCCCCGATGTGGTGCAACGCCAGGGACGCTATCCCCCGCCCCCCGGTGCCTCGCCGATCCCGGGTCTGGAAGTGTCGGGTCACGTCGTCGCGCTGGGTGAAGGGGTTGCCGAACCGGCGCTTGGCGCGCGCGTTGCGGCGCTCGTCAATGGCGGCGGCTATGCACAGTATTGCCTCGCCGAGGCGGGCCACTGCCTGCCCGTGCCCGAGGCGTTGTCGCTGGCCGAAGCGGCGGCCTTGCCCGAAACGCTGTTCACCGTGTGGCACAATGTGTTCGAGCGGGCTTACGCGTGCGATGGCGAAACGATCCTGGTCCACGGCGGCACCAGCGGGATCGGCACGATGACGATCACGCTGGCGCGGCTGTTCGGGCTCACCACGATTGTCACGTGCGGCAGCGCCGACAAATGCGCCCGCGCGCTCGAACTCGGCGCGGACCACGCGATCGATTACAAGACGCAGGATTTCGTCGCCGAAGTCGCCGCGATCACCGCGGGCAAAGGCGTCGAAGTGGTGCTCGACATGGTCGCCGGCGACTATGTGCCGCGCAATCTCAAATGCCTCGGCGCCGATGGCCGCCATGTCACGATCGCGGTGCAGGGCGGGGTACGCGCCGAAATCAACATGGCCGACGTGATGATGCGGCGGCTGGTGCTGACCGGATCGACGCTGCGCGCGCGCAGCAACGCGTTCAAGGCCGCGCTGGCCTCGGAAATCCGGCAGACCGTGTGGCCGCTGGCGGCCGACGGCCAATTGCGCCCGGTCATGGACACCAGCTTTCCTCTGCTTGAGGCCGCCGCCGCGCATGCGCGGATGGAATCGGGTGGGCATGTCGGCAAGATCGTACTCGACGTATTCGGCTGAAATCAGCTTGCCGTTTGGGCAAAGCTGGCCTACATCGCCAGTGTCGAGGCCGCTCCGCAAGGGGCGGCCCTTATTGTTTCCGCCCGTTTTCAAAAGTTTCCGCTCGTTTTCAAAAAAGAGGTCCTCGTGAGCCAGCAGCCCACGTATCCGTTGATGCCACACGCCACCGCGTCATGGCTGGTCGACACCACCGCGCTGACTTTCGAACAGATTGCGGAATTCTGCGGCCTGCACATTCTTGAAGTGCAGGCGATGGCCGACGATCTGGCCGGGTCGAAATACACCGGGCGCGATCCGGTCCATTCGGGCGAATTGTCGCAGGCCGAAATCGAACGCGGCCAGGCCAACCCCGAATACCGGCTGAAAATGCAGCGCGCGCCGCTGTCGATCAGCCGCACCAAAGGCCCGCGCTATACCCCGGTGTCAAAGCGTCAGGACAAGCCCGACGGCATCGCCTGGATCCTGCGCCACCATCCGGAAATTTCCGACGCGCAGATCGGCAAGCTGATCGGCACCACGCGCAACACCATCGCCGCGATCCGCGACCGCAGCCACTGGAACATTTCCAACATCAATCCCAAGGATCCGGTGACCCTGGGGCTGTGCTCGCAACGCGAGCTCGACGCGCTGGTGGCCAAAGTCGCCAAGAAATCGGGCGTTGTCGAAGACGAAGTCAACGACAACCGCCTCGGATCCGACCGCGACGCGCTGATCGAGGAACTGCGCGCCGAACGCCAGGCCAACACCCAGGCCGCCGCACAGGCCGCCCAGGAAGCCGAGGCCGCCGCCTGGCTCGCCCAGCGCCGCGCCGAGGGCCGCTCGGACAGCTGATCCGCGGATTGATGGCATAAATCAGGGGGTATCCGCCAGCCGGATAGCCCCCTTTTTTGTTACCCCAGCAGTGCCAGCCCAGGGCTGCCGGCGCCGTCGCGGCGCGCAAAATGGCCTTCGACATGGGCGCCCTGTTCGATCGTCAGCGCGTCATAGCGCACGTCGCCGCGCACCGTGGCGGTGCGCAGGATCACCACTTGCGCGGCTTCGACCGGGCCTTCGACGGTGCCGGACAGGCGCACGCTGTCGGCGCTGATCGAGCCTTTGATCGTGCTCGTTTCGCCCTGCATCAGCGATTTGCACACGACATCGCCTTCGATCGTGCCGTCGATGTGCAAATCCGCCTCGGCCTGCAAGCTGCCGCGCAACACGAGATCGGCGCCAAGCACGGAAAACCGGGTTTCCGTGTTACGGCTGGCCATGGGTGGTGCCCCCTCCGACGACGTGGGTTTGCGGGAAAACATGCGGGAACGGGGCCTCCAGAAACGGACGCGGATTGACCGGATGGTCGTTGACGCGGACTTCGAAATGCAGGTGCGGCCCGGTCGAGCGGCCGGTGCTGCCGATCAGGCCGATCGGCGTGCCCGGGGTGACCGGCTCGCCCAGATGCGCGGTGATCCGCGACATATGGCCATAGCGTGTGACGAGGCCGTGACCGTGGCTGATTTCGACGCAATTGCCATAGCCCTGGCGCTGCCCGGCAAAGCTGACCACGCCGGCCGCGGCGGCATAGATCGGCGCGCCTTTGGGCCCCTTGAAATCGAGACCGGGATGAAACGCGGCGCCGCCCTCGATCGGGTCGGTGCGCACGCCGAAACCCGACGAGATATATTGAAAACTCGCGGGCATGGTGTTGGGAATATGCGCGAGGCCGGTGTTCATCGCGTTCATCTGGCCAAGGCTGGCAGCGAGCCGCAGAAACCGCGGATCGACGCCGGTGCCCAGCCTGATCAGCGGGCCGCCCTGGGCGCGGGCATCGTCGGCGATCACCGCCTGGGGGTTGAGCCCGACTTTGCGGATCGCGCCGCTGGCGGCCCTGGCGCGGTCATCGGCAAACCGGGTCAGCCGTTCGGCAAAGGCGATCTGGCGCGCCTCGATCCGCGCCAGCGGCACCGCTTCAGGCATGACTTGCGAGATCTTGCGCACGGTCCTGGTGGTTTCGCCGGTGCTGTCGCTGACCGTGCCTTTGGGCAGCGTCGCGGGGATCGGGCCGATCACGCTCTGGACCGCCTTTTCGAGGAAATCCTGCCGGCGCTTGAGATCGCCCGCCACTGCATCGAGATTAGCGCGATAGCGCGTTACGCGCGTTTCGGCGCTGGCGACGGCGGCTTCGCGGTCGAGCAGCGAACGACGGTCCGATCCGGCGATGACCTGCGACACCAGCGCCCAGCCGAGCACACCGACCCACAACAGCAAACATAGCCCCAGGCCGGCAGCGATGCCCGCCTGCAACCCGGTCGAAATGCGCAGGAACCGCACCTGGCCTTCGCTGCGCATGAAAAATTCACGCGGCGGAAACCAGCGCGCGAACCGGTTCATCACGCGCCCGCGCAGCATCAGCCAGCGTTTGAACACACGGTCGGCCGCGCTTTCCGGCGCAAATGCGGGATGCGCACGCGCGGCTCTGCGATTGTTGACGTCAATGCGACCTGGCAAGCGAACGACCCCTGGTTTTTTCTCCGGCAGCCGTCCCGCACCCCCGCACGGAACTGTTCCACCCCACGCTGCGCCGCTTAGTCGGTACGCGCCTGCGGGGCACTATCGCGCGCGGGTGGAATCGGCGGGCCGTGCCTGATCAACGGCCAATGGAACCATTCATGTCAGAATCGCGAAACCATGATCGACAAAAAACCGGGGGCACGCTGTGCCGGGCGCCGCGACTCGCAGGGGCTGACAGGTCGGCAGTGCCATGGTAGGCTCAAGGCCATGGCTACCACCCTTGAACATGCGGCCCAATCCCCGGTCGAAAGCGTGACCGATCTCGTCCACCGGCTGGCGCGCGATGCGCGCGCGGCGCAGGCGGTGCTGGCGCGAATGCCGGCCCCGGCGCGCGAAGCGGCGCTGAAGCTGGCGGCGCAAGCCTTGCGCCGCGCCGCACCCGACGTGCTCGCCGCCAACGCGCGGGATGTTGCTGCGGGGGAGGCCGGCGGCCTGTCGGGCGCGCTGCTCGACCGCTTGCGGCTCGATGCCAGACGGCTTGAAGCGGTGGCCGCGGCGGTCGACGATGTGGCCGTCCTGCCCGATCCGACCGGCGCGGTGATCGACCGCAGCACGCGGCCCAACGGCATGGTGCTCGAACGCGTGCGCATCCCGATCGGGGTGATCGGGATCATCTATGAAAGCCGCCCCAACGTGACCGCCGATGCGGCGGCGCTGTGCGTGCGCGCGGGCAATGCCGTGCTGCTGCGCGGTGGCAGCGAGGCGGTCCATTCCAACCGCGCGATCCATGCCGCGCTGGTCGAAGGGCTGGTTGCCGGCGGGGTGCCCGCGGCGGCGGTGCAATTCATCCCGACGCAGGATCGCGCCGCGGTCGGCGCCCTGCTCGGCGCCGCGGGCCTGATCGACATGATCGTGCCGCGCGGGGGCAAAAGCCTGGTCGCGCGCGTCCAGGCCGATGCGCGCGTGCCGGTGCTGGCGCATCTCGATGGCAACAATCACACCTTTGTCGACCGCTCGGCCGATCCGGCGATGGCCAGCGCGATCGCGCGCAACGCCAAACTGCGGCGCACCGGGATCTGCGGGGCGATGGAAACGCTGCTGATCGACGCGTGTTATCGCGATCCGCACGGGCTGGTCGCGCCGCTGCTCGATGCGGGTTGTGAATTGCGCGGGTGCGCCCGCGCGCGCGCGATCGATCCGCGCATTCTGCCCGCGACCCAGGCCGATTGGGACACCGAATATCTCGATGCGATCCTGGCGGTCAAAGTGGTCGACGGGCTCGACGAAGCGCTGGCGCATATTGCCGCGCACGGTTCGGGGCACACCGATGCGATCGTTGCGGGTGATCAGCCGCGGGCCGAACGCTTTCTGGCCGAAGTCGACAGCGCGATCGTGATGGTCAACGCGTCGAGCCAGTTTGCCGACGGCGGCGAATTCGGGCTGGGCGCGGAAATCGGCATTGCCACCGGGCGGCTCCATGCGCGCGGGCCGGTCGCGGTCGAAGGCCTGACCACGTACAAGTGGCTGGTGCGCGGCAGTGGCCAGATCCGCCCCTGACGGCGCGCAGCCAGGGGCGGACCATCGGCTTGCTCGGTGGCAGTTTCAATCCGGCGCATCGGGCGCATCGCCGGATCAGCCTGCACGCGCTTGCTGCGCTCGGCCTCGATGAAGTGTGGTGGCTGGTTTCGCCAGGCAATGTGCTGAAACCGGTCGAAGGCATGGCCGCGCTGGCGACGCGCGTTGCCGGCGCGCGCGCGGCGGCGCGCCGCGCGCCGATTCGGGTCAGCGCGATCGAGGCGGAGCTGGGCACGCGCTATACCGTCGACACGCTCGCCGCGTTGCAGCGGCGCTATCGCGATGTGCGCTTCGTGTGGCTGATGGGCGCGGACAATCTGGCGCAGTTTCACCGCTGGCGCGATTGGCGCACGATCGCGCGGATGATGCCGATTGCGGTTATCGCGCGTCCGGGCTATGATGCGGCTGCCGTGGCGAGCCCCGCCATGGCCTGGCTGCGCCGCTGGCGCCGGCGGCTCGGGCAGAACTGGCCGGGAATCGGCCGATTGGGCGCAAGGCGGGATACCCCGGCGCTGTACCAATTGCGATTCGATCCCGATCCCCTGTCGGCCACGGCGATCCGCGCCGCCGACCCTGATTGGCATCACCGCATCCCCGCCACGGCACCGCGCGACATGCTGACATTCCGCCCGGTCCGGGCCGGATCGACCGCTTCGTCGCGACGAAGGGACCGGTCCTGAACGGTCCCGTTCCTCTGGCTGTCTGCCGCGCCCGGCGGGTTGCCGCCCGTGTTTTATTTGTCCGGATCCACACCCCATGATTGCCACCAACCACGGAGACCAGCGTCCCCACATGACCAATGTCCAACCGATTCTGGCCGAAGCCAGCCTCGCCCCGCGGCCCGTTCCGGCCTCGCTCCTCGACCTCATCCTGCAATCGCTCGACGATGACCAGGCGCAGGAGGTGGTGACGATCCCGCTCGAAGGCAAAAGCAGCATTGCCGATTTCATGGTGATCGCATCGGGCCGATCGACTCGCCAGGTGGCGACGATGGCGCAGAAGCTGGCCGAGCGAGTCAAACATGGCGGCTATGGCCATGCCCGCATCGAAGGCCTGCCCGCGGCCGACTGGGTGCTGATCGACGCCGGCGACGTGGTGGTCCATGTGTTCCGCCCCGAAGTGCGCAGTTTCTACAACCTGGAACGGATGTGGGCATTCGGCGACCAGGGCGCGGCGTGATATTGAGGAACCTCTGATCAACTCTCACAGAGAGCCCTCCCCCTCAGGGGGAGGGCCCGCGTGGGGGTGTCGGGCCGCTGAAAGATGCGCGTCATTTCAACCTCATACACCCCTCCCCAACCCCTCCCCTGAGGGGCGGGGCTAAGAATCAGTCGGCGCACGGTGCTCGATCGACTTAATCAGCGGGTCCTTAAGGTTCCCTGCCGCCCGCCCCGCTCGCGCGCGAAGGCGACAAAATCGATGATTCTGATTTCCGGCTTTCTCGGCTAAGACGCTCCGATGCTGTTGCACATCATCGCCCGGGGCAAGATCGGCCGTTCGCCGGAGGCGGAGATTGTCGATCGCTATGCCCGGCGCATGGCCGGCGGCGCGTTCGGCACGATCCGGGTGACCGAACTGCCCGATCGCGGCGGCAGCGTGCCGCCGGTCCCGACCGGGACGGTGCGCACGGTGGTGCTCGATGAACGCGGGCGCCTGTTGGCGTCAGCCGAATTTGCCGGGCTGCTCGAACGCTGGCGCGACGATGGCGTGCGCGAAGCGCGGTTTCTGATCGGTGCGGCCGACGGGCATGATGCGGCGCAGCGCGAGGCGGCCGATCTGCTGCTCGGGTTCGGGGCGATGACCTGGCCGCACATGCTGGCGCGCGCGATGCTGGCCGAACAGCTGTGGCGCGCGGCGAGCATCGTTGCCGGCCATCCCTACCACCGCGAGGGCTGACATGCGGCGGGCGTTGCTCTGGTCTGGCCTGGCGCTGGTGCTGATCGCGGGCGGGGCCCGGGCGCTCGATGCGCCTTATGCCGATCGCGGCGAAGCCGGCGCCGCGCTCAATCAGGCAACCCGCGCGCTCGCCGATGCGCAGGCGCGCGCTGGGCGGCTCGACCGCGACGCGGCGGCCGCGACCGAGGCGGCCGATCGCACCGCGCGCGAAGCCGCCGCGATCGCCGCGCGCATCCAGCAGGCAGAGGCGGAAATCGGCCTGGCGCGCGTGCGCATCGCGCTGATCGATCGCGACCGGCAGGATTTGCGCGACCGCATCGCCAGCCGCGAAGAGCCGTTGGTTCGCTTGACCGCGGCGTTGCAGATGATGGCGCGCCGGCCCTTGGCGTTCAGTCTGATGCGCGCGGATTCGCTGCGCGAAACGGTGTGGCTGCGCGCGACGCTCGAAACGATGCTGCCGCAAGTCGCGCAGCGCACCGCCGCGCTGCGCGCCGAAATCGTCCATGGCCGCCAGTTGCAGGACCAGGCCCGCGCGCTCGCCGCCGGCCTCGGGCAAAGCGAACGCGATCTGGGCGCGCGGCAACACGAACTGGTCGCGATCGAAAGCCGCCAGCGCATCGCCAGCCGCGCCGCGACGGGCAACGCCGGCCGCGAATCCGACCGCGTGCTGGCGCTGGCCGAACAGACGCGCGATCTCGGCGCGCTGCTTGCGCAGCTCGACACCGATGATTCGCTTGCCGCGCGGCTGGCGGCGCTGCCCGGGCCGCTGCCGCGCCCGGCCGATCTGGGCACTGCCGCAGCGGTGCCGGGCCATATGCTGCTGGTCGAACCGGGCGGCAGCGGTCCACCGCTGCTGCATTTTTCGGGGATCCTTCCGGTCACCGGGCGGCTGCTCAGCGGGTTTGGCGAAATGAGCCCGACCGGCCCGCAGCGCGGTATCGTGCTCGCGCCGGCCGGGCTGGCGCAAGTGGTCGCCCCGGCAGGCGGCCGCGTCGCGTTTGCCGGGCCCTATCGCGGCTATGACCATATCGTCATCATCGCGCACGACGGCGGCTGGTCGTCGCTGGTCACCGGGCTCGGGCGGATCGATGTCGTGGTGGGCGAAAGCGTGGTGTCGGGCGCGCCGCTTGGCGTGGCCGAACCGGGCCATCCGCGCGTCATGGTCGAATTGCGCAAGGACGGCAATCCGGTCAACCCGATGGAATTTCTGCGCCCGTGATGCTGCCCCAATCGCCCATCTGGTATTCGCGCGGTTGCGGGGTTACATGCGAAAGCACAAAGCGCCCCGACGCCGCGACATAACCCTTGTGAAAGTCCCCCATGGCGAAACGCCTTACGCTTGCCTTGCGCGCCACTGCCCTTGCCACTGCCATTGCGCTTGTCCCGGTGGCGACTGCGGGTCTCGCCGCGATCGACGCGCGATCAGGGCCCGGTTTCGGCCGGTTGATCGCGGTCTATGACAAGATCAAGGCCGACTATGTCGATCCGGTCGATGACGACAAGTTGATCAAGGGCGCGATCAACGGCATGCTCGCCTCGCTCGATCCGCACAGTTCCTATCTCGACGCGCGCGATTTCACCAATCTCAAGACCCAGACCGAAGGGTCCTATGGCGGGCTGGGCCTTACCGTGTCGATGGAAGACGGCGCGGTCAAAGTGATCGCGCCGACCAAAGGCAGCCCCGCCGACAAGGCCGGGGTCAAAGCCGGCGATTTCATCACGCATCTCGACGGCAAGCTGATCTACGGCGGCACGCTCGACGACGCGGTCGACCAGATGCGCGGCACGCCCGGCACGACGGTGCGGCTGACGCTCTATCGCCCGGGCCGCGACGATCCGATCGATGTCACCATCACGCGCCAGATCATCGAACTGCAACCGGTCGATTTCAAAGTGGTCAATGGCACCGGCGTGATCTCGGTGTCGAGTTTCAGCGCCAATGTCGCCAGCCAGGTCAACGACGCCTGGGCCAAGGTCAAGGCGCAGACCGGCGGCCATCCTGCGGGCCTCATTCTCGACTTGCGCGGCAATCCCGGCGGCCTGCTCGATGAAGCGGTGGCGCTGTCCGACTTGTTCCTCGATCACGGCACGATCGTGTCGCAGCGCGGCCGTTATGCCCGCGATACCGAAACTTACAGCGCCACCCCCGGCGATATCGCGCACGGGCTGCCGATCATCCTGCTGATCGACGAAGGGTCGGCCTCGGCCTCGGAAATCGTCGCCGGCGCGCTGCAGGACCAGCACCGCGCGCTGATCATGGGCCAGCGCAGCTTTGGCAAAGGCAGCGTGCAGACGCTGATCCCGCTCGACAAGGACACCGCGCTCAAACTCACCACCGCGCGCTATTACACCCCGTCGGGCCGTTCGGTGCAGGAAGGCGGGATCACCCCCGACATATCCGTCCCGCAGATTTCCGACCCCGATGCGCGCAAGCGCGCGGCGCGGTCCTATCGCGAAAGCGATCTGCGCGGGCACCTGGTCAACGAGATCAAGGACGACAAGGAACTCGAAAAAGACACCACCGAAGACCCGCGCTTCAAGATGACGGCCGAACAGCTCAAGGCCAAAGGCATCGACGATTTCCAGCTGTGGTATGCCTTGCAAACGATCGGGCGCACCACGCCGGCGGCGCTGGCGGCGCACAAGCGTTAAGCGCAGATGGCTGATACCGGGTCCTTCCGCCTCGCCCGTGCGCTTGTGGTGATTGTGCCGGGCGGCGCGATGGCCACCGCGCTGATCGCGCAATATCGCTTTGGGCTGGCGCCGTGCGACATGTGCTGGTGGCAGCGTTATGCGCATATCGCCGCGCTGGTCATGGGGCTGGGGGCGTGGGTCCTGCGCGATCCGCGCGCGGTGCGCGTGGCTGTCTGGCTGGCGGTGCTGGGGATTGCCACCAGCGGGCTGATCGGCGGCTATCACGCCGGGGTCGAATACCACTGGTGGCAGGGGCTCACCAGCTGTTCGACCACGCGGCTGGGTGGCGGCGATCCGCTCGCAGCGATCATGAATGCGCCGGTGATTCGTTGCGACGTGCCCGCCTGGACGCTGTTCGGGATCAGCATGGCGGGCTACAACGCGATCGGATCGCTGGCAGCGGCGGCGGTGATCGCGCTGCTGGCCCGGCGCGGACGGTGAGAACAATGGACAAGCAAAAGCATCAGGACATGATCCGCGTCGATCAGGCGGGCGAATATGGCGCGACGCGGATCTATGCCGGGCAATTGGCAGTGATGGGCGACCGCGCGCCGCATGCGGCTGAAATCCGGCATATGGCGCAGCAGGAAGAGGTTCATCGCGCGCGGTTCGATGCGCTGATTGCCGAACGCGGCGTGCGCCCGACGCTGCTCCAGCCGCTGTGGTCGGCAGCCGGATTTGCGCTCGGGGCGGCAACCGCGCTGATCGGGCCGGAGGCGGCGATGGCCTGCACCGCGGCGATCGAGACCGAGATCGACCGGCACTATACCGAACAGCTTGCCGAACTGGGCGACGATGATCCCGAACTGGGCGCGATGATCCGCGAATTTCGCGATGACGAACGCGACCATCGCGATGCTGCGCTTGCCGCGGGCGCCGAACGCGCGCCCGCCTATCCGCTGCTGTTCCACGCCATCCGCCTGGGCTGTCGCACCGCGATCAGGCTTTCGACCAAAATTTGATTGGCGCCAAGGATTGCACTTCAGCTACCGTTAAAGGCAGGGACTGGTATAGCATGCACCAGTGCCGGTTGGAGTTTGCCGTGATGAAGCGCTTGATTCCCTTTGCCGCGCTCGCCGTCTGGGCGCTGGCCGCACCGCAGCCGGTGCTGGCCGCCGATCAGGGCGGCGAAAAGGTCAACCAGCTGATCGTCTATGGCAGCGATCCGTGCCCGCCCTCGACCGACACCGAAATCACCGTCTGCGCGCGCAAGGACGAAGGCGAACGCTACCGCATTCCCGAAGACTTGCGCGAAGATCCCAACAAGACCGCGAACCAGGCCTGGACCGAGCGGGTCAAAGCCTATGAAACGGTCGGCGCCACCGGGCTCAATTCGTGTTCGCCGGTTGGCGCGGGCGGGGACACCGGCTGCCTCGCCAAGCTGATCAACAACGCCTACGCCGAAAAGCGCCAGTCAAGCAGCGTCCGTTTCGGCAAGCTGATCGAAGCCGAACGCGCCAAGCGGCTGCAAAGCGTCGATGCCGACGCCGCGGCCGAACAGGCGCGCGTCGAATCGCTGGAAAAGCAGTACGAAGCCCGCCTCGCCAGGGAACGCACTGCCGGCGATACGGCCCCTGGCAACGCGCCCGCGACGGGATCGCTGGCAACCCCGCCTGCGGACACCGAGCCGACCGGGCATCAGTAACAGACCGGGTCCAGCCGGCTGGCGCGGTGGTTGAGCGCGGCTTCGCTTTCGTCGAGCAGATTGGCGATGATCGTCGCCACCGGCAATTCGGCAGTGACCAGCCCGACCGATTGCCCGGCCATGACCGAGCCGCGCTCGACATCGCCGTCGATCACCGCGCGGCGCAGCGCGCCGGCCCAGAAATGTTCGATTTCGAGCTGCGCGGCGGTCATGTCGATGCTGCCGGAATCGAGCGCCAGGGCGACCTCGATCTGCTTGGCGGTAAATTCCTCGGTGCCCTTGTTCTTCAGCGCGCGCACCGGGATCACCGGCAGCCGCGGATCGACCTGGACCGAGGTGATCGCATCGCGCGCGTTGGCGCGGAAGAACGCCTTTTTGAAATCGGGATGCGCGATCGATTCGCGCGCCGCGGCAAACCGCGTGCCGAGCTGCACTCCCGAAGCGCCCATGTCGAGATAGCCGGCAATCGCTTCGCCCCGGCCGATCCCGCCGGCAACGAAGACGATATGATCGGCAGCCAGGTCGGGCAGGAATTCCTGCGCCAGCACGCCGGTTGACACCGGGCCGATATGGCCGCCCGCTTCGCTGCCTTCGATCACCAGCGCGTCGGCACCGCTGCGGAACAGTTTGCGCGCAAGCGCGATCGTCGGGGCGAATACCAGCACTTTGGCATCGAACGCCTTGATCGCCTCGATGCTGCCTTTGGGCGGGATGCCGCCGGCGAGCACGACATGGCTGACGCGGTGACGTGCGGTCACCGCAATCAGATCGAACAGCATCGGGTGCATCGTGATCAGGTTGACCCCGAACGGCCGGTCGGTCAGCGCGCGCGTCGCGGTGATTTCGGCATCGAGCAGATCGGGCGTCATCGCCCCGCAGGCGATCACCCCGAACCCGCCGGCATTGCTGATCGCGGACACCAGATTGCGTTCCGAAACCCAGCTCATCGCGCCGCACAGAATGGCGTATTCGCTGCCGAGAAATTCGGCGCCGCGCGCCATGAGCGCCTTTGTCTTTGGATAGGCGGTCATGCTAATTCTGGTTCCCAATGTCCCGGACTCAATTCCGATCCGGCGGTCCTGCCCCGGACCGCCGCTGCGCGCCCTTTACGGTGGCCTGCCGCGCCGGGCAAGGGCTGCGTGCCGAGCCTTATCGCCACAATCGATATCTCTGACAAGTTTATCCCGTTTCGTCGATCAATCGCCTTGCGCTAGACCGCATTCAGCATCAACAGAGGACATCACAATGAACGCCGAAAGCAAATGCCCGTTCCACGCCGGAACCAGCCGCAGCGCCATGGCCAACAGCCTGTGGTGGCCCAACCGGCTCGACTTGTCGGTGCTGTCGCAGCATTCGCGCCTGGTCGACCCGATGCCGGCCGATTTCGATTATCGTGCGGCGTTCACGGCGCTCGACCTGGCCGCGGTCAAGGCCGACATCTTTGCCTTGATGACCGACAGCCAGGACTGGTGGCCCGCCGATTTCGGCCATTACGGCCCGTTGTTCATCCGCATGGCCTGGCACAGCGCGGGGACTTATCGCATCCATGACGGGCGCGGCGGCGCGGGGCGCGGCAACCAGCGGTTTGCCCCGCTCAATTCCTGGCCGGACAATGTCAATCTCGACAAGGCGCGGCTGCTGCTGTGGCCGGTCAAGCAGAAATACGGCCGCGCGCTGAGCTGGGCCGATCTGATGATCCTGGCCGGCAATTGCGCGCTCGAATCGATGGGGCTGCCCACCGCCGGGTTTGGCGGCGGGCGCGAGGATATCTGGGAACCCGAAATCGACATCGACTGGGGCCCGGAAAGCACCTGGCTCGCCGACGAACGCTACAGCGGCGATCGCAACCTGGCCGATCCGCTCGGCGCGGTGCAGATGGGGCTGATCTACGTCAATCCCGAAGGGCCCAACGGCACCCCCGACCCGCTCGCTTCGGCACGCGATATCCGCGAAACCTTTGCGCGCATGGCGATGGACGATGCCGAAAC
>Ga0116230_10004777_pt1 | contig 13284 bp, 12 predicted proteins | sample S1TSphfallax_3_FD_88678 | JGI IMG/M metagenome (GOLD analysis project Ga0116230, IMG submission 88678) | Host-associated microbial communities from peat moss isolated from Minnesota, USA - S1T2_Fd - Sphagnum fallax MG | ecosystem: Host-associated > Plants > Peat moss > Unclassified | place...
AACTCGTCACGGAACGCAGGGTTTCCCGGCTTGACGTCGGTCAGAATGGTCGGGTGCATGAAAGAACCTGGTCGCTCGATGCGCTTGCCGCCGATGAGAATCTTCGCGCCCTTCGCGACCGCGTTCTCGACCTGCTTCAAAAGCTGGAGCAAGGCCGACTCGGTCGACATGGGACCAAGCGTTGTCTTCTCGTCGAGCGGGTCTCCCGGCTGAAGCGCCGAGAGAGCAGTCTGGAATTTCTCCAGGAACTTGTCCGCGAGCTTGTCGACCACGATAAAGCGTTTGGCCGCGCAACAAGTCTGGCCGCAGTTGTACATCCGGCCCCAGACCGCCCACTTGATGGTGTGCTCGAGATCGGCATCGTCGAGCACGATGAACGCGTCGCTCCCCCCGAGCTCCATCGAGGACACCTTCAAGTTCTGGCCCGCTCTCGCCGCGAGGCTCTTGCCCGCCGCGACGCTGCCGGTGAGGGCGACGCCCTTGATACGCGGATCGTCGACGATCCTATCCGATTGCTTGTGCGAGATGAGGAGGTTCGTATAGAGGCCCGCCGGTCCGCCCGCGTCGATGAACAGCTTTTCGAAGGCGATGGCGCATTGCGGCACGATTCCCGCGTGCTTCACCACGAGCACATTGCCCGCCATCAGGTGAGGCCCGGCGATCCGCGCCAGTTGGTAATAGGGGAAGTTCCAGGGCTCGACGCAGAATATGACGCCCAGGGGGCTCGACTCCATATGGGCTTCGCCGTGGGTGGGATGGAGGTGGACGGGCGCCAGAAACTTTTCCGCGTTCTTGGCGTAATAGGCGAGGATCCGGGAGCTGAAATCCACTTCCCCGCGGGCTTCGCTGATGCGCTTGCCCATCTCCAGGGTCATGGTGTGGGCGAAGGTTTCCTGCTGCTCTTTCATGAGCTTGGCGGCCTTGGCGACGATGACGGCGCGCTCGGCATAGGACTTGTGGCGCCAGACTTCGTAGCAGGCCTGGGCCGTCGCCAGCTTGGCCTCAAACTGAGCGTCCGTGATGTCGTCGAAGGATTTGATCAGCTTGCCGCTGAAGGGGCTGAAGCTCTGATAGGTCATAACTTTGACTTTCCATGTTTCGGGCGACGAGGCCGCCCGGTCGGTTTGGGTGTCTCGATCTCAGGCTTCGAGGATCACTTTCAAGGCGTGGGTCTCAGCCGCGTTCCCGAAGGTTTCATAAGCGGCAAGGATCTGATCGAGCTTGAAGTGATGGGTAATCAGTTTTTTGGGGTCGATCTTTTTCGACGCCAGTATCTTCAGCAGCATCGGGGTGCTGGAGGTGTCCACCAGACGCGTGGTGATGGCGATGTTGCGATCCCACAGGCGCTCCAGATGAAGGGCCACGGGGACCCCGTGTACGCCAACATTGGCGATGACGCCGCCCGGGGCGATAAGCTCCTCGCAGAGTTCAAAGGTCGCCGGGATGCCTACCGCCTCGATGGCGGTGTCCACGCCACGGCCGCCCGTCATCTTCATCAGGGTCTCGGCCGCCTTGCCGTCGCCGCTGTTGATGGTGTCGGTGGCCCCGAAGCGCTTCGCGATCTCCAGGCGGCCATCGTCGAGATCAATCATGATGATCCGGCCCGGCGAGAAGAACTGGGCGGTGAGAAGCGCCGCCAGCCCAACTGGGCCTGATCCGACAATGGCCACCGTGGCGCCTGGCGCGACCTTGCCGTTGAGCACGCCGCATTCAAACCCGGTGGGCAGAATGTCGCTCAGCATGACGAGGGCCTCTTCGTCCGCGCCTGGCGGAATGGGATAGAGACTTGTGTCGGCGTGAGGCGTGCGAACGAACTCCGCTTGGGTCCCGTCGATCTGGTTGCCGAGAATCCATCCGCCGGTGAGGCAATGAGAGAACATCCCCTGGCGGCAATATTCGCATTTGCCGCAGGCGCTGACGCAGGAGATCAGAACCCGGTCGCCGGGTTTGAAGGCCGTGACCGCCGCGCCGACAGAGTCGATGACGCCGACCCCCTCATGGCCGAGGATTCGCCCTGGCGCGCAGGTGGGAACGTCGCCCTTGAGTATATGCAGGTCAGTCCCACAGATCGTCGTTTTGACGATTTTGACGACGGCGTCCGTGGGATCGATGATTTGAGGCTTCGCGTGGTCCTCGAAGGCCTTCTGACCTTTGCCCCCATAGACGAAGGCTTTCATCGTCGCGGCCGCCGTCGTGGTCGGGCTCTTGCGATCAATGGCTTGTGCGTCGTCGGGCATGGGGTCGCTCCAGGGGTTCGTCGCGAGAGAACCTAGGCCCGCGACCCTTCCCTGGGCGCCGCCGGAAACTACTCACGGTCTCGAGATCGCCAATCGGGTGATGACGCCCGGGAGCCGTTTGGGTTAGCAGGGCGCCATGGCCAAGCCCCGGCACGCCCTCACACGCGATCTGATCTGGCGTCTTGAGGCGGCGGGCTATGACCTGTTCAGCTTTCTCATCCGGCGCCTGCCGCCAGATGTGGCGTCCAGCCTTGGGGCTTGGCTTGGCCGGCGGCTGGGCCCGCTCACGGGCGCTCATCGCACCGCGCTTCAGAACCTGACTCTGGCCTTTCCCGCCATGGCGGACACTGAGCGAGAGCGGATCGCCGCTGACCAGTGGGAGAACTTCGGCCGCTATATCTTCGAGTTTCCCATCGCCGACCGCCTGACTCCGGCCAGCGGCCGCGTGGAGGTGGAAGGCTTCGAGCGCCTGACGGCCATCGCGCGCTCAGGGCGCCCGGCGGTGCTGATCTCCGGCCATTTTTCCAATATCGAGATCATGGCCGCGGTTATCCTGGCGGCGGGCATCGACTGCGACATCACCTATCGCGCGGCGAACAATCCTTACGTGGATCGCCGGATCAAGGAGGGCCGTTTCCGGTACGGCGTGAAGCTTCTCGCCCCCAAGGGCGCCGAGGGCGCGCGCGATCTCCTGGAATCCTTGAGCGCCGGCCGCTCCATCGCCATGCTCAACGACCAGCGATATGACGGCGGCGTGGCGGGCGTCTTTTTCGGTCGCGAGGTCATGACCCTGCCGGCGGGCGTGCGGCTGGCCCTGAAGTTCGGGTGCGTCCTGCAGCCCATGGCGATCCAGCGCACGCACGGCGCGAGGTTCCACGTGGTGATCCATGAGCCCATTCCGCTGAGGGGTGACGGCGACAAAAGCGACGCCATCACCGCGGGAACCCAGGCGATCAATGCTTTCGTCGAGGCCCGGGTGCGGGAGCGGCCCGGCGAATGGTGGTGGATGCACCGCCGCTGGCCCGCGTCCGCATATGCGGCCCTCAAAGGTTAGGGCCGGAACTAAGGATTGAGCTGTTTGAAGCGCTCAAGCGCCTCCGCCGGCCCGGCATAGGCTTCCTGCAGGACGGGGTTCCAATAGCGCAGATCATCCAGTGCGATCTTCTGCCCGGAGACGGCGCAGAGAACGAAAAGGCCCGGCCGCAGAACCGTCAGCTCGCCATCTCCATAGCGAACGATGGCGATATCCGCGCCGCCCGAGAGGTGTTTGTCATAGGCGTTCATGATGTGTCGTCTTTAGCCCGTCAGGGCGGGTCAGAACAACTGTCCCTGGTCGCCAGGCGTCGGCGCGGCTTTGCGGGGCCGGGGCGCGGCGCCCTCCACAATCGCGGCGCGCTCGCCGTCATGAAACTCCATGGCCACCGCCTCGCCCGCGACGAGGCTCGCCGCCGCCCTCGCCAGACGACCGTCGGCGTGTTTGATCATGGCGAAGCCGCGCTTCAGGGGTCCCTTGGGATCTAGGGAGGCATGGACCTGCGCCAGGCTGGCCAGACGTTCGCTCAGACGCTGGAGCCGCCGCTCCGCCAGAGGCCTCAACCGCCCCCCGAGGCTCGCCAGGGTTCGGCTCCGTTCAGCGTTCGCCCGCGTGAGCAGCCCTGGCCGAAGCCGCGCGGCGATCACGGTCAGTTGGTGCCGGTGTGCGGCCACGCCCGCGCCCAGGGCCGCTTCCAACCGGCCCGCGGCCAGATCCAGCCTCTGGGTGGCGATGGCCAGAAGATCGGGCGCCCGGGGCAGGCGGCCCGCCGCTTCGCTCAGGCGCGCCCGGCCCCGCTCCACCCGGCGCTGGACGGCGGCGCTGAGGCGCCGGTCCTGATCGGCCAGGGCCCTCAGAAGTTCCGCTCTCACAGGCGTCGCCATTTCGGCCGCGCCGGTGGGTGTGGGCGCGCGGCGGTCGGCGGCGAAATCGATGAGGGTGGTGTCTGTCTCGTGACCGACGGCGGAGACGAGCGGGATCGGCGAGGCCGCCGCCGCCCGCGCCAGGGCCTCGTCGTTGAACGGCCACAGATCCTCCACCGAACCGCCGCCCCGGGCGACGATGATCAGATCGGGCCTCGCAATGGGGCCATCGGCGGGGAGTGCGCCGAACCCCTTGATCGCGGCGATGACCTGGGGCACGGCCTGATCGCCCTGCACGACGACCGGCCAGACCAGCACGTGACAGGGCCAGCGCTCGGCGATCCGATGGAGAATGTCGCGTATAACCGCCCCCGTGGGGCTGGTGATGACCCCGATCACGGCGGGCAGGGCAGGCAGGGGCCGTTTGCGCGCGGGATCGAATAGCCCCTCCGCCATCAACCGGTTCTTGAGCCGCTCAAGCTGGGCGAGGAGCGCGCCAACCCCCGCGGGGGACATGGTCTCGATGATGATCTGGTACTGAGAGCGACCCGGATATGTCGTCACGCGGCCGGTGACGATGACCTCAAGGCCTGTTTCCGGGCGAACGGCGAGGCCCCGCACCTGCCCCTTCCAGATCACGCCGGAAATGCAGGCCTTGTCGTCCTTAAGATCGAGATAGACATGGCCATTGCCGTGGAAGGTGACCTTGGAAAGCTCCCCCCGCAGGCGCACGAACCCATAGGCCGACTCGATCGTCCGCTTGAGGGCGAAGGCCAGTTCGGAGACGCTATAGGGCTCGGCGTTGGACGGCGGGGCGTCCGCCTCCAAGGCGTCTGGTTCCAGCGGCGAGAGATCGGTCATTGTGGGTTCAGCTTAAGCCAAACCCGCGCCACGTCGCCAAGATCTTAGATGTAACGTCGCAACGACCTTGCCAGCTCGTTGGAGCCCGCCTTCTTTTTGGATTGCTGCGGTTGATAGGCGAGCTTGGCGTGTTCCACGCAATAGGGCCGCTCATCCGCCGCGCGCCGGCCGCAGAAGGTGAATTCCGAGCTGGACGGATCGCCGATGGGCCATTTGCACATGTGACGGCCCAGGGTGAGGACTGTCGCCTCCCCAGGCTGCTCCGGCCGAGGGCTGAGACGCAGTTCCGGCGCCGGGCGCATGTCCTCAAGGGGTTGCGGAGGCGGCGAGGGGCGGCGGTGAATGACCGGGCTTGGCGCCGCGGGACGGGTCCGCGGCGGCTTGAAGGCGACCGGACTGGGCTGGGAGGGCGTCGCGCGACCTGAAAGGCCCAGGCGGTGAACCTTGCCAATCACCGCGTTGCGGGTCACCCCGCCTAGCTGCTTGGCGATCTGGCTGGCCGAGAGGCCGTCCAACCATAGCGCCTTCAGGGTTTCCACTCGCTCGTCGGTCCAGCCCATTCTCAAGCCCTCCGTTTGGCTCGCGACGGCGCCGCCCGGCGGCGGGCGTCACCGACTAGATATTGTGCCTCCCCGCGTCTGCGCGATGAGGTGACACAACATATCGTCTGCCACCTTTCCTTAGCATACAATAGGCGCCACGCATTCATCCACAGACATCAACATTTAGATCAAGGCTTGGGCGCTTGCGCCGGCGCCTAGGCATGCGCACATGGGGCTGATGAAGGACATGCTGGCCGAAGCCCTCGCGCCGCCGCCCCCCCGGGAATATCGCGGCGCCAATTGGGAGGGCCTGAAGACCCTCTATCTCCGCGAGGTACGCCGTTTCTGGAAGGTGGGGACCCAGACGCTTCTCGCCCCGGTGGTCACGGCCCTTCTCTATATGATGGTGTTCGTTGTGGCCGTTCGCGGCGCGCGCCCACCCATCGAAGGCGTGGCCTTCGCGACCTTTATCGCCCCGGGCCTGATCATGATGCAGGTCCTCTCGAACGCCTTTTCCAACTCATCTTCCAGCCTGCTCCAGGCGAAGATGAACGGCCTGATGAGCGACTTTCTCACCCCGCCGCTCTCCCCCACCGAACAGGTGGCGGGTTTTGCCCTGGGCGCGGCCACGCGGGGGATCGTCGTGGGGGCGGTCACGGCCCTGGCGGTCCTTCCCTTCGCCAGTCTCCACATCGTCCACCTCTGGGCGGTGATCTATTTTGGCCTCGGCGCCTCTCTCATCATGGGCCTTCTCGGCATCATGGCGGCCATCTGGTCGGTGAAGTTCGATCACATCGCGGCGGTGAGCAATTTCATCATCATGCCCATGACCTTCCTGTCGGGCACTTTCTATCTGGTCTCCAGCCTGCCCGAGCCCTTCCGCACGGCCTCGAAATTCAACCCGTTTTTCTATCTGATCGCCGGCTTTCGCTATGGCTTCATCGCCCAGGCGGATGGCTCGATCGTGGCGGGGGTGATCAGCACCGCGGCCCTGACCGTCATTCTCTGGGCGGTCTGCCACTGGATGTTCGCCAGTGGTTACCGGCTGAAGACGTAACGTCCGATCGGAGCGCGGCGTCTGGCCGGCGGTTCTTGCAAGCTTATCGCGCGGCGTCGATCAAGACGCGGGCGAGGACGCCCACGCTCCTTATAAGAGGCGCATTGACATCCTGGCCCGCCGAGACGAGAACGCGCCGCTTCCTGATGGGATTTTCCGCGCAACGCCGTCTTGGCGACACGTGGTCCTTTCGATGGAGGCCTCCAAGCTATGTCCGACGCCGCCCTCGCAACGCCTAACGACCATATTCTGGGCGTCTATAATCGCGCGCCTCTGGCGTTCGAGCGCGGCGAAGGCGCGCGTCTGTATACCGCCGAGGGCGAAGCCTATCTGGATTGCGTGGCGGGCATCGCCACCACGGGGCTCGGCCATGCTCACCCCAAGCTGGTGGCGGCTCTGAAGGCGCAGGCCGAGAAGCTCTGGCACGTCTCCAATATCTTCCGCATTCCCGGACAGGAGGAACTGGCCACGCGCCTCTGCGCGGCGACCTTCGCCGATGTGGTGTTCTTCACCAATTCCGGCACGGAGGCGGTGGAGTGCGCCCTGAAAATGGCCCGCAAATATCACTGGGCCCGGGGCGATGCGGAGCGGATCGATATCATCGGCTTTGAAGGCGCCTTTCACGGGCGCAGCTACGCGGCGGTCTATGCGGCCGGCAACCCGGCCTATGTGGAGGGATTCGGCCCCGCACTACCGGGCTATATCAGCCTACCCTTCGGCGACCACGCGGCTCTGGACGCGGCCATCGGCCCCACCACCGCGGCCGTCATCATCGAGCCGGTACAGGGTGAGGGCGGCGCCCGCGCGCTTCCCGAGGTCTGCCTCACCGGCCTGCGCAAGCTGTGCGATGAGCGGGGCGTTCTGCTGATCTATGACGAGATCCAGTGTGGCCTCGGCCGCACCGGTCGCCTCTTCGCCCACGAATGGGCCAAGGACGCCGCGCCGGACATCATGTGCGTGGCCAAGGCTTTGGGAGATGGTTTTCCCGTCGGGGCGTGCCTGGCGACGATCAAGGCCGCCAGCGGCATGGGCGTCGGGGCTCATGGCTCGACCTATGGCGGCAACCCCCTGGCCATGGCGGTGGGTCTGGCGGCGTTCGAGGAATTGAGCGCGGAGGAAACGCTCGACCACGTCCGGCGGGTCAGCGGGCAATTCACCCAGGCCCTGAGCAGCCTGGCGGCGCGTTTTCCCGATATCATTCAGGAGGTGCGCGGCAAGGGTCTGTTGATCGGCCTTAAGCTCACCCCCAATAACCGCGCCTTCATGGCCGCGGCCCGCGATGAGCATTTGTTGGTGGCCGGGGGCGGCGATAATTGCGTGCGGCTTCTGCCCTCCCTGCTGATCACCTCGGAGGAGGCGCGCGAGGCGGTGGAAAAGCTGGAGCGCGTCTGCGAGACCCTGCGGGCCAAGGCCGCGGCGTGAGGAGTCCTGACCTGATTGGGCCGCGCCATTTTCTGGACCTGTGGCGCCTCGACGCCCAGGTTTTGCGGACCATTCTGGAGGACGCCAAGGCCCGCAAGGCCGCGCGCCGCGGCTGGGGTCAGGCCCGCGTGGATGCGGACGCCCCCGGGGCGGGACGGACCCTGGCCATGATCTTCCAGAAAAACTCGACCCGCACGCGCTTCTCCTTCGACGCGGGCATCCGCCAACTCGGCGGGGCCAGCATCATCGCCACGGCCACCGACATGCAGCTTGGCCGGGGCGAGACCATTGAGGATACCGCTCGCGTGCTCTCGCGCATGGTCGATGCGGTAATGATCCGCGCCGTGGCGCACAGAGAGGTCGAGGCCTTTGCGGCCATCGCCAGCGTGCCGGTGATCAATGGCCTGACTGATCGCAGCCACCCCTGTCAGATCATGGCGGACCTGATGACCTTCGAGGAGCACCGCGGCCCGATTGCCGGGCGCACCATCGCCTGGATCGGCGATGGCAATAATGTCTGCGCCAGCTTCATTCACGCGGCGGCCAAGTTCGATTTTCGTCTGATCGTGGCTTGCCCCGAAGCCTATCGTCCTCGCCCGGAAGACCTGGCTCATGCGTCGGGACGGGTGGAGATCACCACCGACATGCGCGCCGCCGCGCGGGGGGCTGATTGCGTGGTGGCCGATGGCTGGGTCTCAATGGGCGACGCCGATCACGCCGCGCGCGTCGCGGCCTTTGCCCCCTATCAGGTGGATGAGGCGCTCATGGCCCTGGCGTCGCCGGAGGCGGTTTTTCTTCACTGCCTGCCCGCGCACCGGGGCGAGGAGGTAACCGCGGACGTTATCGACGGGCCAAGGTCGCTGATCTGGGATGAGGCCGAAAACCGCATTCACGCTCAGAAATCCATCCTCGCCTGGTGTTTCGGCGCGATAGGTTAAAAGCCGCCCGTCTGGTGACATGGCTGTTTGAGCCCCTATATCGACACCGTGCCACAGCCCCAACCAGAGCCCGCGCCATACGACCTGGCGCCCGACGATCTCGTCGCCACCTTCCAGATCGAGGATCAGCCGGTCCGCGGCCGGATCGTGCGCCTGGGCCCGGCTATCGATGAGGTTCTGACCCGCCACGCCTATCCCGAGGCCGTCGCCAATCTCCTCGGCGAGGCCTGCGCCCTGGCGGCTCTTGTGGGCTCAAGCCTGAAATTTGAGGGGCGTCTCATCGTTCAGGCCCAGGGCTCCGGACCCGTGGCCTATGTGGTGGCCGATTATGACACCGGCGGGGGCCTCAGGGGCTATTGCCGGTTCGACGCGGAGCGGGTGGCCGAGGTCAGCGCGGGCTTCGTGCGCCCAGGCGCCGGGACCCTGCTGGGCGGCGGCGTCTTCATCATGACCATCGATCAGGGCCCTCAGATGGATCGCTATCAGGGGGTCACCCCCATCGAAGGCGAGACCCTGGCCCTCTGCGCGGAGACCTATTTCGCCCAGTCCGAGCAAATACCCACGCGCGTGCGGCTCGCCGTCGGTCAGGCGGATGTGGGCCAGGGCTTTCGTTGGCGGGCGGGCGGGCTTCTGATCCAGAATATCGCCGAGGACGAGGCGCGCGGCGCGACGCGGGAGGCCTGGACGCGCGCCCAGGCCTTTTTCGAGACGCTCGGCGAAGATGAATTGCTCGATCCAGCCCTCTCCAGCGAGAGGCTTCTCTTCCGCCTGTTCCACGAGGACGGCGTGCGCCTGCTCCCTGCCACGCCGCTCAACGGATTCTGCCGCTGCTCCCACGAGCGGATCGTGGAAATGCTCCAGACCTTCCCGCCCGAGGAGCGCGCTGAAATGGTTGAGCCCGACGGCCAGATTCACGTCACGTGCGAATATTGCTCGCGGGTCTATGCCCTGGAGCCCGCCGCCGTGGCCTGAGAGGTGATGCCGATCAGGCGGCGTCCAGCGCGCGCTCGAGATCCCGTGCCAGGTCCGCGCGCCCTTCAAGACCCACCGAGAGCCGCACCCAACCCGGCGTAAGACCGATCTCCAATTGCTGAGCTTCGGCAAGGGCGCGGTGCGTGGTGGTGCAGGGATGGGTCGCCATGGACTTGGCGTCGCCAAGATTGTTGGAGATATCGACGATCTCCAGGGCGTTCAGGAAACGAAACGCCGCCGCCTGTGAGCCGAGGTCAAAGGCGATCAGGGTGCTGCCGCCGCTCATCTGACGCTGGGCGATTTCATATTGCGGATGGTCAGGACGCCCGGGATAGCGGCACGCCAGGACCTTCGGATGGGACGCGATGCGGTCGGCCAGCGCCGACGCGGTGGTTGTCTGGCGATGTACGCGCAGCTCCAGCGTCTCCAGACCTTTGAGAAGGATCCAGGCATTGAACGGCGAGAGGGCCGGCCCGGTATGGCGGATCAGGTCGCGATAGGCCTCCTCGATCAATGCGGCGTCGGCCAGGATCGCCCCGCCGAGAACCCGGCCCTGACCGTCAATATGCTTGGTGGCGGAATAGACGACCACGTCGGCGCCCAGCTTCAGGGGCGATTGGTAAAGCGGGGTCGCGAAGACATTGTCGACGATCACCTTGGCGTCCGCGGCGCGGGCGATCTGGCTGATGGCGGCGATGTCGCAAATCTCCAGCAGGGGATTGGCCGGGGTTTCGATGAAGAAGACGCGCGTATTGGGCCGCACAGCGGCGCGCCAGGCCTCGATATCCGGTCCGTCAACCAGGGTGACCTCGACGCCAAAGCGCGGCGCCCAGGTCTGCAGGATCCAGCGGCAGGAACCGAACAGGGCCCGGCCGGCGATCACATGGTCGCCCGCCTTCAGGAGGCCGGCCAGGGAGAGATGCACGGCGGCCATGCCCGAGGCCGCCGCGCGGCAGGCCTGGGCGCCTTCCAGCAGGGCGAGGCGATCCTCGAACATCTTGACCGTGGGACTGCCATAGCGGGCATAGACAAAACCCGGCTCTTCGCCCTTGAAGCGCGCCTCCGCGCTCTCCGGCGAGTCATAGACAAAACTCTGGGTGAGGAAGAGCGCCTCCGAGGTCTCCCCGTGCGCGGAGCGCGCCAAGCCGCCGCGGATCAGGCGGGTAGAGGGCTCCCAGTCGTTCGGATCTTCAGACATCGCGGCTCTAAGCGAAAAAGGGCCGCATAGGAGGCGCCAAGGGGGTGTCGGTCAAGAGCGCGGGGACGCGCTTTAGGCGAAGGGTGTGGGCGCCTTGCCAGGGACGCGGGCTTCGCCCAAGGCTCCGGGTGATGATTCCCGCCGACGCCGTTCTGCCTTGCCAGGATCTCGAAGCCCTTGTGGCCGGCGAGGCCATTGTCGCGCCGGGAGGTATCCTGCCCGATCAGATACAGCCCGCCAGCCTTGATCTGCGCCTCGGCGTTCGCGCCTGGCGGGTCCGCGCCTCATTCCTCCCGCGCCCCGGCGGGCGGGTGATCGACCGGATCGCCGATGTGGCCATGCATGAGGTGGATCTCGCGGCGGGGGCCGTGCTGGAGCGCGGCTGCGTCTATATCGCCGAGATCGCCGAGAGCCTGCGTCTGCCGCCCGGCGTTGGCGGACGGGCCAACCCCAAAAGCTCCACGGGGCGGGTGGACCTCTTCGTCCGTCTGCTGACCGACGGCCAGCCCGCCTTTGACGACGTCGCCCCCGCATATGAGGGGCCGCTTTTCGTGGAGATTGCACCCCAGACATTTTCCGTCCTGGTTCGGAACGGTACGCGACTCAATCAGTTACGGATAAAACGCGGGCGCCCGCCCCTACTATCTGTAACAAGCGTGGGCGTCGATCTTACAGGCGAGGTGTGCGGCTATCGCGCCCGCCGTCACTCGGGGGTGATCGACATGGACCACGAGGGAGGCCACGACCCGCGCGATTTTTGGGAGGCTCTCTCCACCCGGCGCGGCGAGCTGATCCTCGACCCCGGCGAGTTCTATATCCTCTGTTCCAAGGACGAGGTGGTGATTCCGCCCCTCCAGGCGGCCGAGATGACGCCCATTGATCCCGCGGTGGGCGAGTTTCGCGCCCATTATGCCGGATTCTTTGATCCAGGTTTCGGCACGCCGGAGGGCGCGGGCGAAGGCTCACGGGGGGTCCTGGAGGTGCGCAGTCGCGAAACCCCCTTCCTTTTGGAGAACGATCAGATCGTGGCGCGGCTGGTCTTCGAGCCCTTAGCCGCGCGGCCGAGCCGCCTTTATGGCGCGGCGGGCTCTCACTATCAGCGCCAGGGTCTGGCGCTCTCGAAGCACTTCCGCCCCTGGACGTGAAACACCCCCTGGTCTCTTGTTTCAGCCATGTCAAAAACGCGTAAAGTTCAGAGTACCCCACATCAAATGTCGCTCACGACAATTCTTTCTCCGCCCGCTCGGGCCGAACATCTTCGGATTGACGGTCGCCGTCTCCGCACCGCCGAAAGCCGCAGGCGAGTGGTGGCCGCCCTCCTCGACTGTGTGCGCGAAGGAGACTTCGATCCCAGCGCCGAGGTCGTGGCCTCCCGGGCGGGCGTGGGTCTGAGAACCGTCTTTCGGCTTTTCACCGATAAGGAGGGGCTGTTTCGCGAGATGAGCCAGGCTGTCCTCACCCAGATGGCCAGCCTCGCCCTGGCGCCGCTTAAGGGTCAAACCTGGCGCGAGCGGCTGGATGACATGACCAAGCGGCGCTTCATGGTTTTTGAGGAAGCCATGCCGTTCCGCCGCGCGGCCCTTGCCCACGCCCATTATTCCTCGGTGATCAGCGCCAATAACAAGGCGATTCAGGCGGCCCTGCGCCATACCCTGTCGGGGGTTCTTCCTGTCGAGGTCACCTCCGACCGCCCGACCTTTGAGGCCCTCGACGCGGCGCTTTGCATCGATATCTGGATTCGCCTCCGCAACGATCAGGGCCTGAAGCCCGCTCAGGCCAAGGCGGCGGTCCAGCGGACCGTCGGCGCCCTTCTGAGCCAGGCGCCCGCCTGACAGCGACGATTGCCGGGAGGCCGCCCTTAAGCGTCGGCCCGCTTATAGATCGACGTCTTGGGCCGCGCCACGACCCGGCGAAGCATGGGCTCGAAGGCCTCTAGCGGCATGCTGTCGTAGTCCGGATCAAAGCTCGACTGATCGTAGAGGTGACAGAACCCCGCGCAATATTCGAAGTGCGGGTGGCCTCGGAACTGCTCCCGCAGATCGCGATCCAGGCCCAGATGATGAAAGAAATAATAGCCCTGGAAGATGCCGTGCTTGTCCATCATCCAGTGATTGGCCTCGCTCACATAGGGCTTCATGATCACCGCCCCGACCTCGGCGTG
>Ga0116230_10004778_pt1 | contig 13280 bp, 11 predicted proteins | sample S1TSphfallax_3_FD_88678 | JGI IMG/M metagenome (GOLD analysis project Ga0116230, IMG submission 88678) | Host-associated microbial communities from peat moss isolated from Minnesota, USA - S1T2_Fd - Sphagnum fallax MG | ecosystem: Host-associated > Plants > Peat moss > Unclassified | place...
AACGGCTTGTATCCTTGAACTTTTGGGTGGTGATTCAATAGTTGTTGGCTCAATAATGCCAATGATTCTCTTTTTCTTTTCAAAAGTTGCTTTTGTTTACCACCTTGGGAGAGAGAAAGGGCTACTTATTTTGCAAATACATTGTTATATCAATACTGGGATTTTGCATTTCAATAATGATATGCCAGCTGGTATGCAATAATTGATTGGTATGAGTGTGTAACAACTATTTTTCTCCCCATTCATACAAAACTAATCTAATCTAGAATCACATTTGACATGAGACATCCAACACAACAAACAATGTTGAAAATTTTTGAGTTTCAATATGCTCAATGTTTTTACTGCTTGGAAGCCTAACAAAAAGGTCCAAGAGATGCACAAAAATTCTGCCCAGAATGTAGAGTGCATGAGAAAAAAACACAAGAGAGTTGAAATTTTGCATAGAAGTATTCAGAAAGCTATTGTTCCTGAAAACATCAACAAATCAAACATATTCAATATTTAACTTCTAGAATTAAGGTTGTGGGAGCTGCATATCAACAATGAACATCTAAGAAATAGTCTGCAAAATATAGAATGATGACAAAAGGCAACATGAGTAACACAAGGTAAAAGCATGCTGAAATTGTGCATTTGTCTAATGCTAGTTCAAGAAATTTATCCCAAAGTGAGTCAACGTGAATCATGAAGACTCATTACCTAACTTACAAAACTGAAATCCCATTGATTATGGGAGTTGGTCATCACAATGAACATTCAAGAAAATAGTTTGCAACATGCTTCAAATTCCACATTTCTTGTTGTGTACTGCCACACTATTCCTTCTCCAAAACCAACATTGGATTATTGCACATAAATCCTCAAATACACCTTTCTTCTAAAGCTTATCTTTGTGCTCCTCTAGGATTACATCTTCAACTACAAAAAAATTCCTCAACACCTTTGCTTGCAAAACGACAATCACACTTAATATTAGATGGCCAATTCTTTTGTATCATGATTAATATGTCAAGGTTTTCCACACCAACATGATATTGCTTCAAACTTGTGATCACATCACAAATGTTGAAGATATGTTTTGTCTTAATTTGTTAGCTAGGAATGCTCAAGAATTATTGGGTCAAAAACCCAACATTTGGAAATTTGCTTTTGTGTTTTGTCCACCACTATAAAGGAAACATGAAATCTTCAATAGATGCATCAATACAATGATACAAAAATAATTCCGATTTAAGGAAACCTTCATTTCTTTCTCTATGTTAAGCAAGAGCCTTGAATGCAAAAATGTTGAACCTTATGGGCTTATCCTAAACATCCATAAGTCAAATGTGATGGTAGTAGTTGCAAAACCTCCAAGAGTAGGAAGCACATACATTCTTGTTGTTTTGGCTAATATGCATGTATATGTTCCTACACAATTGTTTTGCAAAAAAAAGAATGACATTTTGCCATTTTTCCACATGACCAATCAAGAAAGAAATGGACTTTCTATATTAAATAGAACCTCATTCCCCTTTGTTACAAACAAAACCAAATCCTCAGTAAACAAGATTTGAATTGGATAATTTTTCTTGAATGGATTCTCACTCCCAAAATATTAGGTTATGGTAAAAAGGTGTACAACTTTCCTTTTCTTCCCACTTTGACATCCAAGATCCATCACTTGAGTTGTTGCTACCTCCTTTTCAAATTTGTATTTGCCCATCTTGACATCATGCTCACTCTACACATGTTTCTCTATGGATGTGATTCCATAAAAATAGTTATATTGTACAATCCCCTTGCAAGATCTAGTGGTGCTTTAGGAACTCAAAATTTGTTCTATGGAGTGGCATGATTGAAAACATTGCATGACTTCAATAGCTCCCACATCAATTTCTTGGCCGAGTGTATTAAAAAAAAGGCTTATATCGATGTTGATTAATGGAATGCAAACCAAAAGCTTTGCTTTTTTCTTAAATTTGCAAGTCAAACCCTCCAAATAGTTTTGTCTTTTGTAACATGGACCTTTTTGACAGTCTCATTAGATTGAAGCACATATTTTCACTTGCAAACGTTGTTTCCCTTCCTCATCCCCATTATCCCCCACAAAACCATACATGAGGTCATCACTTTCCATAGCTTTTGATGCAACAAAAAAAAGCAATTGAAGACCAATATGTAAACAAGAAACAAAAATGCAAGGTTAGGGTATAAGGCTTCCAAGAATGTTAAACAAGACTATAGGAGGCCAATAACAATGGAGGATGCATTCTATTTATAGTGCAATCATGACCTTTGTGTGCATAGAACTTATTGATGGTCTTGTTGTGCATGTGAAACAATGGTGACTTTAACAAAAAGAAACAACCATATTTTCAAGCACAAACTTGTCAATAGTTGTGTGAGTGCCAAGTGATGGTGAGATCAACCTAAAAAACTAAACTAATCATAAGCAAAAATTTGACATTCACACAAAACAAGCATTCACCCAATCAACAATATGACAACACCATAAAAAAACTCACAACAGTGACACAAACCAACGTAGAATGAAAAGCACCCACCCATAAAGTGCCACCATTGCATGACATTTACAACAATGAGGATTCATGATTACAAAAAAACACAAAGCACAAAATGCCGAGTAAAAAACACAAACCTTTTAGGTTTTTTAGGAGGTGTAAAACAAATAGTTCATTGCATAATGGCTTTGCCCAATGTTATATGACCATGATCAATATTTTATTCTAAAGACCAACTCCTTAGGAAGGAAAATAAAGAATCTTTAAGAATATTTTATTTTCCGAAATTGAATATTCAAAATTAATTAATTGTTTGGGAAGCATGTGCCAAACCTGCCAAGATACTACAATATATGGAATGTTTGGAATCTAAAATTTTGAAAATTGAAATGTTTGAATTTTGATGTGTGAATATTGAAAGTTGAAAACTAAAATTTGAAATTTGTATGTGAAATGTTTGAAATTTTGAGAATTAAAATGTCTGAATTGGGATGTGTGAATACTTAAAGCTAAAAATTGAAAATTGAAAATTGAAAAATCTATGTGAAACGTTTGGAATTTGAAAACTGAAATGTCTGAATTTGGATGTGTGAATATTGAAAGTTGAAAATTGAGAATCGAAATTTCTTTGTGAAATGTTTGGAAGGAATTTGACATTTTGAAAATTGAAATGTTTGAATACTAAAAAGTAAAAATTAAAATGTCTGAATATTGAAAACTAAAAACTAAAATGTTTGAATACTGAAAATTGAAAACTAAATTGTTTGAATATTAAAAACTGAAAATTGAAATGTTTGAATATTAAAAACTAAAAACTGAAACATCCGAATATTGAAAATTGACATGTCTAATTAGTCTTTTGTTTCAAGGATAGTGGAGATGGGATTTTATTGAACAAGGGCTAAAAACAATATAAAAGACAATATAAAAACAAGTAAGCAATGCATTTTTTTTTGACCTATGAAGCCTTGCATTATTTGGGGCATAAGTTTTTAAGGCAATAGCAAAAGCAAAGCTTTGAGGAGTTTTTGATGGTAGGGAATGAAGGTGTTTGACTGCCTAAAAATTGATAGTTGTTGTAATTCCATGTCCTCCACCATAGAAGACACATTGTTGATATCCACTTGAACCTTTGCCCTTCGCCTCTGGGTCCATTCTTCAATGTGAACTACTTCCACTTTTAGCTTGGCAAACACATCATCCAACACACCAAGATTTCAGAAAAGTGTACCAGTTGGATTGCTGTAATCCATAAAAACTTCAAGGTTATGTACAAATGTTATGACCAAATGATTATGTTGTAGGTCCATATTTTAAAGAAGAGCTAGAATGTTGGGAATTAGACCAGCTTCCTTTAATGTAGTAGCACATGTTGATGAAGATACAAGAATTATGACAAGTGAGAGGAGAGCTTCAACAAAGGAGAGTGAATATTTGAGTGTGCCTGCCATAATGGACACAATAGCCTTTTGCATGAAACTAAGTAAAATACCCCAATGGCCACCATCATTAATAAGAGTCAAGATATTAGTTTGCTTAGGCCTGTCTTGTGTTTGACCTATTAAAGCCAACAATGCTAATATGTGGATGTCCTTTGGAGCTGTCTCTTCACTCCACAACAAAGACACCAATTCATCCACAAATTCTAGTTCATTGATAAAGAAAACAGTAAGGCCTTCATGATCAGGACTGGACTCAAAGAACACAATGAATGCAAGGATACATATATATTATTTCCTTAAACTAAGGTTCACAAATGCCCTTGCAAATTGAAGCTAAATAAGGAACATGAATATGAGATTAGGAGGAATTTTATATTTCTCCAAAAATTGGAGTAACAATTCAAGATCCCCTTTTGATCGCATGTGCAAGTCACTGATGTGAATGACTTGGAGTCTAGTCAATTTCGCTTGATGATTGTAGTCAGATGCATCACCAGCCTTTGCATAAAACTCAAAGTGCAAAGTGGCCCTTAGTTTGCAGGAATTTAAATCACAACCATTTTCTACTAGACAAGCAATTAACCTAAAACTTTTTTCTTTGCCCCCCCACCCTTGTGACAAGGAGCAAAGACAAGCATTTAGGGTTATATCCCCATGCCATCGTGTTCCTTGGTTTGATTGCATAAGCTTTTTCACGAATGTTGCCAATGTTTGCAACACAACAACTACTATGTTTGGATCCATTGAAGTAAATGAAGATGACACATGCTGTAGACATGCAACAAAATAATAATCAATTATGATCCATTGCAAAGATCTATAGCCTCTAACTTATAACAAAAAATGATGTTTTGATAGTAAGAAAATAAATGTAGAGAAGTGGGGAATAGGATGGAAAACTACCTCATTAGAATTATATAGATACTTGTTGGCACAATTTTCAAGGATGATTTGTATCACCTTTAAAATTTGTAAAACTGCTTCCTTTGGGAAAGGGTCATCTTCCTCCAAAAAATTACCCTCCAGCTACAAATCCTTCCTAGGTTTTATAAATGTTTCAAAGAAAACCTCAAAGTGGTTTAATAATTCCACCCAATGGTAGAAGTCCCCCTGCAAGCAAGCAAGTGCACTTGGATCATCATCATATCCATTAGAGGAATCAAAACAAAAATGCATTCTGAAAAACTATTCCCCATTTTTCTTCAAAAGACTTGAGCAGAGAACTTGGTTGAAAAAGAGAATCCTTTCAACTTCTGTGATGGTTATCAAAACCTACAATGTTCAATTGCTTGAAAACCTAATGTACTTAGGGTTACATCCACCCAAACATGGAAAATTACATCCATGTGAAAATTTTCATTATGTGAACACTTGTCATCTTCACATTAACCAATGAGTGAGCCAAAATTTTATCCCCAAGTCCAAATCTTGCACAAATGCATAGTCTCTTCCTTGCGGGCAGAACCAACAAATGATAACCAACACACCGCAATGGCCACATCAAACAACCACATCAAATCTTTCAAATCTTAGGGTTACTTGAAGACACTTGAGCACATGAATGTTGGCAACAACTAGCAACCAACAACCAACATGAATGAAGTTTTTTTTGGTGATGATGATCTCTTCAAATCCTTGCAATTACCAAATTTATTTATGTTGTGCAAGCTTCATACCATACCAATAGAAATCAAAAGTTTTAAGGTTTAGGTTGGAATGCATATCGAGGTTTTAGAACTCATATCAAAAAGGATGTTAATGAATATGTATTAAAAAAACACATACCAAGAAGAACATAAATAATCCCTTGGGTATCTCCTTGTAGAGGACCAATTTGGTTTGATTTTACAATACCATTGTAGATACCATTGATGATACCAATTTAACACCGTATACTAGTACGATACTAGTCATTACCATCAGTTGCAACACATATTTCACAACCTTGTTAATGTGAGTAGGAATTAGTTTTAATAATTGGCCACATAATACAATAACACAAAACAATCTATGAACTTTTTAACCCATTAAATCCATATTTCTTTGTGCCATTGTTTTACTTAATTTTGATGTTGTGATGTTACAAGGATGTGTAAATATATTCTTGTTATGCAAATGTTTAGGCCTTGTTTTAAAGCTTCACTAGACACTCAAAACACCATTACAATTGGGGATCATGTGATATTGCAACCAATTTATAAAATGGAAAAGGACACCTCATGTTTATTTGACCTTTATAGACTCGCCTTCCTCCTTTTACAAACCTACCTTGACTTGCTTCCCTTCCTTTACAAACCTACCTCCCAATGAATCCCCTGTGGTTACAATAGTCCTTGGTTATCTTTGCTTCAAGGAATTACCAACCTACTGCCAGATTACTAGTGTTGGCTGCTGTCACTTACAAATTTGAAATCAAAATCTGCAGAGTGTTCTGACATATTGATATCCTGGGGTGAACTACATCATCTATAGCCCATATTTGTTGTCAATTCTTAGCACTTGTGCATCCTCCACGTAATCCATGTTGTATTACACAACTATAGTTGGCACACATCATGTGGCTCTAACATTCTCTCTATATCTCACACCCCTGAAAACTGTAAGCACCCTGGTTCACAAACATGAAAGTTAAGTTTGTGCATGACACCACCACACCGCATGAGGTGATTTAGGTTGTTCTTGAATGGCAAAAGGGGGGCTTGATTGGTGTAGTGAATAGAGCTGCCCATTGTGTGGGAAGCTTGTTACGCTGATGACCAAATCTAGCAATGTATATGTGTCCAAGGATTTCAAGTGATGTATTCCAACACATGAAGATGCAAGCCAATACAGATTCCATGTTTTTATGCAACCCCTTTTATGCATAGTAAGTGAAGTACTAAATAAGTGGGACCAAGGCATCTTAATCCTCCCAACAATTGGTTGTAGAAAGTAGAAAGTAGAGTCATTGAACCACACTGATGGGTGGTACCCTTACACCAGAAACTAAAGAATGAAAAGGTTGTGACCAAGTCTTAAACAACCCCACTAAAGCAAATCACCTGACCACAAGTGGCCTGTCAGGGTGTTGATTTGTGGACTTGGGTCATTCAGATAATTGCAGGTGCATTTTTGGCTATTTGAAACAAGGTTCATGTAGACTCTGATTCATAAGAATTCCCAAGATAGAAAGATTGAGCCTTCCAATCTGTATATACACTGCTGGCCCAGCCAGACAAGAAGAACCTCAATTAGATTCTACACCTATATTTGCTGCCTAAGCCACTCTTGCTCTTGTGTGGAGCAGGCAGCACAAGTAATGCAAAGTGAACTACTACTGTACACAGTCATCATTTACACATATAAAGTCCAGATATTGTGCTGATACCTGTGTCACAATTAGGGTGACTTCCCAAGGTCAGCAGATCTAATCAAAGTCATCCAGATCATTCTGTGAGGATTGTGAAATCTGCTTGGCTTATCAAACATGGCTCTGAAATAGAGTCACTGTGGCTATATGTCCATTCTTCATGACCTGCCACATCAGCCCCAAAAAAGTAAGCAGTCTGGGACTAAGTTATGGAGAGAACTAGCTTTGCTACTACATACTTCCTGAATACAAAAAGCTTCAAACACCATTTCATCTGCTAAGTATGATTTCCAATTGTCAGCCCAGTGCATTTACATTGTGCTCACAGGCCTACAAGTCTTCAATTTATGTCAACAGCTGCAATGGCCAACCAACCATTTTCTGCAGAGCCTAATTATGGGGGAAAACAAAAGAGCTTTAAAAAACCAGGTGGATACCTCCAAGGCAATGTTGCGATAGCCATATACAAATGTTGGGCCAAAAGGGTTGCTGACAGAGCCTTGAGTCTGTATAGCAGCACGACCTCCATCACCTAGTATTTCCTGTAAGACCCATAAAGAAACTAGTTGTCACCAAGCTGTCACCAAGCTGTCACTGTACTGATTCACCAGTTTCAGTAGATAACCTAGTCAACTTGGGTGGTCAGTTGTGAGTATTGCTTCTGAGAACACTACGTACAACAAAGAAGCTCTGCAAAGCCAAAGTGAAATGTAATTTATAAAACACAGCCACTCATCAATGTGCACTTGGAAGTCACATACTGACACTGACAATCTACACAAGAAAAAAATTCAAAATTACAATTGGAAGTCCATCCTTCCATAAGAGCAAATTTTGTGAAGGAATGGCCAAATGCCACTGTTAAACAGTGGTGATAGGAAGAGCTGAGTAGCAAATGCCAAGCACATCTGAACAAAGTGCCTGCTGTAAAGCCACAGTGAAGATTGTTCAAGACCTGCACTTGACTCCATGTGGTGTCTGCAGAGATACATCGCTGAAGACCATTACCATATGCAGTTGGTGCCTTGTCAAGTTCCTCCCCATTTTCACCTGCTATAAAGCCACAGTGAAGATTGTTCAGACCAAGCTTATCCAGTCATCTTGCAGGACCTGCCATTCTGGAGTTCAGGGTTAAATAATTGGAATGTAAGCTTACAAGATGTTCAGATTGGCCTAATGCCCATGTTTAGAAGAACTTCATCTTGTCAGTATGACTATAAAACTAGATCCTCTGATCTGCATCCTCTAACTTAACAGTACACATCCAGGATGATGGAACTGAACAAAACAGCATCATTCCTGTGACATACCAGGAGGAACATGGATGAAGAAGTTGCATTTTATATAGCAATTGAAGTCTGTGTGGCCTGGGAAGTTTGTGTGAAGAACAAATTTTTTGATTCGATGTGTCTACCAGTTCCAACAGCACCAGCCCAGCTCCCCCAGTCATCACTAATTGCAGACCTCAAACGACAACATACTTTCAATGAACCAAGTACACAGGAGTGTAAATGCTTCACAAACTCTTGTCTTGTAACTACACTTCACTGGGGCACAGTGTTCTGTTAAACTCACCCCTTCTCAGCTGCATGCTATGCATGAGGAAAACAAGATATTCCCATCCCAAGCAAATAACAATCAATGTGATCTCACTGCAGTAGGCTAACTACATGCAAATACCATGACCAGTAGTGTCAAATATCCCCTCTCCCCAGCCTAACATCATGTTGTTTTCTTATCCAAGAAAGTGCTGCAGCTACAGTTCTGCAAAGCATTGAACAAATATAATTCAGAGAAAAGATTCAGGCTTCAATACCTGGCCATCGAACAAGATGTCAATCCCACGAGAGAAGTAGTTATAAAAGTAGTCCCCACATAATGCTGTGCGTGGTCGTGGATCTGATGCAGAATGAATTACCATTGGATCCACCTGTAAGTCAGGCCATATTCTGTCAACATTGTGTCCATGCTCTTGCTTGCACAGTGTGTTCAAATGTCCCAAGGTATTCTCATTGCAAGCACATTTGCGCCAGATATTTTCACTTGCAAATAATACGGAATGTTGGCCTCTCGTACTATCCTGATGCTGAGACAGTCACGCAATCCTACACCATTACCAGATTCACGCAGTATCCATTTGACGACATACATACTGTGCTCTAAGTAAGGGAGTGGGTATAGTCATACAGTGCCCAGGACAGTGATAAATTCAATCCTACTATGCACCTTGTATTCAACTATATGCAAGCACACAAAGGCAAGACTCTCAAGAGACATCATGACAAGAAATGGTGCTATGCAAGAAATTGAGTTCACAATGAAGACTCACCTGCTTTTGATGGATTCCACATGGCCGGCCCAGCTCTGCCCAAACATCCTGTCCCATTGCAAATAACTATCAGCTTCACATTGGCACAATTTGCTAGTAGCACAGGCAGTGCAGGCAATGAACACTTGAATGGTCAATATTGCTGGGATCTTTTCACATAGCTGTTCAGCTCCCTGAGCAAAGAAGGGTACCTGTGGAGAGGCTCCAAATGGGAGATGCTGACCACCTCCTGTGAACCACAGTTCCTCTGCCAGCTGAAACATGTACTTCCACCACATTTATACTATTTCTCTGTTGTAGCTTTTGAATTCACAGCACACAAGTATGTCACAGGTACAATTTCCAGATGTCCACCAGAGTGACCTTCCTAGAATTCATCTGGAAGTTAAACTAGTGCGAGGCTGATCTATTCAAGAAGTATGTTGGCAATAAGTTTCTCCTGGATAACTAGTAAGAACTAGGCTGGATTTCAGAGAATGGTCAATATGGACACACCTTGGCATGCACCTCTTCCATGTACAAACTTCCTAGAGGAAGCTGAGGTGGCAAAGCAATCTTGAGTGGAGCCCCAACACCGACACCCCCACCCACTGCACTGTCATAAATGCAAACCCGGGACATCACTGGTGTCGTGCCATCTGGAAACTCCAGAGGTAACTCAGCTGCCCAACAATGCACCATGTTAAAAGATAAACCCAGGTTTATCATTAGTGGAGAAGTTAAATAAGGGAATGTACATGATTTACCTTCACGATGCTGGCAGCACTCAGTATATTGTGCAGGTATGGGGAATGCAAATGACAAGCCCTGCATGACCCAATGGCACCCCGGTCAATAGTAGTCATTGTCTCTGCCAATGAAGTACTCACAAACATCTGGGGATCAAACATGGTATGCTGAAAACCAGAGCCAACTTGCCATTTCTATCTGCTGTAGCTCTGAAACCTAAATCTATGATGGAAAAATTCATTAAACAGATCTCACAACAAGGAGATGGACCGCAGATGCAATAAGTACTCACAGGGTAAAATAAGGTGTAGATACAGCGCTTTGTGTTGTAAGTCCCAGGAAAAGTTGGCCCAAAGAGGGCATACACAGCCACAAAAGTAGCTGCAACACTTGGGCCCCTACATTGCAGTCAGAATGTCAACAACCCAAGTAACAAAATGTGCCAACTCAGATATTGGAACAACGTCATGACAAAGTCCAAAAAGAACTTGCATCCTCACCCAATGGATGATGTTGCATATCGCATTTGCAGCCGTTGCACATCAAACACCTCTATTAGTCGCAGTCGCTGCAATATCTCAAAATGTTGTATAAGTTTTGTTAGCAATCACAGATCAGTGAACTCCCCCCCTACAATTAATACTACTTCGCAGTGCCCCCTTGCAATGGTTTCACAAAAAATGTACAGCAGACTACAAAACATGCAGGTTCAAACCAGATGGTGAGCAAAAGAAACTGCTAACTTAGTTGGTGAAAGTTTGTAGTACTGCAGCATCACCTCCAAAGGGAAAGAGGTGGTGGTGTACCTGTGACCGAGGCTCAAAGCGTAGATGAAAACCATGTTCAGGAAAGCTTATAACTAGATCCACTTTTAGTGGTTCCTGCACCATCCCCTCCCCCCCACCCCAGCATTATCACCACCGTGCTCATTCAACTGATACTACAACAGAGTGGGGATGATCCATAATAACTGTAATGGGATGCTATTGTACTAGTGATAACCCCATGCACTTGCACAAACAACATTGACTGTTCCTGAGAAGGAAATAAGAGACCTACAAAGACATTGTACCAATTCATAACTGGCAGAAATGCAACTCAAGATATAACAAAGGTACTAGCTGATCAGAACAAACACAATGGCAGAAAAGTGCATCGAGATATATATCTTCATAAAGTGTTGAGAATTTCTCCATAATTCCAACTTGAGTCAATCACAGGTTGGTCCAACACAATACCAGTAGAGGAAAAAGAGGAGAAACCAATACAGAAAAACACAGAAAACTCATGAGGAATGGTGCAAACAAATAGCAACAACAGTCTGATATACATGTTCAGTGACCTTCAAGTATGTTGTGACCAGCTGCCATTTATCATCAAAAGATCAAAAGGGAATATCTAGAGTGGCATGAAAGAATATGAGAGTGGCAGAAAGGGAAAAAATCAAGGACCAGGAAAATAAAAAAAACAAGCTGCCCTTTTGCACCTCATCATTGTACTTGACATGAACAACATCAAATACTGCCCTGTGTTGCTCCACATATGCCAATGCCTCACAGACAGGCATTCCTGCCAGCCAGCCAACCGAACCCATTTTTCACACATCATCATCCCTCTTATTGCAACTCAATCAAATTCCGTAATTCTCTGGTCTTAGTGTCAATTTGAACCTTTGAAGCAGCAGTTCATGGAAAAAAATCTGGAAGAAACCCCCCCTTCATCCTGAGTGCCAAAGCTACCTTGAATTTTGCAGAATTTCAACAAAATCCAACCAATCCACCCCTAACCCTAGCATACAAAAAATCAAGAAGATCTGATCAAACAGTGGCAGTCTATGAGAAAAAGATCCTGAACAAACTCCCACTTCATGAGTGCCGAAGCTACCTTGAATTTAGCAGAATTCAACAGAATCCAACCAATCCATTCCTAACCCTAGCATACCAAAAATTGAGGGAGAAAAACAATAAATTCTGGTCAAACAGTGGCAGACCATGAAAAAATCCTGAAGAACCCATCCCTTCATGAGTGCCAAAGCTGCCTTGAATTTTGCAGAATTCAACAAAATTCAAGCAATCCGCCCCTAACCCTAACATACCAAAAATTGAGGAAAGAGAACAACAAATTCTGATCAAAATCGTGGAATTGAAAGAAGCAGCAGCGAGTTATGAACACTACAAGGGAACTTCGTATCAGTACATACTCGGAAATAAAATCCAAATCAGTAGTACATCATCAGAATTCCTAATTCTCCAAACCTGCGATACGAAACCCTAATTGACCCAACTGTGTCCTTTCTTTCATTTTTCGTTTTCGTTTTTCTTTTCTCAATCGATTCACAGGTTTCCAGGGAAATAGTAAGAGAAAAAAAAACACATACCCAAATTGAAGGCGCCGAGACCTGCGCCCGGCCTCAAATCCAGTGTCAGACCTCCCATCCTGCAGCAGCAGCAGCAGCAGCAAAGGAAAAATCAACTCAACGATGAGCCAGCGAGATGGATCTGCGATGGGTGATTTGATGTCTCGCTTGATTGCACATCAAGCCACGCAAACACCTGGGTTACCGCAATCGACTCCTCCGTGTTTGCGATTATTCTCGGAGCTCTGAGCGCGTACGCGACGACGCGGACTTCGACGGCAAGCAAGCAAGCAAAAGCTAGAAATGGCGTCTTGGTCCTGTAGCAGAAGTCTTTTACATCCATCTACATCCATCGGTGGATGGATGAATGAATGAATGAATGAATGAATGAATGAATTTGGGAGACATTTAAAAAATGTATTGAAAGTATTCAATGCAGTCTAAAATTGTAGCCAAAAACTAGAAATCCAAGGATTATTTTTTTCTTGTTTAAAATACATATTTCATGTTAATGAACAGTATAAATATAAATATAAATAAATAAATAAATAAATAAATATATATATAT
>Ga0116230_10004779_pt1 | contig 13276 bp, 11 predicted proteins | sample S1TSphfallax_3_FD_88678 | JGI IMG/M metagenome (GOLD analysis project Ga0116230, IMG submission 88678) | Host-associated microbial communities from peat moss isolated from Minnesota, USA - S1T2_Fd - Sphagnum fallax MG | ecosystem: Host-associated > Plants > Peat moss > Unclassified | place...
GTTCGACCGGATCGTCGGGGTGAAGTATTTCAACGTTTTCGGGCCGAACGAGGAGCATAAGGGCGACATGCGCTCGCTCGTTTCGAAAGCCTACGCCCAGATCCTCGCCACCGGTCGACTACAGCTGTTCAAGAGCCATCGCCCGGACTTCAAGGACGGGGAGCAGATGCGGGATTTCCTGTATGTGAAGGACGCGGTGGAAATGACGCTCCACTTCGCCGAGCGCGGCGCCAAGGCCGGCGGCCTCTTCAACCTGGGCTCGGGGCAGGCCCAGACTTGGCTCACCCTGGCCGAAGCGATCTTCGCCGCCTTGGCACGCCCCGCCGCGATCGACTTCATCCCCATGCCCGAAGCGCTGCAGGGCAAGTACCAGTATTACACCCAGGCCGACATCGGCAAACTACGGGCCAGCGGTTACGATCGCCCTCTCACACCGCTACCCGCTGCGGTCGCGGACTACGTCCGCAACTATTTGGTCCGCGGAGCGCGTCTGGGTGACTGACCGTGAGGTTGCTGACACGGACGTCAGCCTACCCCTCCCTACTTAATCGCCGCAAGCTCGGCCTCCGACCATTCCTTGTGGTCGCCGGTGGCTTGGTGAATCTTGGTCACCGCTTCCGTCGTCACCGGTGCGCCCTTGTTGCCCCACTCCTGGCGAACGTAGGTCAGCACCGCGGCGATCTTCTCGTCGCTCCAGTTGTAGCCCGAACCGGCGACTTGACCGAACACCGGCATGGCGGCCGCGCCGTATTCCTTGCCGGCGACGTGGACTGTGCCCTTCAAGCCATCGAGGACGATGCGAATGATTCGTTCCTCTGGGCCATTGACCCATTCAGAACCGGCCAACGGAGGATAGATCCCCGCCTGGCCCAGGCCGGTCGCCTGGTGGCAGGTTATGCAGACGGACTGAAACTGCTTCTTGCCGAGCGCCACCATGTCCACCGCCATCGGCGCCGCAGTCGCGCCGCCCGGGGAGGCGTTCTCATTGTAAATCAGGGAATCGTAGTGGCCGGCGTAGCGATTCAGGTAGGTCCCGGCAAAGAGGATCAGCCCGCTGAAGGCGAAGAGCAACGCGATCGGCGTGAGCCGGTACTTGGCCTTCTCATCGGGCTGACGGCCCAAAAGTTTCTCGTGGGACGACAGCAGGCTATCGTCCGAGGACGCGGCCTGGTCCAGACGCGGATCGGAGGGAGGTTCGGTGCTCATGGCGTGGCCTTCTTGGCCGGAGCGGGCGCGGCGCCCGACGCGGCCTTGGCTGGCGCCGGCTTGGCCTTGGTGGCGCTCCCAGCGGATTCAGCGCCGGCGGCAGGGATCGGGCGGGACTCCGGATAATCGGAGGTGGTGTTCAGGTTCCGCAAATAGGCGACGAGCATCTGGGCTCGGCGACTCGGCACGAGCTCGTAGCCGGCAGGAATCGGAGCAGCACCGCTCGGCTTGATGGCGTGATCGGAGACCTGACCGATGATCTTGCGCTGCTCGAAGAGAAACTTGTAGGCGGGCATCCCACCATGGCCCTCATAGAGCAGCTTCATCAAATCCTCCTCATCCGGCGGGTTCGGACGCCGCCCAGCCAGATTGGTGAGGTCGGGACCGACCCGGTTGTTGCCCAGCTGCGGAAAGGGCTGATAGATGTAATCGCGGGCGACGCTCTGCCGATCGCCCCATCCCCGCGCCACATCGGAGCCGAAATCGGGGCGCCGGACCTGCTGCGTGTGGCAGGCGCTGCAACCCAGGTCCTTGTAGACGTATTCCCCGCGGGCGGCCTCACCCGGAAACCACGGGGGCGACGTGTCGGTGTCATCCGCGTACGGCGGCAGCGAGGCGAGCTGGGTATTCGAACCCATGACGATGCCGGCCCAGGAAAGGCCGAGAGCCCCCACGAGACCCAGCAGGAAATAGAAACCGTGCTTCATGACGCGGAGACCTCCATCGCGACCGGCGCGCGGAACTGGGCCACCTCGGCCTTCTGACTGAGCGCCAGTGTCGCGAGAAAGTTGACCGAAAGCAGGATGTTGCCGAAGAGCAGGATGATCTGGGCGAACAGGACGGCGACCAGCCAGGGCTGGGTCAGCTCGCCGATTTCAGCGAACGAAACCTCCGTCGAGAGAAGTCCGCCCCCCTGCACGAGCCCCGCGACCGCGAGGGCCAGGACCAAGCCCACCACGCCCAAGGCCGAGAAACCCAGATGCCCGGTGATCAAACCCCCGAACGCCCAGGCACGACCGGTGATCCGGGGTACGGCGTAGTAAAGGCCCCCGAAGAAAATCATCGAGATCGCACCGTACAGCGCGAGCTGCTGCTCGGCGTTCTCCACATACGTGAACCGGGTGACCATCGACAGCCCGTGGAAGGATGTCAGCGCATCCGTCACCCCGCCCAAGAGGTACGCGGCGAGGCCGAAGGCAATGAACCGCAACGACACTCCAGGGGCCGCAAACGTGTCGCGGAGATTAAGTGCGACGATGATGTAGTGAAAGAACAGCAGAGCTCCCGTGACGACGGCGATGGTCGGAATCCAGGCCGGCACCGGTCCGCCGATCAAATGGCGTCCACCCGTCCATGGCCCCATGAACAAAAGCGTCCAGAAACCCAGCGCCGCAAAGCTGTAGGAACGGAGCGTGCGGCCGGTCACCTTCGGGACGACGTAGTAGGCGACCGCCAGCGCCGCAGGCGCCAGCCAAAGGGTCCAGACGCACTGGGAATACCATCCGGCCACGACGGCCTGAACGACCCCGCGGGCGGGCGACCAGAAGAGCATTACGCCGGCGACCGAGAGAAACCACGGGAAAAGAATCAGGGCGGCGACCGCGTACCATTGGGAGGCATACATCATCGAACGCCGACGCCCGCCCCAGGCGAGGATGCCGGACACCGCGATCGCGCCGTAGGCCACCAGCAGGAGCGGCTGGACATAGCCCGGGAGGTTGAGCAACGAGAAACCCGTCACATCTCCGGTGGCCAAGCCGATCAGGGCGATCGTGATGCCGGCGTTCCAGAAGAGGGTTCCGACCACGATCCAATTCTGGGCGCGCAGCGCCTCGCCGCCGAGTCGCGCCAGGATCCAGAGACCGAGAGCCAGACCGGCATTGGCGAGCCAGCCGTAGACGAAGGCGGTTTCCGCCAGCGCGGTGGTCCGACCGTAGGTCAGGAAGGAGCAATCGGCCAGGAAGGCGGGCTGAATGAGCTGAGCAGCGGCGATGAGCGCGAGCAAACCGCCCAAAAGCAGCCACGCGAGGCCCGAGGCGAGCAAGAGCAGCAGCGGACGCCGGGAAAGAGAGTCGATGGCGGTAACTTCGGCGTTCATTTCATTGGGCGCTGCCCTGTTCCTTGATCACGAGTTCCATCGCGCGCTCGATCGGCAATTGCACGACCCCGGTCTTCTGGTCCACCCATCCGTAAGTGGCCCCCTGCTTCGCCTGCTTGGCCCGGAGTTCGGCGAGATAAGCCCGGCGCGTGGCCGGGGTGGCCTTCCACGCCTGGTCCTTGCTCAGATTGTCCGCCGCCTCATTCTGGGGCGCGGGTACGGGATGGCGCAGGTAGGCCCAATCCGCGAACACGAGAAACAATCCAAGCAGGGCGAGGATGACGGCAATCGTCACCAGCGAAACCGGCCGCGGCCGGAGCACGGGGGCGGTCGGCTCACTCATGGTGCGAGAGGCATTCGCCGATGCGGGGATCGCGGATCGGAATCAGCTTGGTCGTCGGGAAGCTGCGGTGGTACGCCCAGATGCAGACGCCACCGACGCCGATCGCCGAGGTCACGGCCCAAAGCAGGCCGAGGGAGAAGAACGGCAGCGGCACGCCGTGCTCGTCCTTCAGGTACGGCAGGATATTGTAGCACAGATCGATGAAGACCACGCACAGGATGAAGATCGCGATCCGCCGCAGGATGCGGTGGGTGACTTTGAACCGGTAGGAGAGCAGCAGCAGGAACGGCAGCAGGAAATTGCCGAAGACGAGGAAGAGACTCACGTACCACCAGTCGCCCGCCTCACGCAGATTGTACCAGAAGGTCTCCTCGGGCACGTTCGCATTCCAGATGAGAAAGTACTGGGAGAAAGAAATGTAGGCCCAGAAGATCGTGAACGCCAGCATCAGCTGCCCCAGGCTGTGGAGATGATACTTGCCGAGGATGCCCTTGTAGTCCCCGCGGGCATACAGACCGAGCATGATGAGGGCGCCCATCGACAGGGCTCCGCGCATGCAGTCGGAGAAGAACCAGACGCCGTACATCGTGGAGTACCAGTGATATTCGAGGCTCTTGAGCCAGTAGATGGCGGCCAGCGTCAGGGTCACCGCCAGCAGCGGTATCCCGAAGCCCGCCGTGACCCGGTTCATCCGCGTCCAGGCTATGCTGCCGTCGGCATCCTGGGAGAATGAAGCCTTCCGCAGCCGGGCGGACATCCAGCACCACGAACCGAAAAAGACCGCGGCCATGATCGTGAAGAGCGGAAGATTCAGGAAAGCCGACTTCTTCTCGTAGAGGATGTCCGTCGCCACGGTATGGCCCCCATGGGCCTCGTGCAGCGGATTCATCCAAGGCCAGATCAGATCGTGGGGAGCCATCCACGAGGCCACGAGCAGTGGCAGGAACAGCAGCGCCAGCCACTTGAAGGCGGAGATGCCGTGCTCGTATTGGCGCCGCAGGAAGACCGACCACTCGGCGTCGAAGACGTGGTGGATCAGGATCAGCATCAGCATCCCGATCGCGATTGCCGTCCAGAAGGTCACCCCGACCAGCCAGGAGAGCGCGACCCGATGAGCCCCCGAAATCAGCATGCCCAAAATCGTCACGGCAATGCCCGCGAGACCGACCGTCAGGGCCTTGGCGCCCGCGGCGGCCGGGGTGGAAGCGGCCGGGAGGGCCGCAGGAGCGGTGGCGGCGTGCGTGGTCATTTGAGGCCGAGCTGGGCCCGGTCGGCCATCGGGACATCGGCTACCGTGCCCATCTGCGCGCGCTGCAGCGCCCGCACGTAAGCGATGACCGCCCAGCGGTCCGCGGGGGCGAGTTTGTCCGCGTAGGGATTCATATTACCTTTGCCGTAGGTGATCGTGTTGAAGATTTCGCCCTCGGCCATCTTGCGCAGGCGATCGTCGTGATAGGTTGGCGTAGCGCCCATGCCGTACCGCTTGGTGATCCCGTTGCCGTCGCCCACCGCCCCATGGCAGGGCAGGCAATAGATCGTGAACCGGTCGCGGCCGCGTTCCAGGAACGCGCGGTCGACCTTGAGCGCCGCCGGAAACCCCCGGGCGAACGTGCCGTCAGCCAGCTTGCCGGTATACAGATGGGAGTCGTTGCGCAATGGCTGTCCGGCCGGGCCGTAGGAGGTGGGCACCACATGGGGGGGCGGCATGCGATCTGCCCGCCCGTCGGCGAAGAACGTGCTCGCATCCTGGGGATGCATCTTCCGGCCCTCTTTCATGCCCGGGAAGAGCCATTCCGGAAACACATCCATGGGCGGATGGGTGAACTTGGTGCCCCGCAGGCCCAGGACCGAAACGGTCAGCACCACGACAAAGAAGGTGACGAGGTAGACGTTGCGCATGGGTCAGGCCTCGAGCTCCGTGATTTCCAGCCCGCCCACCTGTGCGAGAAACGCCCGGGTCTCGGCCAGGTCGTAGCGCCCATCGGTCGCCTCGATCACGAGGAAGAACTGATCATCGGAGGCCCGCCGCATCTGATCGTAGTTCAGCACCGGATGATAGTGCATCGGCAGACCGTTGACGACGAACATCCCGATAATGGTGGCGAAAGCGGTGAAGAGAATCGTCAGCTCATATGACACCGGGAAGGCGAACAGCGGGCTGAAGAACGGCTTGCCGCCCACGGTCAACCGGTAGTCGTAGCCATCCATGTAAAAGATCATCGACATACCGGTGCAGAACCCGGTGATGCCGCCGCACAGCGAGATGCGCGGCACGATCGAACGCTTGAGCCCCATCGCGCCATCCAGACCGTGGATCGGGAACGGCGTGATGCAGTCCCAGTTCCGGAAACCGGCGTCGCGCACCTTCTCGGCGGCTCGCATGAGCGAACCGGGCGTCTCAAAACGTGCGATCAGTCCGTAGGCGGGTTCAGGCATGGGGGGCGCCTCCAAAAACTCCATCGGGATGGACTTGGTCCGAGTGTCCGCCGTCCGCGTGAGGATCGGCCTGCGGCGTCACCGCCTTGATTTCCGCCATCGCCATCAGGGGCAGGAAGCGGATGAAGAGGAGGAATAGCACCGAGAACACACCGAACGTGCCGAAGAAGGTGAAGATATCCACGACCGTCGGGGAGAAGTAACCCCAGCTCGAAGGCAGGAAGTCGCGCGCCAGCGACGTGCAGATGATCACGAAGCGCTCGAACCACATGCCGACATTGACGAAGAGGGAGAGCACCCAGACCAGCGTCGCGTTCTCCCGGATCTTCTTGAACCAGAAGAACTGCGGCGTGATCACGTTGCAGGAGATCATGATCCAGTAGGACCAGGCATACGGGCCGAACGCGCGGTTGATGAAGGTGAAACCCTCGTAGGGATTCGCGCCGTACCAGGCGATGAAGAACTCCATCGCATAGGCGTAGCCCACGATCGTGCCCGTCGCCAAAATGATCTTACACATGCAGTCGATATGGTACTGCGTGATCAGATCCTCCAGGTGGTAGATGGCGCGCAGCGGCAGCATCAGGGTCAGCACCATGCCGAAGCCCGAGAAAATGGCGCCCGCGACGAAGTACGGCGGGAAGATCGTCGTGTGCCAGCCCGGGATCAGCGAGACCGCAAAATCGAACGACACGATGGTGTGCACCGAGAGCACCAGGGGAGTCGAGATGCCGGCCAGGATCAGGTAGGCCATTTCGTAATTGGCCCAGGCCCGGTTCGAACCGCGCCAGCCCATCGCGAAGAATCCGTAGCACCACGCGCGCACTTTCCGTCCGGAGGCGGCGAACCGGTCCCGCAGCGAAGCGAGATCGGGAATCATCCCGACGTACCAGAACAGCACGGACACCGTGCCGTAGGTCGAGACCGCGAAGACGTCCCACTCCAGCGGCGAACGGTAGTTCTGCCAGATGTAATTCGAGTTCGGCAGCGGGAAGAGGAACCAGGCGTACCACACGCGGCCGATGTGAAACACGGGGAAGATGCCGGCGCAGACGACCGCAAAGATAGTCATCGCTTCAGCCGCCCGGTTGATCGAGGTCCGCCACTTCTGGCGCAGCAGGCAGAGGATCGCGGAGATCAGCGTACCGGCGTGGCCGATACCGATCCAGAACACGAAGTTGACGATCGGCCAGCCCCAGTTGACCGGAGAACGGTGACCCCAGACGCCGACGCCGGTCGCCACCAGGTAAACGATGCCCGCCACGGTGAATGAGGCGATGAAACAGGCGACGGCGAAACACCACCACCACCAGACGGGGGTCTTCCCCTCGACGATCGAGCAGATCTTGTTCGTGATCCAGGAAAAGCTCCGGCCGTGGCCCACCATCGGGGCGCGGGGAAACACCGCCGGGGCGACCTCCTGGAGGATCGCCGGGGTGTCAGCGTGGGAATCGGCGGCGTGGGACATTTAGCTGACCCCTCCCTTGGGCGCGGGGTGGTTCTTGTTGAAATTCTCCACCCGGCTGAGCGGGAGGGCGGCGTAATCAGGCATGCGCGGATTCGGATTGCGGAGCTTGCCTAGGTAAGTCGTTCTTGGCCGGGTATTTAAGTAGCCAAGCAGGGCGTAATCCTGCTCCGCCGCCTTGGCTTGGGACACCGCGCTCTCCGGATCGAGGAGATTGCCAAAAACGATCGCCTCGACCGGGCACGCCTGCTGGCAGGCGGTCTTGATGTGCCCATCGGGGACCACCACATCGGCCGGATGGCCTTCTTGGGCGACTTTCACCTTCCACTGGATCTTGCCGTTTTCGATCCGCTGCACGCAGTAGGTGCACTTTTCCATGACTCCGCGCATGCGCATCGTCACTTGGGGATTCTTCACCATCTTGACCAGCTCCGGCATACCCTTTGGCCCCAGGGGCCCCAGGTACAAACTATCGGTTTGACGAATATTCCAGTCGAAGAAATTGAAGCGGCGAACCTTGTAGGGACAATTGTTCGCGCAGTAGCGCGTGCCGACGCACCGATTGTAGGCCATCACATTCAGCCCCTCATCGTCGTGCACCGTGGCGTTGACCGGACACACCGTCTCGCAGGGCGCCAGTTCACACTGCATGCATGCCACCGGCTGGAGTGAAACCTGCGGCTCCTCCGGAATTTCCAGATTGCCCTCGCCTCCGAAGGCAGCGGCGTCCGCCTTGCCGTCGGAGTAATAACGGTCGATGCGGATCCAGTGCATGATGCGCCCGCGCTGCACCTGGTCCCGGCCGATGATCGGAATGTTGTTTTCAGCCTGGCAGGCGACCACGCACGCGTTGCAACCGATGCAGGTGTTGAGGTCGATGCTCATGCCCCATTGGTGCACCCCATCGAACTTGGGCGTCACGTAAAGCGATCCGCCGCGGGGAATCTGCGAGGACTGCTCGCCGAGGGTCATCTCCTCGCCCTTCTCGCCGAGGATCGAAGGGCTGTGGGCCTCGAGGCCGACCTCCTTCACAAAGTCCGGGTGCTCCTGATACTCGCCGTAGTTCGCCTCGCGCACCAGATCGCGGCCTTCCATCGACCAGTGCTCCTGGGTGTCGGCGAGGAGCTGCTCGTCGTCCGTGACCAACACCGTCGCCCCCACCGCCACGGCCATCGTCTCCGAGGTCCGCACCGCGTAGGCGTCGAATCCCGACCCCTCCCCGACCCGACCGGTCTTGGTGCGGCCATAACCCAACGGGAGCAGAATGGTGTAATTGGCCAGTCCGGGCTGAATGTGCGCCGGACCACGGACTTTCCGACCCCCCACCGTCACCTCGAGAATCCGCGCGTGCTCGGTTCCCCCCGTGAAATCCGCCGCTTCCTTGCGCGCGACTTGGACCAGGGAACGCGCGGGAGAGATGCCCAGTTCGATCGCCAGCCGCGGACTGATCAGAATCGCATTGTCCCAAGCCAGTTTCGTAATCGGATCCGGACACTCCTGGAGCCAGCCATTGTTGACGAACCGACCGTCGTCCACCTTGTGGTCGGCCACAAAGCGGACCTCGAGGTTCGACTTCGAAAACACGGGGAGCGCGGTCGCCGCCGGCAGAAGTCCCGCGACCCCGGCCGCGTTCAAAGTGACCGCCACGACCGGATATTCCGTGCCGACCAACAAGCCGTCATGAAGGAACCGGCGGAAAACGTCGTCGGCCTCCGCACCGGCCGAGGCCGTCGTGGTCGCAAAGACGAGCGTGTAGGGATCGGAACTCGGCGCACCGGCAATCATCGCCAGGACCTCCAGTTCGGTCAATCCGCCGAACAGGGGAAGAATCATTGGCTGCACCGGCACGATCGTGCCGTCGCTCGTCCGGGCATCGCCCCATGACTCGAGGTAGTGGGCCGCCGCAATATGGACGCCGGCGAGCGCGGACGTCTCGTCCACGTAATAGCCGTAACGGATCACCTCCGGCACCTTCTGCTGCACCGCCGACCAATCCAGATCAGCGGGGGCGTTGTAGACGGGGTTGCCCCCGAGAATGACCAGGCTCTTGATCGCACCTCCCTGAATCGCCGTCGCCAATTCGGCCAAGGTTGCCGCCGGATCTTCACCGGTCTGAACAAATTCCACCGTGGCGCCGATGTTGCCGAGCGCCGCATTCATTGCGTAAACGAGCGCGTGCACTTCGGCCGGAAGATGAGAGCCGGCCACGATCAGACATTCGCCCTTGTGTTGCGCCAAATCGACGGCGCATTCGGCGATCCACTCCGGCTTGATGTCCAGACCCGCAGCCGCACGACCGAACGTGGCATCGCCCGTGACCTTGGCGGCCAACGCGGACGCGAACGCCGTCATGTGGCTCGTCGCGAGCCGCAGCCGATGGTCCGCCATGCAACCGGTGAGCGAAAGGCCGCTCTCGACTGCATAAAGCCGGTTCATCGCGTCACCTTTGCGCCGCACGCGCCGTCCCTTGGCGAATTCACGGGCGTAATAGAGACTGCCCGATTCGGCGTGCAGGAAATCGGCGTCGATGCTCACCACCCGTTTCGCCTTGGCGAAGCGGTAGATCGGCTTGACCGCCGCACCAAAGGCCGCCTGCGCCGCCGCCACCGGAGGCTCATCGGCTACCGGCTCGTAAACCGCCCAGGTTGCCTTGGGAAACTTCTCCTTCAGCACCCGCACCAGTCGCGCCCGGGTGGGCGAAGAGGACGATTCCGCGAGAAAGGCCAAACCCGCACCGCCGTCGGCCGCATGAGCCGTCCCCACGCCGTTCAACAGGCTCTTGACCGCCTCGGCATCGAGGGTGTCCTTGCCCTTGGTATGGGCCGTGGCGCGATCAGGATCGTAGAGATCGAGCACGGAGGCCTGGGCGAGCAGCGAACTGCCACCCCCATGGGGCGCGTACATCGGGTTGCCCTCCAGCTTCGTCGGCCGGCCCTCATGGGTCTCGGCGAGCAGCGGGATGGCGGAATTCCGCAGCGGCATGGCCGTCGCGTAATAGAGCGGCAGCCCGGGAACGACGCCCTCGACCGACTTGCCGAACGGCAGCAGATTCGACTCCGGCCGGCGGCATCCGGTGAGGCCCGCCCCGCCGAGGGCAAACGACGCCGCCATGATCTTCATGAACTGCCGGCGGTCCACGCCATCCAGATTCGAGGCTCCCTCGGGAAACTCGCGCTTCGCCGCCGCCGTGAAACCGGGCGTCGCCGCGAGTTCGCCCAGACTCCGCCAGTAGCGGGGGCCGGTCAGAGCCCGTTCGGACGGAGCGGGGTGGTCGAATTTGCGTTTCATCGATGGCAGCCGGAGCAGCTCTGGGGAGGATTGATCCTCCAGTCGTGCACAAACATCTTCGCCGCCGCTAAGCCGCTTTGCTGGGCGATGGTCGGCGAATCGAGATTGAAGATATTGCCCTTCAGGCGGACGTGTTCCTCGGGCGCCCGGTGGCAGTCGAGGCAGAAACCCATGCTGAGGGGTTTCATGTGCATGACCACGTCCATCTGGTTCACCTGCCCGTGACACTCCACACAGCTGATCCCACGGTTCACGTGGATCGAGTGATTGAAATAGACGTAATCCGGGACGCGGTGGACCTGCACCCACGGCACCGGCTGGCCCGACGCATAGCTATCCCGGACCACCTGCAGATCCGGCGCCGCCGTCTTGATCTGGTTGTGGCAGTTCATGCACGTCTGCGACGTGGGAATGTTCGAATGGCCCGACTTGTCCTCGAAATTGTGGCAATAGCGGCAATCCATGCCCAGCTCGCTCACGTGCTTCTCATGGCTGAACGGCACCGGCTGCACCGGCGCGTATCCGACTCGGGTATACTTGGGCGTCATGTAGTAGTCCACGCCCGCCGTCGCCACGGCCCCGACTACGCACAGGTAGATGACGATCTGCAGCGGAAGCTTGTTCGCTGCTTTCGGAAAGAGTTTCGGCATGGTCCGGTGATCTCCTGAGTCCGCCGTTCCGCGTTACACCGTGCCATCGCGCCGGGCGACGGCGCGCGGCTGGGGCCGGATTTGGAAGGAAACCGTCGGCGAGGCCGAAGATTTGGACGAGGAGGACGCAGCCGAGGAGAGGATCGCAGGAGCGACCGCCGCTGCGGCGGATACGCCGAGAAGCTTGGCCAGAAACTGTTTTCTCGTTGGGTCTTGGCTCACGGTGCGTCTTTCGATTCGCGGGGAAAGGTTCCCAAGAATCGGCACAGAAGGAAGTCGCCACCCCTTCGGTTGTAAACCCTTTTTTCCGGGAACGGGGCGATTGGTTTGGGAATTAGACCCACCAAGCGTGAACCGTGCCACGCCTTATACGAACAGTCCGTCCCGCATCGGCCGGGTGTGGTCGCAGCGAGCGGCGATATCCGGGTTATGGGTGACGAGCACGACCGCCTGGCCGTTGTCCTTGGCCAGCCGGGTCAGCAGGTCGAATACGAGCGCGGAATTCTTCACATCCAGATTACCGGTCGGCTCGTCCGCGAGGATGATCGAAGGCTGATTGGCGAGCGCCCGGGCCACCGCGACCCGCTGCTGTTCGCCGCCCGACAAGTGGGTGCCCAGACGGTGCGTTTTCTCCCCCAGGCCCACCGATGCAAGCAACTCCTGGGCCCGCGCCTCCATTTGGGGCTTCGTGAGCCGTCCCAGCTTGCGCATCGGCATCATCACATTCTCGAGCGCCGTGAACTCGAGCATGAGGAAATGAAACTGAAAAACGAAGCCGATGTGCTCCCCGCGGGCCGCCGTCCGATCCTCGTCGAGGCTGTTCGACATCAATTGTCCATCGATCCAGATATCGCCGCCATCCGGCTGGTCGAGCAGCCCGAGCAGGTAGAGCAGGGTCGACTTGCCGCAACCGGAGGGTCCGACGATCGCATAGACATTCCCGCGCCGCGCCTCGAAGTTCACTCCCTTGAGGACATGCACCCGACCCTCGGCCTGGCCGAGATAGCGCTGCAGGTTTTCGCAGCGAAGCGCGACTTCGGTTTGGAAGGTCTTCAAGGGCGGCATGGCGACCTCTTACTGCGCGGTGCCACGGATGACGTCGCCCGGCTCAAGGCGGGCGGCGCGCCGCGACGGCACCAGGCTCGCGATCATGACGACCACCACGGCCGCCACCACGGCCTCCACGTAGTGCCACGCGTCCCACGAAACGAGAAACTTCTGGGTCGTGAAGATGGTCTTGATGGGCAGCGAAATCTGGGAGACCCCGAAGGTCACCACCGCGCCCATGATGCAACCGATGCCGGCCCCGATGAAGAGAACGATCACGGCCTGCCAGAGGAAGATCCGCGAAATGTCCTGCCGGGAGTAGCCCATCGACCGCAGGATCGCGATGTCCTTCGTCTTTTCCATCACGATCATTGCCAGAGTATTGAACATCGCCAGTCCCGCGATGATGGTGAAGACGGACACCGTGATCGCGGTGGCGAAGCGCAGCGCCCGGAACACCCCGAGCCATTCGCGCTCCCGGTCCTGCCAGGCCGCCGCGCTGTGTTGGACCGTGTTCTCAATCTCCGCCGCATCCTCCCGGGCGCGGTCCTTGTCCTTGAGGCTGATCTGGAGGTAGGTCGCGCCCGTCGGCTTCTGGAGCAGCGAGCGCGCGTCCTCCATCTTCAGGTACACGCGCACCCGGTCGATGTCGCTCACGCCGGTCTGATAGATCGCGCTGACCTTGAAGCGGCGAATCTGGTTGTTGACCTCGAATTGAAAGGAGTCGCCCACGCTGAGTTGGA
>Ga0116230_10004780_pt1 | contig 13275 bp, 11 predicted proteins | sample S1TSphfallax_3_FD_88678 | JGI IMG/M metagenome (GOLD analysis project Ga0116230, IMG submission 88678) | Host-associated microbial communities from peat moss isolated from Minnesota, USA - S1T2_Fd - Sphagnum fallax MG | ecosystem: Host-associated > Plants > Peat moss > Unclassified | place...
CAATGCACTTCATCAAATCCCCATACCCAAAAAATATGTCTAGAGTATGAGCTCCTCAAGGTAAGCACAAAACCTGCACTAAAGGAACCTAATTTATCAATCTGTCACCAAAACATGGCTCTAGAGACTAAATCCATCAAGAATTGAAGCAATTTGGGTTGCTGCACAAAATGAAGCGGTTGCAAGCTTTTCTCTCCTTCACATTGATCCAGACTTTGCACACCGAACCTGGGATGTGGTGAAGCTCAAATCCACATCTCCTTCATGTCAGATGAAGGAAGATGGGAGGCAGAGCTGGGATAAGCATCGACTTCTTTGCTTGTGTGAATTCATTTCAGGCCATCCTCAAGGTCTGCTGCATAGAGCCATGGATGCAGGACTTGCATCTTCAAAGGAGCCATACAACATTTTTCTTTTGGAAGAGAGACAATAATCAGTTTTGAAGGAAAAGATCAAAAGCTACTGGAGCTCCAGCAGCAAGCCATGCAGATCCCCAACAAAATGGCTGCAGATTCATCACAAATCCCTCCTGCAGGTGAAGTGTTTACAGAACTATACAGAGGTTCCAAGAACTGCAATTCAAGTCATTTTAATACCCTGCCTGACAAGGTCAGAGACAGAAAGAGATCATCTCCATCTTCATCAAATGTGCTTCTCTGAGCTGCAACACCAACTCACATGGTAGTATCATGCTATTCTTCAGGTCTTGCCGATCTTTTGGAGTTCCAGTGGGGCAATTTGTTGTTGCATCTCTTGTCTGTTGCGTCATCTCTCAATTTTCCTGTTTTCTCATACACTTGATTCTCACTCATGGAAAGCTTTGATGAGAAACTCATGTTTCAATTGAGATGCTCTGCTTCTTCATGGTTTGTATATGTTACAGAAGGAACTGGATTTTCGAGCTGTCCCTAAACCCTAAACCCTAAACATTTCCTTGTTTTTTGGTGTTTGAATCTTGCATTTAGATCGTGAGTCTTGAATAGTGTTGCTGCCTTTTTGGGGTTTAGAGCTTTCTATGATTGAGTTTTTGATCAATTCTTGCAATCAAGTCCTGGAGGAGCTTTTCAAGGTCAGCCATGCATACAAGCTCTGATTGCACTTTGCTCCACTGTCCCTGGGTACTGGTTTCCTGTTGTTTGCCTTCATCAATATCATGGGGCATTGGATCATCCAGAGCTCATGGGCTTCTTCTTCATGACATTCTTCATGCTGGTATTGAGCTTTGAAGAAAACCACTTGTGTTTTGTCTTGCCCCAACAACCCATCAAAGTACTGTGGTGGAAACCACATTACTTGCATTGTCTTGTGTGCATTCACTCTTCTTTGCCAACTTTGGCCCAAATTGCCGTGACATTCATTCTCTCCATCCTGAAAATTTCCCAGCTAGGTTGAGATCAACTTGCCACATGGTCTTGCAGCAGCTGCTGGCAAGGCAGGAAGCAATTGAGGGAGTTTTTGGATTCTTGTATGTCTGTCAGCTATAATGGTGGTACATAAATCATTGATAAGTATGAGAAATTGGCAACCAAATATCTTCTCGAGCATTCTAGTGATTATGAATATATCTAACCCCATTGCAAAAACATATACACCATACGTCTATACTTTTCAAGTCCCTCTTTCACTATCAAACTTTTGTTTGCATGAAGGGCATTTATTTTCTTCAAGGGTTTTCCTTCATGTATGTATTGCATTACCACATTTTCTTTTCTCTCTTGCTCAAGTAGTATGCCTAGTTTAACATGCTAAAAATTTCCAAATTTCTTTTTCTTTTGTGGGGGTGCCAAATGTATGTGTCAACATAGTTGCACTTGAAGAGGGCATATGTGTGTGCCCATGAACAAGTTGTTGAAAGTGCTTTCTAGGGAGGAGCTTGGTTGACATGTATGCAAAATGTGGGAATTGTTGGGATGTTTGGAGTTTGTTCAACAAGATGCCATCTCAAGATGGGTCATTTAGGACATGTGAAATGTGAGTACTGGTAGAAGGCAATGGAATTGTTTCTTACTACTTGTTTGTTAACTTAGAGCTCTTGAGAATAACTTTCTTTAAGTGTCATATAAGTTCCTTAAGAATTTTGTCTTCTAACATTTATCTTGTACAAGGATGTTTCATATTGATATTGAAATTAGGACATTTTGCTTTCATGGATGTAGTAGTAATACCAACTAGGAGCTCAATCAACTACCACATTCATGCCTTGTGGACAAGCGTGTTCCAAAATATTTTTGTAGCACTAGAGTCACAATACAACCTTGCTCAAGTTTATGACTACACCCCAATTTCTTGCCTACTTAAATTATGTTATATATCTTTTTTTTTGTTCATTTTGAGATGCTTTCTACATGATCTAGGATCTTTGATGAAGATGTTGGGTTTCTTGCTTTCAAATATTGAGCTAATGTAGACAACAAGCTCTAGCTCAACATCAATGCTCAAAACTACCTCCACTATAAGGTAAGATTCTCTCTTCATCTCCACATGAAGTTTGCCAAATATTTGCTTTACTTTGTCTAGCTTTTTTTTTTCATTATACCAGATGTTTTCCTATTTTCACTCGTGAACATGAAGCCATCAAAGTGTATTAGGAGGTCATGAATTGTAACAATTGTTCAAGCTTGTGACTGAAAAAATCCAACATAAAACTTAAAATGGACAATTCCAAGGGGTATTTGTGACCCAAGTTTCACCATAAATAGTTTGCATTTTGATGTCAAACAATAAAACCCCAAACCTAGATGTCATAATTTTTATTTCTTAGAAACATGGAAGTTAGTGTGTCCTTCGTGATCTATTAAGACCCTTTATTTGTTCAACTTAATGTTGGAGGTGTAGGTGTTTACTAGTCCACATTACACTTGAAACAAAAGATTCATTTGCAAATTTAAAACCATGATAAATTCGTATTGTGATGCAACAAGAAACTAATCAACATTAAGCAAATCATGTACTTATGAAGTGACTTTAACACACATCTAACTATTACATATAAAATTAATTAACTTCATTTGTCAAAACATAGATTTGAAAGTTCTTGTTGTAGCCTAATTAAAAAATCAAGTTATCAAAATCTTGATAGGGTTTTTTTGGATCCTTAGCTTGCTCTTTTTGACAATTGGTTCTCCCCCCCCCCCTCCCCCTTTTCTTAAAGTTATGTTTTATATTCTCATTACTTTTTCAAACCCTATTTTCTATATTTTGATTTAGAAAGTCTCTAAATGCTTTGCTTTTAGACCCATCTTAATCTGAATTGCTCAACCACTCCCTCATTTTCTAACACACAACATTGTTTAAATATTTTGTGCATTAATTTTTTTCGAAAGTTTACAAAACTCGACATTGGAAGCCCATGTTTGGGCAATATACAAAAGCCAAGATTTGAAACATGGCTTGAAAAATTAACATTGTTGTTCAACGGTGCACAAAATTCAAATTTGCAACCAAAGTTGAGTTCAATTGAATTTGCTACCATGTTGTGTGCCCATTGCAAAAACAATTTTGAATTCTAACATTGAGCTTTACATTTTTCTTTTGTGTGAGCTTAAAGCATGTGAAATTTGCAATTTGGTTTTCAAGTTCGCTCAATGATTTCCCTTTTGTTTTCATGTGACTAAAAAGGAAAAGTTGTATGAAACATTTGTGTTTCAATTTTTGAAATACTTCAATGCATTTGCTTTCATCAAGGAGCTCTATGTTTATATTTTCATGTGAATTCAAGGGGAAGAGAAAAGGAGGAGAAATAAAAACCAATGAAAAAGAACACTTGAAATAAGAAAACAAACACAAGTTTGGAACAAATGTGCTTGAAGCACAAGCAAAAAAATGAAGGTTGACCCTTGGGAAGTGTGAATTGAATCCAACATCCAAAACTTTTAAAAGTGAAAGCTCTCTTAATTAGGATTAGTGTCATGGTGGTCTTAGTCCTCTTGAGAGCTTGTCCAGCTCAAAAATGAGGGTGATGGTCCCCTTGAGGGTGTATCAAGTTCAAAAAAATGTGGTGGTGGTGATGGTTCTCTTGAAAATATATTTAGCTTAAAATGAAGGTGGTGGTGGTGTTCTTGAAGGTCTATCCAATTCAAAAAATGAAAGGTGGTGGCGGTGTTCTTGAAGGTCTATCCAATTCAAAAAATGAAGGTGGTGGTATTTTTGAAGGTTTGTCCAATTCAAGAAATTTCAAGAAATGAAGGTGGTGATGGTGGTGGTGGTCCTTTTGAAGGTCTATTCAATTAAAAAAAGGACGGTGATCATGGTGTGTCCTCTTGAGGGCTTAAAACCCATTATGGTTTGTCAAAGTGATTTGTAGAAATTTATAGGAGAGGTTCAAGTCCATGATGATCTTCTTTTGGGTTTATTCATTTCTATGAAACTTTGAAAATGAAGGTGATAATGGTATTTTGAGTTTTTCAAGGTCTAGAGGTCTACTAGACTCCATCCTTTTGTGTAGATGGTTTTCAAAATGATTTAACTATCAATGGTGGCTAGAAGAATCCAAAAGCACCAAAGGTGGCACATTCGTTTACCACATTGGTTCTTTTTAACATAAGTAAATAGTGTGAGACGAGTTTACCTTTTGCAATTTAAATGTCCACATGTTTCCATGTTCATGCATGGCACCATACATTTCAAAGTAGACATGCTACAAATAATTTTGAAATTTAATATGAAAAAGGTCTTTCCTTTGATTTAATGATGGTGGTGTAACTTTCATTTTTTTTTACATTGTCAAAAATGTTATCACATCTTAGATATTTGATTTTGTTATTGGTTTAAAAACTTGGGATATTCGCAACATGTGACATTACTTGTCCAACTACAACTACAAATGGCACAAAACATAAAAAATATTAATTAAAAGTTGCAGGTGGTCCAATGTTCAAAAAATGGTTTGTTCCAACCCTAGCAAGTTGTTAATTGCAAGTCTAGAAAAGATGAACTAACAATTGATTTGTCATTTCATATTCATATGCATTCATGAACTAGTTCATTTACCAATATTAATTGAAATTATTAACAATCAATATGTATGTTACATTAAAAAAACATTTAATGCCATGGATTAATGCATGTTTTATATTAATTATATTTTGATTTTAAAAATAAACAATAATACTGTAAAAAATTAAATTATAATTTTTACCCAACAACCATATATTAATTCAAAGAAACCCCCCCCCCCCCCCCCCCTAACTTTCACAAATTAGTATTTTTCAAAGCTCCTACCAACTAATCTTGTGGAAGCTTCCACCGATTAATCATTTTTAAAAAATTAAACATATATATATTGAATTTCTTAAACATTATGCTAAAAGCCAACATTCATGACTTGAACATTTTTGTGATTATGACAAAGTTTTAATCATGTAACATGATTTGATTTCAAAACCATGTTTGACTAAATAACAAAACATATTGCACACATTAAAAAAATTCAATATAATAAAAGTTGTCCATGTATTCGAAATGAATTCATTGGATTATGAGTGAATTCATTGATTATAATGAATAAGACCTAGTGGGGAAGCACTGAATTCAAAAGTCTAATGAACATGGACTAGTGAAGTGCACCCACATTTTGTGGTAGTGATTGAAAAAATTTCATATGAAAATAATTTTTCAGTTGTGTTCATGCACTATGTCCATAATTACCATTAAGGAAAAGGTTATATATATAATATTTAAAGATTTTCAAGGTAGCCCCCAAAAATGGTAATTAATTATGCGAAATAACTTATGATGCATGCTTTTAGTTATATGTTAACAAGTGGAGTCAGACCAATGTTTGTCTGGAATGAACTTGAACTTCTTTTTAACAATTTCACTAAAAATAACCACCATTTCAGCCATAATATTTCAACCCCTATAACCCCCAACTATTCATTCTTAGCATGCTAATTATTAATAGATATGAAATATTGGCCCACACCAAATCTAGGGCATGCAATCTTGCAGTTTTGCCTACTTACATGTTAATTTTGCAATGAACAAACTTAGGTTGTAGTAGTTTTTCCCTACCATCAACCTCCTTTCAAATTTTGTAGTGAACCATATTTAACTTCCCATCACACCCAACGACCTCAACCCAAGGCAATTTTGTAACCCACACATCTTGAAAAACTTGATTCAAAATGAATAAATGACAAGGTTGATTGTGAGTTCATGAAAACATGAAAAGATGACCAACTTGAAAGAAAGGAAAAGAAAGAAACAAGGTACCTTTCTATAATGTAAATACTAGGAGGGTCTTGATATGAATTCTATGCAAAGGATACACATTGATGAGGGGAAGGAACATTTAAATGTTGAAATCTCTTTTACATGTTCCTCTCCAAACGCTTAAAACACTTAAAGTCTAACACCATGAAAAAACAAATCTTCATACCATTCTTTGCCACCAATTTGCAAAACCTTTGAATAATGTGTGCAATATTCATCACCTTCCAAGTTCCAACAATAAATAAATGTACAATATATTTCTTATTGCTAAGAAAAGTGATGATTCTTTGTAGTAGGATACAAAGGGAAAGGGGATGGTGATGGAGGTGGATGTGAGGTGGCCTATTGTCAACATCAACAAGATTAACAATAGATGGAACTGACAACAAAACAAGATTGACCCTTCAACGATTTCCAAACCTTGCAAAATCAAAATCATGACTAGCACTAGATCCAACAATAAGGAAAATTTATCATTGGAAATTCATTTGATTTAAGAAAGAGATGTAGAGTGGGCCATTGGGATATTGATTTTGTAAAAAGGAAAAAAATATATGGGCATTAATTGTGAGGATGTAATAAAGTTATACATAAACTCACCTTGCTTTTGGGCCCTTTTTTCACCGCAACTACAAGTGTTTTTTTCAATTTTATCACATATTGTCACATAGGTGGACTAGTGATCGTCCACAACATGAATGAGCCAAATTTGGCTAGAGGTCGAGCAAGAAAGTAGATTTTTTTTCAAAATCTCATTTTCTTGTGGCAACCTCCATGAACTCAATGTCTAAATATGGCCACTTTTGACTATTTTCCCTCGAAATATGGCTAATTTTGCCAAAAAATTTCAAAAAACCTTTGTACATTTTGCATGGGATTTCATTTTTGTCTTCAGGATGTAAAAAGTCGCCCAAAGAAAAAACACTGCCCGCAACCCCTCTTGGAGACCCAAATGTTGATATTTGCAAAAAGAAATGAAAAAATCGAAATCGAGTGAAAAATATAGTACTCACAAAAAGAAAAGAAATAATTAAAATTGAGTGAAAAATATCAAAAATCCTTGCAAAAAGAAAAGAAAAAATCAAATTTGAGTGACAAATATTAAGAGTCCTCATTCATTGCACATGATTTCTTAAAACTTTATCTTTACATATAGCAACAGTAGTGAAATCACACAAAAAAAGTAATTTTGCCACCAGCAATAAAAAGTGTCTAAAGAATATTTTGCAATTTCATTCTGCATTGTATCCAAACTCGATACGTTACATTGCCATTACATTTTTTTCCTCCTTCTTTTCCAGAAAACTATAATGTCTCATGTCTTTGAAATTTTTTCAACTCAAAGAGTCTTTTTGGGTTTCTGCAGCATTGTCCAATGTACATGACTCCAAAATCAGTACCAGAAACTGTTATAGCCATTTTTCTAGCCAATTGTGTCAGTTGCTTCAGAAGGGAAATGGTGCTAAAAGATGGCACATTGTAGTAGTGCCATTAAATCAGAGGAGTTGCTATGATATCCTCTTATCACAGAATCATATGTACATTACATACACATACTTTGTCTCTCTTTCTAACCCGCTTCGTGTTTCACACAATCATCACCTGCTTGTGATTGTTATGGGAAATTGTTTTTACATCACAGACACTTGAGGAACTTGAATAGCCATGACATCCAGATTAAGCCATAATGTGCAAATTGGCCAAAAAAGTACTTGTTTGAATGGCTTGAGTTTCATCACCCATTGTGGTAGGAACACCAGAAATTGTGCCTAATGCAGTTGAACTCAAATCAATCTTTCTCTTGTGGTGAGGAGACAAAAGCGAATGTCCAATTTACAGCTATGTCCTTTGCTGTCACTCCAAAAGGAAAAAAACAGCAACTCTGAGCACTTTTACCCACACTTTCTGGCAGTCCCATTTGCATCATCAAAATCCAGGGGTGGTGATGGCTCACTGGTATAAGCCCATTCTGGGACCCGGGGAGCTCAAAAAAGGTCCTGGGTTCAAACCTTGATGGAGTGCTGGTGAAACTCTTTGCCAGGCCTCTGCCATGAGCTTGACTTGGGGTATGCAATGGGGTTGTTATGTTGGGTCTGCTGTTGTTGTGTGCTTCAAAATTGTAAAAAAAGATCAATCTGATGGAAAATTGGTGTTGAGTTATTCCTTCAATGGACCCCCCCTTCATTTGGTGCTAGGTGCAACATCCCACATTCAAAAACAAAAGGACCGGGGCAGTTGTTGCAGCAGAGTATAAATGTTGAACAACAACATTGGTGTGCATTCAGACAACATAGGGACAGCCCCAACATTATATGTGCACATACTTGTTATTGGAGGTAGTACAAAAGTACTGCTTTGCTTTGCTTTGCTTCTTCTTTTCCTTTTCTTCTCTTGACCCAATCCATGGATGATACCCAGACACACTTTGGACCCATGTTATATGTTAGGCAGGTTCTGGGCTTGTGATTCTGGGCTCATGTCCATCACAAACCCAAAACCTGAATAACACGACCCAAAGTGTGTGTATGATGTGTAGGGTAAGGAATCCCTTGTAGGATCTTCCTGGATGATGTGTAGGGCCTGGTCAAGGGTGATAGCCCAAAACTGGGCCTGAAAAGCCAGGGAGCACTGAAACAAGGGATTCCTTCCCCAATGTAACTTAACCTTTTAAATTTCAGGCATCTTACAAAAGAGTAAGGTACTTTTTTCTTCAAGGCTTTTGTAAGATCTCTGAATTTTGAATGGGGGAAGTTCTGTGTGTGGGGGGAGGGGAGGGGAGGGGGGGAGGAGAAGTGCCTTTATGTACAAAGATTAAATTGTAAAAGTTCATTACAGGCAGCAACAAGATGTGTCTGGGCACCACTAAACAGATCTTGGACAGGCAAAAGGGCAATCACTGAAGAAAAAACAAAAACAGGCACTACAAAAAGTAGGGCTTGTAATAACAACTGTGTTTCCATGTAATGTTGGGGGCATGGATGGCAGGTTTTGCAGTAGGATAAAAACAACAATACCAACATCATGCATTCACATAAGAGTGGGGGAATTTTGGTTTTTTCTTTTGAGTCAGAAACTCAGTGTTTGTAAGTTTAGGCTATTGTATGTTATGAAAGCCAACAATTGCATATGGAAAATTGAATTGTATGTTGCTCCTGTAGAGCAGGAGTTTTGTTTTTGTTTTTGTTTTTTTTCAACTTTCAGAAATAGCTATCCTCGCAAGGAGGAAGCATTTTCCATGGCCTGAATGGCTAGTTTGGTGAAATGTTTGTTTGAAGGGTAGGTGACTTGGTTTTTTGCTTTCAAGACATCTGCTGATATATATATATATATATCATTATTATTAATTTTTTTTAATTTAAATTTTTTTGAATATGAATTATTTGGCTAGTTTAGAATGTGTAATGGAGTTTAATTTGACTATGTGTGTTTGGCCCACCTAAAAAGATTAGATAATTTGTAAATGTTTTAAATATCCTACTAGCAATGAATAAGTTCTCTAAGGGGAGATTTTTGCGATATGACTTGTGAAGGAATTGAACACCTAAACTACCCATTGCAACACAAATTGCCTGCAAACCAACACACAACCAACATACCTACTATACACAACAACAACAAAAACTTGTCAGAACTTATTAACTTACTATCACCATGAAACAAAATTTTTTTTAAGGAAACTAAGGGCCAAAGGCAAAAAATCAGACCTCAACTTATCCAAACAAAAAATATATTTCAAATCCATGCTAGTTTGCGTATTCTTTCAAGTTGCAACTACCTATGGGTATGGAAAATCCCCCAACATGTAAAATTGTTGGGCAAACATCCAACCACAAGGTCTAGATGTGTTGTCAACTGGTTGCAAAGTTCGGATTTGATAAAAATTCAAATTGTTGAAGCATCTTTCATCCTCAACATATCCAATAACTTGGACCATGGCAATTTCTACCAACTTAAAATATTTTGGCAACTTGTGAAAAAGGCATAGATCTCCAAAGCCAAGTCATAGGATTCATAATGTAAGGAGAACCCATGGCTAATGCAACATTGCTTTTCATTGTTTACTTGAAGAATGACATTTGCAAATCCAAAGACATCAAAGATAGGACCTTTGGTACCAAGGTTTGATAAAGACCAATCCTCTTAAGGTAGCAATATTGGGCCTTGATCACTACAATATGTTTCTTGAATGACTCTTCGAAGTTTTCCATCATTTAATATTGACCAAAAACCACCCTTAAAACTTCCATAACACCATGTGACGAAAAGTGGGATTCCAACTTTAAAATTGAGAATTGAACAACTTTTTTCATCTGATTTTTCATAGTTTCCATAACTTGAATGTGCACATTTTTGGTCACAAACCTCACAACCCCTATTAGTTGGTCAAGATTTTTTGCCCAAATATGTTGTCCATTGCAATCAAAGGTTCAAGTGTTCAATTTACTTGTATTTAGGTCCTACAAAGGTTACTACATGATGAAAAGGTCATGGGAGGAATCCACCAAAGACTTGAAAGAATAAAACACATCGGACTTGAAAGTAATGTCATGGTTCCCAAAATGTGAAAACATATTTGCTTGACAAAGATTGATTGCTACCATATGGTCAATAACAAAGACAATTCAAACTTGGGTCGACTTCATCAAGATGTTCATTTCCTCCGACAATGGTAGCACAATTGTTAACCCATATAAGACCTCAATATCACACAAGAGCTCAAAGCTCACCTTGACAAATTATTATCTTGAATTTCCATGATCTTAGCAAGCTTGTTGAGTTTTAAATGCCTCTTAAATCTCTTGTTGTAGTAGGTTTATTAGGTCAAAAGCAAGTTCTTCAACCTACAAACCATGTTTAGCTTAAGCAAAGCTTGCATGGCCACATTTGTTCAATGGGCCATGCAATAAGTGCATTGCATGTGAGGAACATAATGCAATTGAATTTGCTATGTAACTTTAATCATGACAATTTAAGAAACACTCATACAATCAACTCCAAAATAATTGAGTTTTAGGGACAACGATTCGCATGTTACACCACCAACAATCAACAATGTTTGAGTGATGATTTTAGTCAAATTTCCATAATTGACCATTTTAATCATCTTTTCAAGTGAAACCATAATTGCAATCCCGAATCAATCCGTGATGGACATATCCATGCAAGGACAACGAACTATAATTATCAACATTTATAACTACATCACAAGAGATGAAAATGTAATTTGTTGTATTCATAACTTTTGTAATGGATGCTTTGATAATGTCATGCATTATTTCAACCATGGACCAATCGGTATTGTCACACTAATGCTTTTGTGAACAATTTTTCACCTGTAAAAACTACAACAAACCATTCATGTTTCATATCCAAACATGAGTTTTCTCCTTGGAATAGGTACAAGGCAAATTGAATGACTTTTTTCAAGCTCTCATGTGCCACACCTTGCAAAACCCTATCAAACACACTTTCCCCACTTTTGGAAACATAAAACACTTCATTCTTGACATGTTGACAATCTTTAGCATAATAGAATATACCTTTAGGAACATCAAACATGGGTGTAGTAACTTTCTTCTTACCAACATGTTTATGAAGAGAATCAAATTTGGGAACAAGGAGTTTTTCTTTACCCATAACCTTTGTACAAATCTTGGATTGAACATGTTTAACAAGCCCATTTTCACTCAAGACACTTTCTACCCAAGGTAATTTTGGAACTCATAAATCTTAAATTTTTTTGATTTAATTCATAATCCTTTTATCTTTCCTTAGATTCAATCTCAATTTCTTGAGAGTTTTTTCAAAATTTGAAACTCTAAAGGCCAAATCAATTTGGAATGGATTTCTTTCATTCATTCATGATTTCCTTTTATCTCTCGTAATAGCTTGGTCATTACTTTCAACAACAATGTTAAGGTTATGTTGCTAACCAAAACACTACACCAAAACATAGTATCCATGATTAAGCATAAGCAATTACAAGTGGTATAAATAACTAAAAATGGTAAAAATGATAGGTTTAATTCAACTATACATTCAAATAAGACAATCATGGATGCCATGTTTTGGTGTAATGAATAAACAACAAAAATTGAGTTTTCTCAAAGGTTTAAGAGGTTTAAGAAAAACCATGTTGAGATTCAAGTGCATTTCAAAATTCTTAAAGAAGACAAAAAAAAATGTAAAAATTGATTCAAACAAAATACATTCAATTGAAGGTCTTACCTAAATCCTAAGTGAGAGACATGTTTTGGTGAAATTTGCAAAATGTGCACATTGTATACAAATTCATTAATCTAAACTTGTAGATTGTTTATTAAAACTAAAACCTACAAAATGGGTGTGGTCGCATTCAAACAAACCAAAAAACATGTCAAATGACTACCAAAACTTTATAAAAACTATAATTTTGTTAGATATATTTTTGTGGTGCCACTTTAATGCCATGTTAATCATGGAATGTAATGTTAAATGACTAATATGAATGTTGAAGAATTCAAAAAAAAAATTCAAAAAAAAAAAAATTGGGTTTTGGTTTTAATAAAAAAACCTTTAAACTTGAATAATAATTGCATCAAAAGCAGTCAAGTTTGCAAATTACTAAGCTAAAAACTTGTTTTATAAGGGAATTTTGATGAGAAAAATATTGAGATGATGTTAATTGATTATCCACATTTTAAAAGCACTCATAATTTGAAAGTTGTGAGATTTTAAAAATCTTGAAAATTAGAAATCTTTTGAACATACTTTTAAAATTTCAAAAGTTTTTTACCACATGTAAATGGGGTGTAATGTACATGACATCTAAAGAAAAGTTGTATTTTATGAAAAAATTAAATAATGAACATATTTTCATACAATTTGAAATTAAGATAATTTTTCAAAACAAAACACATAATTTGGTAGAATATGTACACTTTGAAAAAATAAATTTAGTTATTCATGACAAGTTAACACAAAAAAGTGATGTATTAAAAAAAATATATGTATTTTTAGTAACATATTGCAAAAGATTTCATCCCAAAAGTCCTTTTTATGAGAAAGTGAAAAGGACTACAA
>Ga0116230_10004781_pt1 | contig 13273 bp, 8 predicted proteins | sample S1TSphfallax_3_FD_88678 | JGI IMG/M metagenome (GOLD analysis project Ga0116230, IMG submission 88678) | Host-associated microbial communities from peat moss isolated from Minnesota, USA - S1T2_Fd - Sphagnum fallax MG | ecosystem: Host-associated > Plants > Peat moss > Unclassified | place: USA...
AGAAAATGAACGAAGGAAGAAGAGAGAGAGAGAGAGAGAGAGAGAGAGTGAGGGGGGGGGGGGGAGGGGTGGGAGCGCGTGCGAGAGAGACGAGGGTTTGAATCTTGAGGTGCAAGGTGTGCGAGTCTGATCCTTGGCCCACTTCGTTGGCGCAGGCGGACATGTTCAACAATAGTAGCAAGGAGCGAAGGAGTAGTGGCGATGATGGTTTTGCGGTCTTCCAGAACGGGAACGGACGAAACAAGGAGCGACCGTCTGTTGTGCCTTCTTCTTCTGCAGCAGCTGCTGCTGCTGCGCCTGCCTCTGCCGCTCTTCACTTCCGTGGCACCATGGACAACAACTCCACATACCCCGACGATGGTACGTGCTTGTTTGCCCGTGGGGTGGGGGTGGGGCTGAGGGTGGGTCTTTGAGAAGTTTCGATGGTGATGGTGATGAGTTTTTTAAAAAAAAATTGGGCTTGGTTGTTCTCTTTTAAGGAGATTAGGGTTTGAACCATGGGATCATTGGAAAACGTTTGGGCCAGCTTTTGTTTGCATCATCGTGCGCACTTTGCCGTCTCTCCTTTCCCCTCAATCCCGCACACCTGCTCTGATGGAAAGAAAAAAAAAAGAAAATTCTTAGTGCGGACAGTTGGTGCTGCTGGTCAGTAGGGTTTGCCAACTTGAAGCAGATTTTGGCTTTTTTGCGATATTGTATCCTTGGCTTTCGGAAGTGAGGGCACGTGTTTATAGCCACGAAATGGATCATTGGTTGTGGATCAGGTATCTTGGAGATCAGGGATAGTTGCAGCTGCACCAACCAGTGGCAGCTGATTCAACAAAACTGACTGTGCTAGTAGGTTTTGCACACCTGAAGCAGAGACAGGCTTTTCTTGTACTGTACAGATCTGTTGTTTCAAGGTGCAACCCATGGTTCATTCTGGAGGGCTTCCAATCAAGGATTCCTAGTCTTTGGTTTCCCTCGTGGTCACGCACAAACACTTGATAATCTGGGCATATCTGGAGGAGCATCACAATCCAACACACCTGCCTCTAACTTTCCTTTCAAAAAATGCAAAGAGTTGAATAGTAGCATTTTGTTGTGATAAAAAAAGCTGGAAATAATTTGTACCATTGCAGGTCCTGATGAATTTACACGAGGACTGTAGTACAACAATGTCTTTGTAAAAGCTGTGGAATATTAGGGTTTTGAACAGTGAGGTCAGGGATTGAAGTTCATCTCGTCAGCTGTGTCTGCATATTCAATATTTGGTTGTGTGATATGATGCCCCTCTGCCAACAGTGTGCATCATCCATGTATGAGTCTGTATGGATGGCAACTCTTTGTGCTTCAAACAATTTACTAGGGAATTATGTGAACTCTCTTAGCAATATTTGCTGATGCCCATGTGTTCAACTTCATTGTCTAACTATGTCTGCAACCTGAACTGTAGCAAACCACTTTTTTCATTGTTTTACTGTTGTTCTGCAGAGGACTCTGACACAGACAGTGAGGAGTCAGATGTGAGTGGATCTGATGGAGAGGATGCTTCGTGGATTTCCTGGTTCTGTGGCCTGAGAGGCAATGAGTTCTTCTGTGAGGTGGATGATGAGTACATTCATGATGAGTTCAATCTCAGTGGCCTCAGCGCCCAGGTTCCCTACTATGATTATGCGCTTGATCTCATTCTGGATGTGGAGTCTCCTGATGGTAAGAGCAGGTCATTGTATCTCACGTTCCATTCTGTGGCTAGAAATGATCTGTAATGCAGATGTTGCATGGCAATTTCTTGGTATTGACCATGAACACTGAAAAATTCTTCCTTGAGAGATATAGACAGCAGACATGATGTAGGGTTTATGGTCTAGACATAAACAAGCAGAAGGAAATGTGCAGTGTTTAGAATGTTGTCATATGTTTGTGAGTTGTCTTTATGTGGAAGCATGGAGAAACAATAGGGGTTTGAGTTTTACCTGCAGTGGTTGTGAGAACTGTTGGAGATCTGATCATTGTCCCATCCTCATTAAATCTGATGCATGTAATGCCTGTAATTGCAGATGATTTGTTTACAGAGGAGCAAAACGAAATGGTAGAGTCTGCTGCTGAGATGCTGTATGGACTCATACATGTCCGGTACATCCTAACTAGCAAAGGGATGAATGCCATGGTATGTTCTCTTTTCCTGCTCTGTGTTTAATGGGATGAGGACCTTTTGAAGAGCTCAGAGGGATAAGTGCTATTGTGTCATGTCCATACATGAGTTCCAACTTGAAGGTAGCACCAGTTAGTTCAGGTATGTGCACGTGTGGCACCATTATCTTACTTAATGCCATGATGATTTGCAGTTAGAGAAGTGCAAGAATGTGGACTTTGGGAGGTGCCCCAGAATGTATTGCTCTGGCCAGCCATGTCTGCCCATGGGGCAGTCTGATATCTCAAGGACAAGTACTGTGAAAATCTATTGTCCCAAATGTGAAGACATATATTACCCTCGGTCCAAATGCCAAGGCAGTATCCTCTTTCACACACAATATTTGCTGTTTTGTCATGGCATGTGTTAATGAAGTGGGATGCATTGTGGAACGAATCAACTAATGCAGAAACTTTTTAATTACATTATGATGATGTCAAGTTTGTAGCTGCCACTTCCTCAGCTTGGCATTCCTAGAATTGAGCCACTTCAATCATTGCAATCATTTGTAAGAAGAATGCCTTCATTTTTGTATCTCCATATAGCATGAGATTCTACCATGGCTAGTGTTTGCCACAAGGGTTTAAGAAGGTCACAGCAGTTAATTGACTAGAGCCTATAGGATGAGAGGCCTTAAACAGCCAGGTGCAATGCCCTATAGCATCAAAGCAGTGCCTGGAACTGAGTTTTGGGCTTTTGATGGTGTCCTCAGATGCACCAACTGAAATTTGGCCTGTGATTATGGGTGTCTGTTTTTTTGGTAAAATAAACTGCTGCATAGACCTTTTTCTGGCGATTTCTTGACAGAGGTTTAGATATTGATGGCGCATACTTTGGAACAACATTTCCTCATCTGTTTTTGATGACTTATCCTCAAGTGAAACCGGCGAAGCCAACTCAGAGCTATGTACCAAGGATATTTGGGTTCAAACTCCACAAGAGTGCTAGGTAGTTGACTTTGCCACAAATGGAAGTGGCAAATGTAGTTAGATCTGATTCTGCGGTTGTGGATGCAGTCAGGATGCTGTGGGGATGCCATATTCTTCTCTCATATGCTTCTGTACCTTACTTTTGGACTTTGTACCTTGGGCAGGAGGACTCAGTTAGCTTTTTGGCAATGTTATTTGATTTGTACCAATTAGATTTGCAGCCTTGTGTTCATGTTAAACCATGTAATTGGAATTGGACATCAATTGGTGACAGATCCCATATGAGCAATTGCACTTCTGCAACTTTGTAATTTGCCATTGGCCATTTTAGAGATAGATTGTATAGATGAAAGGAAGTGGAGATCGTTTGGTGGTGTATGTACTGCAAACATGAATAGATTCTGTTGTCCACATTCTCCAAGTTTTGTGATGGCGGCTTTCTGCTCAATATTTTTACAATGTGAGATGGGTATGGATCTTGTTGAAGTTTCTGGGACTTGCAGCTATGACTTGGCTTCTTTGGAATGGAGATCGCTCTGATATCATATTCCCCAAGGGACAGTGATGTCTTGGACCCTGACTTAATTGTGGTACCTTTCATACTTGCTTGCAAATAATGGTAGATCATTTTCTAGTGAGAAAGTTTATATGTTCATACTATGGTATTAGGATGATTTTTATTCCTTGTTTGTATGGAAAAAACTCAGACAAATCAACTTAATTTAAGATCTGGCCCCCAAAGCTTCTTCAATGTTTAAGTTCTGAAATAATCAATTTTTTAAAATTCTTATTTGATATGGCAGGTGGCATTGATATATATATAGAGATAGTCCTACTTTTGCTGGCAATCTGTTCAACTTATGCAGTCACAACCTTATTAATGGCTTCTGACTTTTGATAAGTAACTTGTTATGTGCTAACGGGTCAATCCAGTTCATTAGTCTTATTATTATCAGAATTCAAGATGTAAGCCCATAATGGATGATGCACCCATGGAAGATTATAAGACAAATGGACTTTGAAAAACCAAATCCTATGGTTTTGTAGATTATATGTTTTAGATCAGTCCCATTCCATTATTTCATTCCAAATGTGTTTTTACAACAACCTTTTGGAGCCTTCATCATATAATAGTTGCAATGCTTTAGAAAAGGACTCCCTATTATTCACTATATAATAAAGGCATGGAACATGCCGTGACATTTTGATTATTCATGTTTAGTTTAAAATTAATTTTCAGATTACATTTTAACCAGTTATCTTACTTTTTTTGCAACTTCTGTTTGTGCGTTTGCACTTTTGGCTGCTGTCTCCTGGTTGGGTGTTGGTCCTCTCTTCTCATTCCTTCCTTTCCCCTTCCAGATGGGTGTTTTCTCAAAAATTAAGTTTGGCAGTAGAGTTATCCACAAAGTCACCCTGTCTTTGGGCCTGCTTTCACTCCCTACCTATCCCCTCTTTCAGTGATATCTGCAAAGTAATGAAAATTTATTCAATCTCAGTATGAAATGTTGAAACTCAGCATTTAATGCACAAGGTTCAAGATAATTATAGTAGTTGTACATGTAGGAGTATTGAAAATATATGTAGGGTAGACAAGCTCATCACCAATCATCTGCCTATGACCGAATACTTATTTATATTTTCATCATATGTGCTTTAAAATGTTATGGGAGCGATACCTCAAACTCTAGAAATCATCTTTGAAGTGCAAAGGAAAATGAGCAATGAAAAAATAAGAGGAAGAAAAATAAGCTTTCCAACTTACAAAATGTGTGTGTGTTTTTTTTTCTTCTCTTTAGACCCCCTCTAACTTTCAAACCTCATAATTTTTTAATTTCTTATTCATTTTAAATGGTTTAAAGTGGAAAAACTAGTTTGGGTCCTTGTTATTTTGCTTTGGAAAATTTTCACTCTTAGTTAAACATTTGATGTCTTGTTATGCCGAAACGAACCATTCTCAGCCCTTATTCGTGAAACTTTATTAATAATTCTAATGTTTCATCATTCAAACAGATCTTTGACTTAAATTAAGTATATAATCATTTGGCTCCTTTAATGTAAAAACTTGTCCAAAAAAATGTGGATGGCATGTTTTACACTAAAATTGGACTTTTGAAAAATTAGCCAACATTCTGTTTATCAAGGTATCTTTTGTTTTTGGGGAGGTTTCTCTAGTTTTTATGCAAATTTTAACATGTATATGTAAGATAAGTCTCACACTTGAATTTGACTTGGCATCGCTCCCCATTGCTTCCATTTGTTCACATGCCTCCTTAAACATCTACACTACCTACATATGAAAACCATGCACTTGGTGAAGTTATGACATTCAAGTTTGTTTCGTAACCTAGAGCTAACCTTGACTTATAGATGGGTAGAACTAAAACCCTTAATGGACTTCCCAAGTGGTCCAAAGCCTTGTCACCCAAGATTATCATCTCTCGTCTTCCTACCTACTTGCATATTTGTTTAGTTCAAGGATTTAGTGTGTGGAGGCATCACCTCGGGCCCCCTTCCTTGAACCTTCATTGGTTGGCACCTATGAGGCTTGTGAATCTATCATATTAAAAATCAAACTCATCGCAACATTTAGACTCGTAATTCAAGTTGTCATGGGGTTGTTGCACAATGGTCTGGATTTGGGCCCCGATTAAGCAAATCCTCACAATTGAAGGTCTGCCTAGAAGTGCATATCACTCTCCCTTTCTTTATAAATGTCAACATTTTCATTGACAATACTCTAAGGTGAGTGCCTTTGGCATTTCCACCAACTTATTTCTTTTGACCTAATGATGGGATTAACTATTTCCCAATCAAAGGAACCCATTCGCATTGTGTTCTCAATGTAGGAGGTATTATTGAGTGTGTCTTTTGTTTTCACCTAGTGCACTCATTTTTGGTGTCTTCTTTAATTCTCCATTTTCAACCATCTCTTCCTTATTCTTTGGAATCCATTTCAAGTCTAATTTAGAACCATTAGTCACCACACACTAGAAAAACCAATCTATTTGCAACTATTTGCGATTATTTGTCGCTTACAACTCATGTTGGTTATTAGAACTATTTTTTGCACTTGGTCATGCTTGCAATTATATTCCAACTAACTTGCAACTAATGTTTTTTTCATCCTTTCATTTGGACTGTTTTAACATGTTTTTCACTCAAAAAAACCCCTTTCCGTACCACTAGTTGCAAATGTGTCCAAATGAATAGCAACCATTTTCGTATTCGAAATGTATTATGTGTATTTTAAGGTGTATGGGTTTGCAATGGTATATTAATGTAATCTACCCATTAATATATGATAATATATTACGACGTATGTTTGTATAATATGGGTTATAAATATTGATTGTATTCAAGTTATATATAGGTTATATTATGTACACAAACTATTGTTAAATTTTCAATCATAAAAAAATTAGCGCAATAAAAAAGAGTAAATAATGTTCAATTATTGCAAATTCCTTATAATTATAATAGTTTTACACTAATTACAATAATTATTTAATTTATTTGAACTTGATATTCATACCTTCTAATTTATATTTCAAATTCGTATCCAAAATATTCACAATAAATTTATTGTAATTAAAATCATTGATATATAATTATATTTATCTCATGACATTAAGTTACTTATAACTTCAAATAAATAATATATATACAAACATAAATTATTATATTAATTATTTATAAAGTTTTGAATAAAAATAAAATTATTATAATTAGTTTATAATTATTATAAAATACTAATATTTTCTTTTCTTCTACATTAATTATAATAGGCACATAATTTAAAATTCAGCTTCTAATTATTTTTAAAATTAAAGAATTAACCCCAAAATTAAATGGATTAATTTAACTTGAAGAATTGTAGGAATTATATCTAGTATACTAGAATATCTAATTATGTATTTACAATATATAATCAAAAAAATTTAATTATAGTGCAAATTATAAAATAATTTACTTCCCATTTATTACTTTTATTGATGATAAATAAATTTTATTACTACATAAATTATCACATTAATCAAAACAATTCACAATCATAAAAAATAACTATTTTCCATATTTACAATACTTATATTTTAATAGTAGAAATTAAATTTCATATCAATAGTTGAAAGTTATGTCCTATAATTAAGAATTTTATGAATTTTTAAAATAATCATCTTAAAATAATCATTGAAGTTGATGTAATTACTTTACTTTTAATTAAAATATATACTAAATAATTTTTTGCATTACTTATTATTTATATATCTACATTAATTTTTTAATATAAAAACATTAAATTTTGTAGTAGTAATAAGTATTTTATATTAACACAAAAAATTGTGAAATCATTGTAATTACTTAAATTATTTTAAAGTTAAAATCACAAGATTTGCATAATTACTTTATAATTGAAATTAAATATTCACAATTTATAATTTATAATTTATAATTTTAATTCTTATATAAATATCTAGAATAATTGCAATTTAAAAAATAATAATTTAATGACCATAATTACATATATTGTTATATAATAAATTAAAATATTGTTTTTCAAATACTTCTTGATAATAAATATTTTTAAAAATATTTTTTAATGATAATATTTATTAAGTATAATTTACACTAAATAATTATTTTTATAACATATAAATTTATATCATCTAATTTATATTATTATAGTAAAAGAAATCAATTACTGTAATTAATGTTATGTTACTTTAAAATCATTGTTATTCCTTGAAATAATAATTAATTATAATTTTTGCCTAATTATTTTCTAATTTAACATATTTATTCACAATCTATAATTTATAACTTTAAATCTGAATTAAAATTTTGGAAAAAATATATGTAGTTCAAATAATTATTGTAATGATTGGAATTGCAAGAATTGTTATACAATAAAAAAATTTAAATAACTTTTTTTCTATTACTTATCTATGATAAATAGTTGTATAATAAGTTTATACTAATTAGAAAAATAATGTATGTTCAAGAGATAATTGGATTTATAGTTAATAATTACGAATAAAACAAAAACTTTTATTTGACTGATAAATGTTTTTATAGTAATAAATGTAATTATAGTGGGTAATTACTGTGATGTTTTATTATTAATTTCTAAATAAATAATTCATGTAGGAATTTATTTTCTAATAACAATTGTTAATTCATTATTTATAATCTGAAAATAAATATTTATAATATTTTTATTGGAGTAATTTATTTTTTTTACATTAGTTATATTATCTATAATTCAACCAGATTTTTTAAGTATTTTTAAAATTTATCTATCTATTAATTAGGTATTATCAACTTGTGAATAACTAAATAGGTAATTAGTTAAATATTAAAGAGTAATTAAATATTTAAATGATTGATAATGAATATTTAATATTTGTAATGTATAGTTTATATTTTAAATATATATTAGATTGAATAATTATTAATTAAATGATTATCTAATTAACGAATTATGTTTTTGAAAAAAAATTAAAACTAAAAAGAAAAGGCATGAGGAAACTTTTAGAGTTGTAAGTTTGTGAATAAGTTGTAATTTCAAAACTTATCCCATATCATTTGTTTTCCATTCATATTTTGACCACTATATAAATAAGGGGTGTGGTCATCAAAATTACACATTAAAAAATTTGTGCACATGGGATGAACCAATCAAAAGGTTTAACCCAAAACAAAAAATATGTATATGCACAATTTTAAAATACCTACCTCCTCAACCTACTTATCTACTTAGTTGAATAGGTATCTAATTTGACCTACCTACTTAGGATGACCTATGTACCTACTTACTTAAGTATTTACTTATATGAAGAAATATTTAGTTTCCAAAGGTAGGACCTACCTATCTACCTTTATACCTAAGTAGGTAGGTAGGTATGTAGCTTAGGTTTGTGGGCCCCTATTTATGTACTTATTTAAGTACCTACAAGCTTCATATTAGTATTTTTTTTAAATTCATTTAAAAATGCCATGTGGCATATTTACATGGAGCCACATGTGATCATATAAAATCATCAAAACATTTGAATTGAACATCCCAAATCATTTCAAAATAATAATAATCATAATGTAAATAATATAAATAATAAATATTGGGACATGTGACAACACATTATTTGCCTTCAATTGTGACCAAAATAGTCACATATTAGTCACATGTCATAAAACGTATCTAATGGAGTCAAAAGATGACTTTGTATTTGTTGTTTTTTTTTTATCCAATACCTTTTGTCTTTTGCAACCAATATCACATGTGATTTGTCTAATGCAACTAAGGGGATTTTAGTCACAAATGTCGTATGCAACTAAAATTTAGTTGCAGAATTTAGTTGAAAATAAGTGTTTTTCTTTTACTAACATTGGATAAGGGTTATGAATGTGCCAATATATGATGTTAGATTATGTGTTATAATCCAAATCCCCTTAAACCAAGAAGGGCATGATTTGTGAATTCATATGTTGGAAGTTTTATTTTTCAACTTAGGACATGCCATTTTATTTGCATGCACCACCACTTCGATCTCGCCTAATTGAACCTTGGAGTTTTTTTATTTGAATTCAACCTTAAGTTCGTGTTTGTTGGTTGCCACTCTCTTGCTTTTTTCAATTGTTTCCTCCACCGTGAACCTTAACCTTTATGTAGTCGACCACATTCGTGAAAACCTTTAACCTTTGCCTAGTGAAAGTAATAAATTTAGTTATTTTGTGAACATTCCCCCCACTTTAAGAGGTTGATGTCCTCATCAACATTTCAGCTATTTATTGGTGGGTCCCTTTTTTTCTTTCAAAATCTTTTCACTCCAAGTTCATGGCCCTTTTCCTATTCAAGCTTGCTCACCATTTTTAACAAGTGGTCAAGGTGAACATGTTTTTTCCACATTCTTCCTTATGATAACAACCCTTGTATTTCACTAGATATTCCTTGCCTTCGAGGCATGTTTGCCTTTTGTGGAGTGTGCCTTCAATTGCAACAACAAGCCAATGTTTGATGCCTTTGACGTCTAGTCATGCTCCTTGCTTTTGGTCTAGTTTATGTTTGTCACACAAAAACAATTTAAGTTTTGAAATTTGAAAGGTCAAATGTGCCACAAAATTAGTTAGCAACTTTAAGGAGTACATGTTGTGATGCAACTTATGCAAAATGTTATAAAACCTTGCATACTTAACAATGAAATGTGAGGCTAGTCCATCTTAAAATCCTAAATGTTCGGCCACAAGTGTTACCCAACTTTAAACTCCACATGCTTGTGTTTTATTGGCATGCTTATCATATTGATTTTAAACTTGTTCTAAAAGTTTTTTTGGCCTAGACATCTTTATCTTCATGCCCCTTGACCATCTCCACAATTTCCTTGGAATGATCTTGGGAATGGTTAAGTCCATTAGCTTCCCGGTTTTGTTTTCCCAATGTTAATTTGAATGGGGACATCTTAATCACCAAGTGCGTTGTGGAGTTATAACAAAATTCCACCATGCTTAAATGTTCGCCCCAATCTTTTTTATCAATGTTCACATAATTTCTAAGGTATCAATTTAACACCCCATTGACCCTTTCTATTTGGCCATTAGTTTGTTGATGGGAAGTAATGTTGAACAACAATTTCATCCCCACCTTTCGAAACAAATGATCCCGGAAACCCATCAAAAATTTGGTGTCCTTATCACTTATGATAAATTGTGGCATCTTGTGATGCCCGATCCACATATCAAATAACAACTTTGCTAAGTTGAAAATGGTTGTGATCATTTTCAGTTGGAGCCATTTTCACCAACTTGAAAAATCAATTCATTACTATAAAAATGACGTCCATGCCATTCCATTTGGGTAATTGGGTCATGAAATCCATGGAGACACTCTTCCATGGTTCACTTGGAATTGGTAGAGGCACATATAATCCATACTTCTTTTTGTATATGGACTTAATGCTTTAGCACTTGACATAGGTTCACACGAAATGCCTTACATCCTATTTCATTTCAACTAATAGAACCTTTTTCCTACGACCACTCTTGTGGTTTGTTCCCCATAGCGCCCTGACATAGGCATGTCATGTTCTTCTTGCATGATTTTCGTGCACAATTTTCTCCTAGCACATAGATTTGGGATTGCTTCCATATGAATAATCCTTCCTTTAAGGTGATGCCTCTCACATTTCTTCATTTACATAATTCTTTAAAATGGTGTTGAATTAGCGAGCTTTGCACATAAGCTTCCCCTATCTTCTTTTCCAGGTTACTTTCCCTTCGGAAGATGGCCTTTAATGCTTGAATCTTGGTTGAGGGTTTATTCAAATTCCTCCTTCTTGCTTAGTGCATCAGGGATTACATTGTCATGTCCTAGTTTGTGGATTAACTCCACATCTAACAACGCCAATGTATTGTGTTGTCTCAACTATTTTGTTAAGGCCCTTGGTTGGGTTTCAAAGTATTTCAAGGAAATGTTTATCCGTAAAGACCTTGGTCTTGTGCGTCCTCAAGTAATATTGCCATTTTTTAAAGTAACACGATCACATACAACTCTTTCTCATGAGTTGGTCATCGCAATTATGTCCACATAATTGTTTTGCTTTCAAATTCAATTGGGTGTTGATCTTGCATGAACACCCCATTAATAGCAAAATCATTTACAGAAATGGGAACTTTAAACAATTTTGCAAAGTTTAAAAACTGCAATGCATGGGCAAACGAAAGTTTTTATTTCAAGTCTTTAAATGCCCTATGTTGTTCCTCCTTTCATTCAAAAGACAACATTTTTTAAAGAGATTTGAAAATGGTTTTGCCATTTGCGAAAAACCATTTATGATCTTCCAATGGAAGTTAACTAAGCCTAGGAAAGATCATATTCCTTTGACTGTGACTAACCTTTTCCATTCTCGTATGGCTTGCAACTTCTTAGGGTTAAGCTTCGGCAATACCCCTTCCCTTAACAAAATGTGCCCAAGGAAGTCCATATTTTCTTGGGCAAACCCATTTTTTGCCATGTTGGCAAATAATTTGACTTCATGAAGCTTATCCAAAACATATTATAAATGTTATGCATGTTTTTCTATTGTCTTGGAATACGCCAAGATATTGTCAATGTAGATGATCATGAACTTGTTTAATTTCTCATGGGAGATGGAGTTCATGAGGGTTGTGAATGTCGATGAGGTGTTACACAACCCAAATGGCATCGCCATGAATTCATACGAGCCATACATGGTCCTCATTATTGTCTTTTCCACATTTTCATTCATTATGCAAATTTGATAGTACCTTGATTTGAGGTCAATTCGACTAAAGTATTTTACCCCATTGAATCAATCCAAAAGATCATCAATGCGAGGTAAAGGATAGTTATATTTTACTTTTATTTTATTCAAGGCATAATAGTCAATACACATCTTCAATTCGCCATCCTTTTTATCAATAAATAAAATTCTAATGCCCCCTAAGGCAATTTGTTTTGCCAAATATACCCCCAACTAAGGAGGTCGTTTAATTATCATCCAACTCCCTTTAATTTAACCTATAAGGTGCCTTAAACGACATAATCGTTTTTAACATCATTTTTATTTTATGGTCAACCTTTTTACACAATGGAAGGGCATCGAGGAGTATATATATTAAAACATTTGAAAATTTATTGAATGAATCCAAAATACAAGCAAAGGATTTCCTTGCCTCTTGTGGCTTAGGTTCCCCATGGGAGACTTTGAAAGACATCAAAACTAGAAACTTAAGTGACTTTAACTCACTAGTTACAACAACTAAATTAACTCCCACTTTTACTAACGTAGAATTATAATTTACGTTTGAATTAATTAACTTAAAGCCAACTTTGACATGAATTCTCAACTTGCTTCCATTATGGAAGATGTCAATATATAGGCATCCAAAAATGTTTTTCCTATAATCTCATCAAAATTATTTAAGTCACACAAGGTGAAGTTTTCAAAAAATTGAACTCCTCTGGAAAATAATTCAACATTTAATGTTATGTTAAACGAGGGTCTATTTATGCCTTGTGCCATTTGCATCATGATGGAGCTTGCCACTAATTTGGTCTTGATTCCTAATCGTTTTGCCATGTATGGAGTCATGAATGAATTGGTCACTCTTACATCCAAGAAACAACCCACAATTTCATTATTTATTTTATAAT
>Ga0116230_10004783_pt1 | contig 13272 bp, 9 predicted proteins | sample S1TSphfallax_3_FD_88678 | JGI IMG/M metagenome (GOLD analysis project Ga0116230, IMG submission 88678) | Host-associated microbial communities from peat moss isolated from Minnesota, USA - S1T2_Fd - Sphagnum fallax MG | ecosystem: Host-associated > Plants > Peat moss > Unclassified | place: USA...
CCCCCCCACCCTTCCTCCTCTCCTTTCTCGCTACGCCACTCTACTATTATTGTTGTTTTGTGGTCTGGCTTTTTTTAATAATATTTATCATTTTTTAACCAGTTGCTTTTGTTCAGCCCAGCACGACGGACGGATGGACGGACGGCCTACTGGCGTGGTCACTAGTGGCTTTTTCGTAATTCTTTTCGGTGTAGCAAGTCTTGTGCCTCCTCCTGCTTGCTGCCTCCGCAAGCTCCGCTTTTGTGTCGCCCCGCCCGTCCGTCTGTCCGTCCATCCGCTAGCTCCTGTGCCTGCCTGCCTGCACAGCGGGAGTGGTATTGATGTTGTTGTTTTTTCTTTTCTTCTTCCAAGTAGTTAGCCTATGCAGTACAGGAGAGATTGATTGATGAGCGGTGGCAGACTTCTAGCAGTAGCAGATTATATGTTTTTGTTTTTCTTAATGGCTGCAATACCAGCTGTTGCTTCTTTCTTCGTCTCCGCTCCATCTCTCTCTGACATCTGCTGCATCACCGGGCCATCTTAAGTATTCTTCTTCTTCATGTGCTCGAGTGTGCGTGGGCGGGGGGAGCGGGGGAAGAGAGGGGTGGGGAGGTTGGGAGTAAGTGAAGCGCTCAGGTTGCAATGGTGTCGCCGGAAAGTCGTGCTAGAAAGAAATGATTGTGATGATTATTGTGGAAACGCTGTAGATTCCGCCTCAGCCGGGTTGGCTCTCGAGGGTAGTCTACTTATGAAACAAGTGGGTGGTCACGTTGTACTTGAGTCTTGTGCTGTAAGTCGGTTCCGGCGTGGCGTCGTCACCGGCAGCAGGCCGCATTAAATGGGTGCTAGATGTTACCGATGTGGCGTGTAGAGGAGGAGGAGGAGGAGGGAAACTTAGCAAGAAAGCCTTCCATCATCTAACTCTAAGTGTGTTTTTTTCTGCTGCAAGAGCAGTAGTAAATAAGCTTGACAGAAGAACATCATATGTGTACATTCAAGTCAGCTCTCCAGGACACTTGAGAACAACAGTTGTACAGTGCTTGCTACACACATGCCCCGCGTTAGAGCTGAATGAATGAACCATGCTTTTATAACCTTTTTGTCTTGTTTCTCCTCAGAACTTTTGCTCTTCTAGAGCTGGTAAGACGAAATAGAACTGCTGGTTGTCTTTGGCTCTTTTGGCTTTAGTGTCGAGAAAGGCATAATTTTTTCTTAACACCCCTGCTCCTCCTGCTGCAGGGAACTGATTGATGTGTGGTGTTATTGCTTTGCAAAAGAAGCTAGCCAGCAGCTCAAGCTTTTCTTTTTTTGCCTTTGGGTTCGGGGAAGATTTGGAAGAAGTCTGCTGATCCAAGATTATGATGCTGCGCCTGTGTACTCCTCCAGGGCCATGCTAGAAGATCATAGTACTATGGAAGTTATACTCTATGATCCTCAGGCTCTCAATTCAGCTGTAGAGCTGCACCAGAGGATTCAGTCACTTGGGTCAGCTGCGTCAGGTTTTGGGAAAACTGTGTAGTTTGAAGGCCTGCAGGCGGCTATTTTTCTGCGCATATACATAAGTGAAGTGCGTGGTGACTTCTCTTCAGACTCTAGAGTTGGTTTCCCTGGAGAGGTTTTGAGAGTGTGAAGCTGCCGGGATGAGAGCCTCTGGGACTAGGGCCATTAATCGGCAATTTTATCTTCGACGGGGCTGAAGAGACGATTTAATGGGTATTTGGCAAGCTGCTTCAGATCTTTGATGTGCAGCCCATCCTGTAGCTGTCACGGACTCTGCAGAGAATATTTTCCTGCAGGGAGCTGTAACTAGGTCACACCAGATCAAAGCCTCTCAGGAAAGCTTGAGAGCTGGTTCCGCCAGGTGACGGAACAAGTCTAGCTTTGCACTTGAGCCAGGATCTTCAAAACCTAGTGGTTTCAAAGTCGACGTTTCTCCTTCGACCTACACAATGGATTGGAAGTCTGGTCTGGTGCTTCAAGAAAACTTTGTTCTGTTGGCAGATAATGATCCGGCCAGGATTTATGTCTTACTAGCGACAATTTGGGAGCAACCGGTTGCAAGGTTTTTTGATCCGGAAGCACCTGCTGCTCAGGGGACCCTAGTATTGATTGCTTTCCACGAGTTCAGAAGTCGTGGAAAACATTATGGTGGAGAAGAAGGTCGGCACTGACAATATATTGGATCTTCAACTGGGTTGACAGATCATCCATTCTGGAAGCGTTTCAAGAACAAATTTAGAGACATTCTGTAGCTAAGGCTTGGGACGTACGCAGCTGTATGCATTTTTCTCGAAGTATTCATGAGGTTGAGAAGAAACAGATTCTGGAAAGGTTGACGACGTTGAGGAGTTCTGTTGAGCGGAATGTGAAGAAGGCGGGTCCTGGATAAGAAGGAAACTGGTACGGTGCAAGCTGCAAGGAGAGCCCTCCCCGCGAGGTAGGATCTTTTCATGTGGGCAGAAGAGGTCACGGTCGTAGTAGCCTGGGAAGAAGCGGTGAGCGCCTGGGGGAGCCTGATGAGTGCGTGCATTACATGGCCGCTGAGTGCGATTCTCGTCAACCTACAGCATGTGGAAGCAAGCTCCAAGTAGCGCTGCTGCTTGCTCCTTTTTGAGTCGTCGAGGCCGCAGCAATAATATTGACGACGACGCCAGGCTACTACTCTCGCAATGCGACGACCGCGACTTCGACACTAGTGTTTCTCGGGCTTCCTTGGTGCATCTCACCACTATACTGTAAGTCCTCTTTGTAAAGCCTTCAAGAACTGGATAGGCATCTGGGCATAAAAGAGCTCTTAATTTATCTGACTAGATACCTCATTCTAGCAGTCTCCTAGTTGTACAATTTTCCAGCCACGTTTACAAGAAAAATTTGGCAGTCAAAGCATTCCCGGTAGCTTCTGGAAAGCAAGATGAATCATTGAGATCCTGCTCCGAGCTAGTGACCCTTGGAAGATCTGTGCATTTAGAAGACTTAAGTTCTACACGAAATCACGTATGTCGTCCTAGACTGGAGCGGCAGCTGGCCATGCTTCCAAACCGCCGTCACAAATTACCACCTTGTGCAGAAATGTCGCAACAAATGCGTATAGTAGAAAAAATTCTAGGTTAGTGCTCTTCAGGAGCCAGACTGTTGACCCACCCGGGTAGGATAACATATGCTCGGCCAAAACGACCTGTACATCTAGAACTGGAAGTGGGTCATCTCGTAGAACATCGTCATATAAGAACCACGGTTCGCCTCCCCGTGTTGTAATGAACAGATTTCACCAAGCTGCCGCTGCTACGTGTTGCAAAACCAATACAGTCAGAAACACTTACAGCTATCATTGTCGGAATTGATCCTGCATTGAACATACATAGATACATATGGTGGTGTTACAATTGGAAGTTGCCAGCAACACCCCCGGTCCCCAAGGGTTCGATCATCGCAGATCTAGATATCTTAACTCATGTTCAAGAAGCTGGTCGAACCCTGATCACCTTCGGACGAGAACTTATTAGAATTGCTTTCTAGGTAGGATTTTTTTTCCTAGGAAAATGATATAGTTAGTCTTTCCGCCTTGGAGTCTGAACCAAAAACCAAACCCACAGAATGGGATGAGAGAAGCTGCCACAAAAAACCCGTGGATGCAGCACAGAAGAGGCTCACAATCGCTGTGATCGAGATGGTATACAGATCTATGTCCAGAACTTTGTGGTTAGTCTAAAGTGCCTAGACATGTCGGTATCCATTCAGAGACCAAAGCTTTGTTTTTATGACGATTCTTCCTCGGAGCCCTCGACATTTCTTGTCGGGTGCTCGGGAGAAAGACTTAATGTTATGCACTTTGTGTACATGCAGTTCGCCTGGTCTGGTTGGCTGTCAGGGGATTGAGCAGCTGATCAAACACAGCCTAGTGGCGCCAAGCACCTTGCGTTTTGGTTCAGCTGGAGCTTGTAGACTAGACCATGAAGGTGGCGAGATCTGTTCCTCTTCTGCAGCAAGTTCTTCCCCAGTACCTGTGGTAGTAGATGGGTGGTCACGCTGCAGAGGTTCTTCCTCTTCCCATCGCCAGCAGAAACCAAACAAAACTAGATGGAAGGTGCTTTACTCAGCTCGTGAACCGGCAGCAGCACCGCCTGAGCAGATCATCATCATCTCACAAACAGTGAACCAGGTTCTGAGTGACCAAGCCAACTCTCGATGTTTGACGACGCCGGAGAGCCGGCAGATTGATGACATGCAGACTGATTCAAGCTCGCTCGTGGACCTCAGTACTACTAGTCTTCAAGGGCGAGAACTTCTGAATGCGCCCTGCAGAACTATAGCTCCTCGTGTACAGCAGAAACCCCATTACATGAACTACAGCTGCAGGTCACAACGCAAGAAAAGGAAAATATTGCGCAGCTGCAGCAGCAGCTTTGGATCATCTGGCAAGGCCGAGAGTAGCTGTACGCTGCCGCTGCTTAGTTCTAGTCCTCGCCACCGGGGCAGTTCGGCAGTTGAATGTCTTACGAGTCAGGAATCATCGTCAATACCTCGAACAACAAGCAATTACCAAGATCTAGAAGTGTATCAGTACTACGACGATTCCTTGTTGCAGCAGGAACGTCGTGCAGCAGGCTCGACTCAGAATCTGAGTCCTGGAACTTCGGATCTGACGTCAGAGCCGCCACAGTTCCCTATGGCTGATCAAGAGGAGGGCTCCGGTGCTAGCAGATCCAGCTCCGTAGACGAGGTTGTTGGACCCCTCCGTGAATCGCGATCCCGAGTTTCCAGCCCAGCTGCTGGTCCTCCTGATCCTGACCACCCGGTACAAGAACAATCGCTAGGAGAACTGCCAGGATCAGTATCTGAACAATCTTTGCCGCCTTCAGAAGAACTTCTTGAACCGCGTGCTATAGCTTATACTATTAGGCCTCTCCCTCCAGCAGCAAATGTAGAGCCTTCTTCTTCACATGGGCTAGAATTAGCAGGCAGGAGTAGTAGACCTGCTGCGGGCCCCGAGAGAGAATTCTATCCTCAGACAGCAGCAATACCATTGGCACTGGAAACTAGGGGAAGCAGGCAACTTAGCGAAATTCCCAAACAGGAAATTCACCGAACACAAGCAGCAGCAGGACTTGGAACTTCTAGTCTACCCGCGGTGCCTGCGGTGCAGCAGCGGGTGGAGTTCCAGGGCATACAAAATCCATCGTCATCACGGAGAGGGTTAGTTCGCCAATCCTCTGGATCAAGACGAGGACCAGTCGACGAGGACACTACCAGTCGAAAGGAAGAAGAAGCAGGTCCCTCGACGTGGTTACAGTTGGGATTAGGGACTACCTCCCAGCTTAAAGCCTCAGGATCAGCAGGTGCAGCTGCTACAGTGCAGCAGGAGGCTGATGAAGCAGCAACTCGGAGGTTCGACCCTCCTCCAGTAGCTGGTGAGACCTCGACTAGTCAGGGCTACACTAGGAGGGCCCAGCAGCCAACCCTTTTCTCTCCCTCCTTTCAGTCGCGTCAAGATCCTGGACCATCTTCCGCACGTCGACTTGAACTTGGAACAACAGGTGCTGTGTCTGAGCTTGATCCATCCGCCTTTCTTGTTCCTCAAGTTTTACCTCCATACCTGCAAGAAGCATCTAGCATGCGATTTCCTCAAGAACCTGCAACTTCCCAGACTACTAGCAGCCAGCAGGTGGTGCAATATGGAGTAACTGACCTAGGAAGATTTCCATTTCTAGAGAGGATGGGAGATGATGCAAGAGTACAGCCAGCTGCAGGATCAGCAGGGCACAATATTGCTTATAGCTTTCAAACAGCTGGTGAAGCTGGACCTGCGTACCAGTCTCGTACTATAGAATTTTTTCAGCTGCCCAGCAGGTCGCCGTCGTCAATGCGGCCTGCGCATTCCGAATCTGAAGATTTGTTCTCCGGGTCTCGGAGGAATATGATGCAATCATCAGGGGAAGCTGTTGCAGGGCCCAGTACTACAGTTACCCCGGAGTCTTTCGGCAGACCTGCACGAATTAGCAGCTTCAATCCACAACAACCTTCCGCGAGCAGCACTCCATTATTGCAGCAGTTGACTTCTGGACTACCTTGGCCGCGTGATCAAATCCCTGCAGCAGCAACTACATCGACCACCAGAGGAGTAGTTTTGGATCAGCGACTGATGAGCAGCACAGCAGCTGCAGCTTTGGATCCTCAGGTTCCCCAGGGAGGGTTACAATTACCCGGACCGCAAGATTCTTGGTTCAGGCTGCTCCAGCGCGTGGGTCCAACCAACATGTCCAGCTTCCGAGTTCCGTTACAACCACCTGGAACAGCGCCAACCATTCAAGATATACACATGCAGCAGCAGGCGGCCGCTCCCAGTAGGCCGCGTGCTGCTCCACCTCCGCTGTTCCATAGCCCGATTCCGGGATCAACGACGTCCAGCCTACAACCATGGAACACGACTCGGGTAAGTTACATGCATTCAGTGCGAAACCCCAAATCTAGAACTCTATTGCTAATTCAATGAGGTTGAAGCTCCGATTGTTCAAAAAATCAATGGTGTCGAGCAATCAACAAATGTAGTTCGTAACTAATTTCATGTGCACATGGATGCGTCATTGCTGGCAGTAGGTGCAATGTTGATCCAAATATATAATTACCGGCAAGCACGATCAACCAGGGGAAATACGTAAAGCACTCGGCTAGGATTTCTAGTGGAAACGTAGAACATCTTAAATCGAGGAATATAGCCTTGTTGAATAGAATAGAGAGAGAGAGGAGGCAGCTTACACCTACTTAATAGGCGTAGGGTGCCGCCTGCGCCTGCAAAGTAGGTGTAAACTGCTTACGTAAAAAAACCAGCTGCCTCGAAACTCTGCGTTTCCTGCCTCGTGCTTTAAGCTGGGTGGTAAGGGCCTGCTATCAGGGCATTACGCTCTGAACCTCGGGATCTGCCCTCAGCTCCCGGGGCGTAATGCCCTGACAGCAGCAGCAGGGCCAGCCAGCTTAACCTACACGTTATTCACATGGGTCATGCATCTCTTGGAGCGCTCGTGTCTCTAGAACAGATTTAAAACTTTCTGGAGCCCTTGTTGCTGCGTTAATAATCCGCTTAAAACAGCTAGTGCGTGCGTGAACGCTGCATTCACCTTAAACAAATGCAGCACACATGAGGCTAGCTAGTGTGTATTAAGCCTGCAGCAAACTCACTATTATATTCTGAAGTCCACCAAACTTTTCTTTACCGTATACGATTCCTTTCTCTAATCCCGGCGGCCTGATCATATATCCATTGATTTTTGTGGGAAGTCGTCCTCACAATCAGTAGTACTGGTGGTGGGTGGGGTATTTGTATATGCACAAAATGTTTACTAGCTTGATGGAGTGGATGCGGGAGGTGATGTAGCGTCTAGTTCCTATAGACTACAACAGACGCAGCTGCAGCTGGAGCAGGCAAGACCCGGCGGCCATATTACTCTTCCAGCTCAGCCGGGCAGCAGCTGGGATTCACCAGTACTCCGGACGTTCATAAGTTTGTCACCACCTACAACAGCTGGTCCCAGCCGTAGCGGCGCAGTATTGCAGCGGCTGCCAAGATCGTCAAATATTGCAGGTCTTTGGTTCCGACTCCAGGCAGCTGTGAACCAGTTACATGCACCTAACCTCCATTCTTTTCTTCGTTTTCATCATCATCATCATCTTCTTCTTCTTCTTCTTCTTCTTCTTCTTTGTCACCACCACTTTGCTTTCCTCCTGATCACACATCTATCTCTCTATGTACATGTACAATTGCTCTCTGAACTTGTCTCTGCTGCCCTGATGAATATTGTTCAGTAATCTGTCAAACCCTAAACCCTTCAAGAAGTTGTGGAAGGTAAGTCTAGACCTAGTAACAATTCCAGTTGATTTCCAAACAGTAAATTCCTGATCAAGTACAAAGTGGTACTAGCGTAACAGGAATTCAATTTGAAGTGTGCCTGTTAGCTAGTACAGGCCCCAGGGGTGAAAGAGTAGTCACTTAACTTACAATCTGTACAACCCTTGCTTGCTTGACAAACAAATTAAGGAACTCACTCCTTTGTAAACAACTCTGTCTGAAATGCTCTGACTAAATGGAGCTTAATGGGTTCAGAACACTTGAGACTCACGCTTAGTTCGCAAACATAATTAGTGTTTCAGTTCTATCTAGACATGATGTGTCTCCAAGTTATAATAACAAAAGTCAAATATAAAAATGGTCAGAGGCCCTAGCTTCCATGGTAAAAAGGGTCACTTAATCTCCTTTAATTGGCTCTGCCTGTGAGGGAGAGACTAGGGAAACTTTTATGTCGTTTTCATTCGTCCCCTATTTGGAGGATTGCTCACTAGTTGTTACTGTGAACAACTGTGAGCATTTTTTGTGAAATACATGATGGTTCACATTTGCTGTTTTAACTTTAGGATTTTGGTCAAATGAACTTGCCATAATGGTCAGATCCATGACGAAACGAGCTACTTGTTATGACAAGAAATGGTCCAGATGGAGGTTATAGCTTGCAGAGTTAAAAGACACTCAAGTAAATTTTCACTACTTGGATATGTTTCTCATTTTTTCTTATTAATACTTGGGGAAAATATCTCCATGTGTTGGTAGCTGGTATAATTAAATTGACGTATGCATTGAACTCTGTGATTTACAGAAACGGGGTTCAAACACTGGAGCAAGTACCCACGGCTTTCTTGCGAGTGAAGTAAGTGCTCTCACTCTGAGAATTTCAGTCCCTGACTTTTATAGGGCTCCTTGAAAAAACAGCTATGTCTAAGGACTCTTAACATGCACCTGGCGAGGGTTTTTGCAAGCATCCGATTTTATAAATTTTCACATATATATACCTATATATTGTTTGGAGTCTACTCTGCAGAAATACCAATAATTTACAAATGCTCTAAGTTTCAATATCATCCTAAGTTCGATTCCACACTCACATTTAGCAAACTTGGCGTTAAACATTGAGCTACAAAGATGTGAATTTGCTTGATCATAAGTACAAACATATACATAGTTGGTGACAACAGGGAGGATGTTCTCCACCTTGGGGTGTGGCAGGGATGAGAATATGACAGTTTCTATGGTGAGGAGATACTTAGTGGCGAAGCTTCGGCTTGAACACGAGTCAGAGGTATACATTATTATGCATTGCATGCTCAAAGCTTCTGATCACTAGTTGAAGACATTCATGATTCGAGTTCCATTATGATCTGGGCACGAAAGATGACCACACCTTTAACAGTTACTAGTGTTCCTAACTTTTAAGATATGCTGATATATATAACACAACAGACCGAATCACTGGCCACAAGTTCGAGACAATAACCAACTATCATAACAAAACATATACTAGAAGAAAAGCTATCTTTTGCAACTTTTCTCCGACTAAAATCAGTCTTGCAAAACCATTAATGAGCATATATATACGTATGGGAATGAATTCCCCAGTCCTACTGATCTTCTTGCAGTGAAATGCAGATAGATAGGTTGAACTCCCAGATTTCCATCCAACTATCTAAGTGTGCTGCTAGCTCTTAAGAACATCTAGATTTACTAAAACCTGGGGCAACCCTGTGCATGATAGATTTCTAACGAGTTAGCTGTACGTTCTTCAATGCACAGGAGAAGAAGAAGCATATAATAATCATAGTATACATCTAAATGAGATGATCCACTGTAGTGCTTTAAATGAACTACATGATACTAGTCTAGATCTGCATTTTGGTATATTGTACAGACTTCATGTGTTGCACTACCAACTGAAACTGATTTCCTGCAGTGAACTAGATAGACCAGTTGAAGATCTGGGTAATTTCTAAAGCGTTGCAATTGGGTTGACAATTGCAGGTGGAGATATCATGTAGGGGACTAGTTCTGCAGCCCACTCTTTCTCTGCAGTATGTTAGAGAAAACATCTGGCAACGAATGTTCGATCCCTCTGCTGCTATTATTCATTTACCAAACACGTCATCTGCTGCACCAGATGGAAGGTCTCGCATAGAGCTCCCCGATGGATACTCGCTTTCTTCAGAGGATATGGTCATGGTTCTTCACTACAGCCGGGCTCACCAAGCTTGAGCTGATCAAGGTTCCAGCTTCCATTTCTTCCCATCTTTTCAAGACGTGAATTCCCTTAAAGTCCCACTCCTCCCCGCCTCCCCTTGAACCATTCAACCCTAATTCATCTTGAGTTGCGCCCACCTGAATAGCCCCTAGGACTGGCTAGCTAGGTTTAGATACAGAATTTAACTTCAGAAATTTTTTGTGGCTCTAGGCAAATTTACTTTAAAAACCTTCTGGACCGCCCAATTAGATTAAATGATTTTCTGAGAGAGAGATCAGCATGATCAACCCAATGCTGGAAAAGATTTAGATTGATTCTTTTGAATTGCTAGACAGTTTCTAAAGGAAAACAAAACCAAATTGTCTCTGCTTGGGAGGTGGGTATCCTTATTGGAAGGGATACCGTCCGCTGATCTGAGTTGAAGAAGGTCAGTGACCAGTATACCTCTTGGTAAGGGTAAGTCAAGTGGTGATGATATATATGATTAATTATCACCAGGCTAAATGTTGTACATGTACAGTTTGTTTGTATACATTATCCCATCAGCCACCTAGCCTAATGCAAGAACAACACATTTCAGGAATCATGGCACTGTTGTCCCAATTTCCCTTCCAAGTTGGTTGATTGGCATATGTTTGGGAATTTGCAAGACTGTGAATTATCTCCTTCACAAATGTAACTTTTTATAAGATCTAGTTTGTCAAAAGTCTGGATGACAGTAGATTTTTGGGATGTTGATGTTCCCAGTGTGTTCCCACCAAGTTCCCATAATGTTTTCAAAGTGTTCACATCATATTCCGAATTTGTTCCGAATTGCACCATACTATATTCCCTAACCTTAGGCCCCAAAAGTTTAACTCTCATAATGTTTTTAGGGAGGCAAAACCAAAGCACTTCAGTTCTACTTTGGAATTGCAAACTTCAATTAGGGGAGGTGTCACTGCAAAGTCTCAGAATTATTTTTTTGATGTGCCGATGACAGTGGCACATTGCAAAAAAAAACTTGAACTTGGGGATACACCCCCCAAGCTAATTAATAGAACTAGCAACTATGTCACCTTTGCCCAACCTGACTTACAACTGATCCTGGGCCTTACCCCATTGCCAGGAGGAGGGATACAGAAACTTTAATGTGTGTACGTTGTTGGTATGCTTTCACATGTGAATCCAGTTTTACACTCCATGCATCATTTAATGGACGTACTTTTGGTTTTCCATTTTTGTTTCTCCAAAGGACCTCAGAGTCCAGGCTTCTGGAGAACGTTAAATAAGCAAAGGGTCCTTATTGCAGACAGTACAACAGCACTGGCTGCTTCTTTCTTTCCTTATTTGCCCTTTAGTCTGATCCATCTTTTTCTCAAGATGGATGATGCCCAGATGCATTTTGGTGCTGCCCATTACAGACTCTGTGTTCTGTTATGGGCATTCTGGTCCTGTAACAGATAGTAGGTGTTTGTAATCTCAATCCAAAGTCTATAATGTGCAGCCAGGGAAAAAAACAACCAGCCAGTACTTTTGTACTACCTGCAATAAGGACCCTTCGCTTATTTAACGTCTTCCCTTCCGCTCCTCAGTCCTGACTCCTGAATCCTCATCCAGGATCCTCTTCTAGAAAACAGGTTATATCTTTGTTAAATTTTCCAAATTTGTATTAATTATGTGAATTGCTATCTGTAGCCTCCTTGGGCATCCATACAGGTTTTAATGCCCTTTAGTAGAAAATAGTTTAGATTTCCAAGACCATACTTTAGGTCATGTACCAGTGTTTTTTAAAAATTTGCTCGAGGTATCCTAGTTGGCTACACACATCGGCCCTTGGAGGCAGACTTGGCAACCACTCTGGATTTTTTGTATAAATATTTAGCACCTTGTAACAAATAAAAGTCAAAATGTGGCATGCAAGGAAAATTCTACATAGCGATACATTTTTTTTGAAGAATGGCAGATTGGCTACAATGTGTTTTTAGGTGTAAGACAGCTGGGGAGCCTTTCAAGATCTAGGTATGTGCAATGGCGAGCATTTCAATACTAGTATGCAAAATATGGTGATCCTTACAACATCCAAGTGCCAACAATAACAATTTGCAAACAATTTGTACATGTGCAAAACTTTCTTCTAACAACAAGCAATTATCAAGAAATTTTGCTTCAAATGAAAGGCTTAAGGAGGGATTCAACCCCAATCCTCTCGGATCTTGCCCATTGTAACCCAAGTCAGATCTGCACAAGTAACACATATTAAAACCTTCCTTGCAAACCCATGTTTGCTCAAAAAAATAATCAACAAAACAGAAAGCAATTATGTGCATATCAAAACAACTCAAATTAACAAGTCAACATTTGAAGGAACTCAAAAAACTTGTAGGTTTAGGTTTACATCATGGCCACTCAAATAACACATCACACCAATTAGGAAAAATCCAGCTATAATACAAAATTTGTCTTCATTGTTATTTAGTGCTTGCATACAAGTTGCAACTTGAGGTCAAAATAGTGTGCAAAAACACCTAATGTATTGCAACATTGAAACTTCCATCTATGCATCCATTACATACTTATGTTTCCTATCCTACCACTCCTCAATGGCATCTCCAAATGGGAAAGTGCTCATGGAGTAATGATCTTGGGCAAACATTCTAACAACCAAATCAAGATGAATTGTGAGCCAATTTCTAAGCTTAGATTTCATGAAGGACAAGTTGAACAGCATTGCTTGTCTTCCACACTTCCCAATGCCATCACTACAAAAATCTCCACCAACTTGAAATATTTTGATAATCAATGTTGTAGCATAACATTGGAGGCTAGATTGGACCACAACTTGGTCACAAGATTATAGCTCACAAGAGATTCAAAAACATGTTTGCAATTTGATTGCATAATGACCTTGAAAAAGGAAACTCCCATGTCAAGTTTTTGTTCATTGCGTAGGGTTTGGTACCTTTAAGCCTTCAACATTAGCTTCCGTCTCAAAATAATATTGTGCCTTCAACAAAGCTAAATGGGTAGGGAACATGTTCTCTGTTTTAGAGTTCAACCAATACTAAGGTCCATATAATCGAGCAATACCATTCATGAACTCTTGGTTGGGAAATCTCTAAGCTAGCTCTTCAATGAGGCTAGCAGCTACAACCAAACATTGTTCCTTCACTCTTTCTATAGTAGCAACCCAAGCATCACGAATGCACATAACAAAAAGCCTTGATGAGGGGCACTTGGAATGGAATAAATGGTACCA
>Ga0116230_10004785_pt1 | contig 13268 bp, 11 predicted proteins | sample S1TSphfallax_3_FD_88678 | JGI IMG/M metagenome (GOLD analysis project Ga0116230, IMG submission 88678) | Host-associated microbial communities from peat moss isolated from Minnesota, USA - S1T2_Fd - Sphagnum fallax MG | ecosystem: Host-associated > Plants > Peat moss > Unclassified | place...
ATGAAACTGAAGCGTTTGATCGACTAACCTTGCGTGTTCCTGAATCTTAGCAAGAATATCCTCCGCCAGCCGCAGCGCCCGCGTCGCCTGTTCGCCATCCACTTTCGGTTTCGTTCGTTCCTTAACCGCCGCGACAAAGGCTTCCAGTTCCAGTTTCAGTGGCTCACCCGCCGTCACCGGCAATCGTTCAAAGCCAATCTGTCCGAATCCTTTTACCGACACTTTAGACGCATCCTGGCGCGCATAATCCACCGAGATATATTCGTTTGGCTGGAACAGCCTCAGCTTGCGCACGCGCTCGGTCGAAACCCGGCTGGCCGTTAAATTCGCGATGCAGCCGCTGGCAAACGACAGCCGCACATTGGCGATATCCACCTTCTTCGACAGCACCGAAATCCCGGCCGCGCGAATCTCTTCTGGCATCGCGCCCGTCAGATGCAAAACAATGTCCAGATCGTGAATCATCAGGTCCAGCACCACATCCACGTCCAGGCTGCGCGGCGTGAAAACGCTCATGCGGTGAACTTCAAAAAACAGCGGCACCGCCACGGCTTTTTCGAGCGCCATCACCGCCGGATTAAAACGCTCCAGATGCCCAACTTGCAAAATCCGCCCGCGCTCGCGCGCCAGCTTCGTCAAGCGCTCACCCGCCGCTGAAGATTCGGCAATCGGCTTCTCCACCAGCACATCCACGCCCGCGCTCAGAAGGCGCGTGGCCACTTCTTCATGCGTCATCGTGGGCGTGGCGACAACGGCCGCATCCAGATTTTCGAACGACTCAAGAACAGCCGCCTGATGCGCTTGCGCCACCTTCGCCGCCTGCTCCGGATTCGCGTCAAAGACCCCCGCAAACTCGATGCCCGGTATCTGGCTCAGCACCCGCGCATGATTGCTGCCGAACGATCCCGCGCCAATCACCGCAATCCGCGTTCTATTCATAAACAGGATGCGCCACAATCGTCAATCCGGCGTCATTCGCCCGCGCAATCATCTCGTGTTTATCCAGGAAAAGCGTTCGTCCCGCATCCACCGCCAGCGCCGTCGTGCCTGTTTCCACCATTGTTTCAATTGTCGTCAAACCCACCACCGGGACATCGAAAAGCAAATGCGCGCGCCCGCGCGAAGCCTTCACCAGCCGCAGCGGACGTCCATTCACAAGCTCTGCCGCGCGCCGCAGCATCGCGTCCGTCCCTTCCATCGCTTCCGCCGCCACGCATGCTTTTTCGCTGATGGCGACGCTCTGCCCAATATCGGCCGTCGCCAGAATGGAAGCCATTTTGCGCCCGTATTGAAGATCCGCTTCTTCCTCTGAATTGGGCTTGCGGCGAGTCAAAACGCCCTCACCGGCCAGCAGATCTTTCAGCAGCCGCGTGGAATCCACCAGTTCAATGCCATCTTCCAGCATCGCCTTTTGCACCCCGCCAATCAGCGCCGCCGTGTTCTTCTCGCGCAGCCCGGCCAGCACCTTCACCAATCGCCAGTCTGGAGTGAGTCCCGAAAACAAGCTGACATGCTTCACCTGCCCCGTCATCATGACTTCCGTGATTTTCTCTCGCTGAAAAATGGCGATCAGCTTGCCCAGTTGCCCGATATTCACCCAATGAAACGATTCCGCCAGCGGCGCTAAATCCGCCGATGCTTCGCGCTCAATCGCCACCACCACCACTTTGTGGCCCTCGCGCTTTGCCGTCTCCAGCGCCAGCAACGGAAAGCGCCCGCTGCCCGCAATCATGCCGTAACGCATTTTCTCCTACAGCGCCTTGCGCATGAAAATGGTGGCCTGCGGATTATCGTTATAGCGTTCACACCGCTCATAGCCGGACCGCTCATAAAACCGGATTGCCTCAACTAAATCATCCTTGCTGTCCAGGTAAAGCCACTGAACCCCGCGTGCCACCGCAAATGTTTCCAGTTCAGTCAGAAGCCGCCGAGCAATGCCCCGTCCTCGATACGCCGGACGCACGTACATCCGCTTTACCTCATCCGTTCTCAGAACAACGCATCCCGCCGGCTGCCCGTCGCAATAAGCCACCCACACGCACTGTTCCAGCACGTCGCGGTCATCCCGAACCATCACCCCGACCGCCTCATAATATTCGTCAATCAGAGTGAAAGCGGCATCACCGTTCACCCGCTCCACTTGAATCACTTGAAAAGCGCCAAATCAATGGCCTCCGCCATCGCCCGATAACCCTCGTCCTTCGGATGCAAATGATCTCCGCTGTCAAACTCCGGCCGGATATGCCCCGGATTGGCGGGATCTTCCACCGCCTTCTCGAAATCGATCACGCCGTCAAACGCGTGGCTTGTGCGAATCCACTCATTCACCGCCTTGCGCATCGCTTCTTTTTCATCCGAGTAATAACCCGGAAACGGCGTCCCGATAAACGGCGTCAGCGTGGCGCCGTAAATCTTGATGCCCTTCTCATGCGCACGCGCCGCCAGTTGGCTGAGTCCGGCGATAATATCTTGCGCGCTCACCTGCTCATTGGGAAACAGGTTCGGACCGGCATGCCCCAAGTCGTTGATCCCTTCCAGCACAATCAAATACTTCACCGCAGGCTGCGCCAGCACATCACGGTCAAACCGTGCCAGCGCGTTGACGCCAAACGCAATGTTCGAATTCGGATCATGCAGAATCCGGTTGCCGCCAATCCCTTCATCCAGCACACCGGCGTTCACATATTCTTTCAGCAGCCGGTCCGCAAAATAGTTGGGCCAGCGGTGGTTGGCATTTTCGGTCGAGCGCGAGCCGTCGGTGATGGAATCGCCAAAAGTCACCACCGTAAAAGCGTTCTCCGGCGCGAGCACATCGATACCCGAAAGGAAAATCCATGACTTGATGGGGGTTGTTCCCACATAGTTGGTCTGCTGCGCCGCATAATGAATCCCCGCCGCCTCCGTCGGCTTCGGAATATACAAGCTCACGGCCACATCGGAGTTCGGCGCAAGATCAAACGCAACCGGATCGCTCAGCACCAGCGCATCCGCCGGAATCATCACCGATGTCTTGCCGTCGAACGTGACGGCTTTATCCGCAATATGAACCGATCCAATCAGCACCGGCGTCTTGCCGTACGCGTTTGAAAGCCTCACCCGAATCATCGATCCGCCCGCGCTCACATGCACGATTTCGCGCACCGTCTGATTCGAAAAAATCAGCCCCTGACTCATCATCTGGGCCGCGTCCGTCAGTTGCGGAGAAGGGCTCGCGCCCCACGTTCCAATCCAGTGGCTCTGGGCCGCCGCAAGAAAAGGAAAAGCCAGAAGTATCGAAAAAACCCGCATAATCCCTAGAACCGAACTCGCCTGTCTGCAAAGAAACGAGCCAGGTACTTGGACAGGATTATCAGCCCGACAACCGCCGAAAGATTCACATAGGCAGGCAAATCGTTTCCCAGGCTCGATTCAATCAATCCATGTTCGAACATCAGGCCAATCATCAGGTACCAAATGCTGGAACCCCAGGGACTGAAGTTCAGCGACTGGTGGGCGAACCATAGGCTCAGCATGTAATAGAAGCTTGCTATGAAAAGGAAGCTTCCGATGAAAACGCCCTTAAGCCCGAAGGCGTTATACAAATTTGCCATGAATCCATAGGAAACCTGGGTGGCATTATCGTCTGGCGCCAGGTCGCCGGCGATGTGACCCAGAAAATTCCCGCCGCCGCCGATCGGCTTATCCGGCATGATAAAACTCGGGACCATCAGATAAAAACCGTTCTCAATCGTTTCCCACCCCGTGTAAGACTGCGTGGCGTCGGTGGCCGCAATCAGCCGGTCGGCTTCGCCAATCATCGCCAGGCGGCTGATGGGCTGCAGGCTGTCTTTGCCCAGATAGGTATCGCCCATGTTGATCTGGGAATCCACCGCTTCCCGAAAGCCGGAATCCGTCGTGAGGTTCAAGAAGACATCCTGGATTACTTGCAGACGTTCAGCCAGGGTGCCATCGCGTCCGCCATGGCTTCGAACATACTGGCTGTATGGATAAAACAAAGCGATATACAAAAATGCGCCCACGCCAATGATGATCCACAGGGTTTTGCTGCGCAGCCCCAGCCGTATGAACCCGACACCCAGGTAACAAAGCAGCGGCTCCATCATGCCTTGCTTGGTGGTGGATGCAATTCCATAAGCCAATTCCACAGCCAGAATGCCAAGCACCAGCGGATGCGACAGAAACCGGCGCGAGCCGGAACTCCAGGCGTAATACATGGCCGGCACCACGCAGAAAGCTTCTATCGATTCAAACTGGTGCGCCACGCCCCAAAACCCTCCAGCCAGGGTGACCGCATAACCGGTTTGGAAGAAGAGTATGACAAAAGAACTCCCCAATCCAGCCAGCGCGAACAGAATGGCGGCGGCCAGGTAAAACTTTGTGTCCGTTACTTCCTTTACAACGCCCCGAATTTTGGGCATATGCGCAAACAGCAGACTGCCCAGATACAATCCGGCAAATCCGACCGCCATGACCTCCGAAGTGGTCCTGGGGGCTTTTAGATTGCTGTCGGCTGCCTGAAAAGTCAGAATCTTGATGGTCAAAGCGACCAGCAAAAATTTAAAGATCATGACGAAATTGAGCAGGCCCGGCGCGGATTTGATCCCGCCGGCCGCATCCACCGCGATAAGCCCGAACCAAACCGCCAAAGCCAGCAGCGACGCGTTGATGCCGTCCGTGCCGGTCACCATCATCAGCAGCCAGAAGCAGACAGCCGTGACCGGTGCGATTTGCACCCGCCCGAATACCACCCGTTGCTGTATGCTTACTTCGCCAATGGACATAGAAAAGGAAGGACCGACGTTACTTCACCTTACTCTGAATGAGCGCCGCCAATTCGCCCACATTCTTCAGACTGCCAATCTCCGGCGCGGAAAACTTGATGCCAAACTCACGTTCCACGGTAAGCATAAGCCGCACATGCGTCAGACTATCCCATTCATCAATATCGGCGGCTGATAGTTCAGGCTTAACCACAATCGAATCGTCGTCAAAAACGCTCTGGAAAGTGTCGCCCAGTTTTTCGTAAACGTCTGCTGTCGTCATACTTAATTGTGGCAGAGTGGCCGCCCGGTCTACTCTGTTACCTTGGGAGAAAGTGGTCGCTGTCAAATGAACCTGCCTTGGCTTCGCACTCCTCCCGGTAATTTTTCAGAACAGTGTAAGAAGCTGGCTTCTTCCTCTCCCGATTTAGGGACAAAGATACAAGCCCTTGCCTCCTATGATCTGGATGAGAACCAGCTTTACCGGCTCACCAGGCTCATCAAGAAATTCAGTAAAGACGCGCAGTTGCCGCCGCTTGTCCCTTTCCGGCTGGGCGTCCTCAGCAATTCCACATTTGATTTGATAGAGCCCGCGTTAGTCGCCACCGCCGCGCGCCACGGCATTTTGCTGGAATGCATTCGTTCCGATTACGGTCAGGTGATGCAGGAAGCTCTTTCGCCCGCTTCCGCCGTCAATGCATCCCATCCCGACGCCGTGCTGGTGGCCATCGACTATCGCGCCTTGCCCTTGCAGGCCAAAGCCGGCAGCAAGGAAGATGCCGACCGCGCGGTCGATTCTTCGCTCGGGTATCTGCAAAACCTGCGCGAGGGCATTGCGGCCAATGCTAAAGCTGCGTGTATTCTGCAGACCCTCGCGCCTCCGCCGGAACGTCTATTCGGCAGCATGGACTGGTCACTGCCCGGCACTTTGCAGAATGTCATTTCCCGTGTCAATGCCGGACTGGCCGAACTCACCTTCGGCACCGCGGACATTCTGCTGGACGTGGCTGGTCTGGCCGCTAGCGTCGGCTTGAACAACTGGCACTCGCCGGAGCAATGGAATTTAGCGAAGCTGCCTTTCTCCAACGCCTGCGTTCCGCTCTACGCCGATCATGTGGCGCGGGTTATCGCCGCCCTGCGGGGAAAAAGCCGCAAATGCCTGGTGCTGGATCTGGACAATACTTTGTGGGGCGGTGTTATCGGCGACGACGGCCTGGACGGAATCAAACTGGCGCAAGGTGACGCTGCCGGTGAGGCTCATCTGGCCGTGCAGCAACTGGCGCTGGAACTGCGCGAGCGCGGCGTGGTGCTGGCCGTCTCCTCCAAAAACAACGACGACGTGGCGCGCCTGCCCTTTCGCAGCCATCCCGAAATGCTGCTGCGCGAAAGTCACATCGCCGTCTTCCAGGCCAACTGGAACGACAAAGCGGCCAACATCAAAGCCATCGCCGAAGAGCTTTCGCTCGGCATAGATTCCATGGTGCTGCTGGACGATAATCCAGTGGAGCGCGACCTGGTTCGCCAGTTCCTTCCCCAGGTAGCCGTGCCCGAACTTCCGCAAGACCCGGCGCTTTATGCGCGCACCCTGGCCGCCGCCGGCTATTTCGAATCCGTCGCCTTCTCTGAAGAAGATTTGAAGCGCGCCGGCTTCTATCAGGACAACGCCCGCCGCGTCAATCTGCAAAAGCAGGCCGGGGACCTGGACACGTATCTGGCATCGCTGAACATGGAGATCACTTTTCAGCCCTTCGATGCCACCGGCCGCGCGCGCATTGCGCAGCTCATCAATAAATCAAACCAGTTCAACCTCACCACGCGCCGTTACACCGAAGCTGAAGTGGCGCTGGCTGAAACTGACCCTGCCTGCTTCACGATGCAAGTGCGCCTGGTTGATTCCTTCGGTGACAACGGCATGATCAGCGTGGTCATCTGCCGCCAGACTGATGCCGAAACCTGGGAGTTCGACACCTGGCTGATGAGCTGCCGCGTTCTGGGCCGGCGCGTGCAAAACGCCGTGCTGCTGCAGGTGCTGGAAAACGCCGCCGCGCGCGGCATCACGCGTCTGGTAGGCATCTACCGTCCCACCGAAAAAAACAAACTGGTGGAAGACCATTACGCCGGCCTGGGTTTTTCGGAAACCGGCCGCGATCCGGACGGCACCACTCATTGGGAACTCATCGTCAACGATGCAAAAGTGCAAACCGCGCCCATGCTGGTGAAGCAAATTGGCTTTAGCGCAGTGATCGAAGCCTGATGAAGCTGCCGCGCCGCGACTATTTCCTGATTCCGCTGCTGAGCCTGATGACCGCCCTCCTGATGTTTGGCGTCGCTGAAATCTTCACCCGCGCCGAATATCCCAAGCAGGATTTCGACGGCTGCCGCGTGCCCGGCGCCGACGATCCCCGGCGGGCCAAGCCCAACTGCATTGTGGAAGCAAAAGTCCCGGAGAGCCCCTGGGTGACGTACAAAACCAACGCCTGCGGCTGGCGCACCGATGCATCCTGCGGTCCAAAGCTCCCTGGAGCGCTGCGCATTGCCTTGCTGGGGGCCTCCATGACCATGGGCGAAAACGTTCCTCTGGAAGAAACCTGGGGAGAACGAACCGGCCAGGCAATTTCAAAAGCCACCGGCCGCAAAGTGGAAGTGGAAAATCTTGGCTGGGAACTGCTGAACCCGCTGCATTGCTACCGCCAACTGGGCCAGGTGATTGCTCTCAAGCCCGACGCCGTTGTTTATGCAGTCAATCCGTTTGACCTCAGCCGCGACCCCGATCCGCTGCAGATTGCGCATCGCAAGGACCCCGTTCTTCCGCCGCACGCCCCGCCTCCGGCGCCGCTGGCTCAGGGCAAAGCCATTGTTCTTCGCAACGCCGCCAAGGCTGTCCAAAATTTGCTGAACGCAAGCCGCACGTTCACCATGGCGCAGCATTTTTTATTTTCGAATCCCGACACGTTTCTGAAAATCTACCTGGCCGACGGCGACCGTGCCGATTATCTGCGCCAGCCCTTCACACCAGCCTGGAAAACTCGTTTTGCGGCCTTCAACTTGATCGTGACCGACATGGCCGCGCGGCTGCGTCAGGCCGGCATTCCGTTCATTGTGATGAGCCTGCCGGCGCGCGCGCAAGTCATACTTGTTGCCAAAGGCAAGCCTTATCCGCCCGGCACCGACCCCTTCGCCTTCGACCGCGAAATTCAAAGCTTCTGCGACCGCAACGGCGTGCCTTATCTGCCGGCACTGAAAGCTTTCAGCCAGACGCCCGATGGCGACAAGCTTTTTTACATTGTCGACACGCACATCACCGGCGAAGGCGATGGCGTGATAGCCCGCCTGCTGGTGCGAAAGTTACTTAATGAACCCGCGTTCCGACCCGCGAATGAAAGCCATTAACTCCCTAACCGCTGACGTTTGCGGAATTTCTTCCTCAATCCGTGCGATGGCCTGCGTGGTGTTCAAATTGGCATGTCCCAAAATCCGAAAAGCATTCTGCAAAGGCTCAATCTCTTCCTGCGCAAACCCATGCCGCTGCAGCCCCACGCGGTTCGCCCCATAGATGGCTGATTCATGCTGCGTGGCCGTTATCGAAAAAGGCAGCACATTCTGCTTAATCACGCTGCGGCTGCCCACCATGCTGTGCGCACCGATCCGCACAAATTGATGGACCGCGCTTAAGCCGCCCACGTTGGCGTAATCGTCCACTGTCACATGTCCCGCGAACGTGACGCCATTCGCCAGAATGGTGTGGCTGCCGATAATCACATCGTGCGCCACATGCACATAAGCCATCAGCAGATTGTCGTCGCCGATGGCAGTCACCATGCCGCCGCCTGCGGTGCCGCGATGGATGGTCACGAATTCGCGAATTTTATTACCGTTTCCGATGAGCGTTTCCGAAGCCTCGCCTTTGTACTTCAAATCCTGCGGCGCAACTCCGCACGAACAATATGGAAAGAAAACGTTGTCTTCGCCAATGCTCAACTTGCCTTCCAGAAACACGTGCGCCATCAGATGCGTGCGCGCGCCGATTTTCACATCGCTCCCGACAACGCAGTACGGACCAATCTCGGCGTCCGCCGCTATCTCCGCCTTGGGATCGATGATGGCAGTGGAATGAATCGCCATCCGACTTCCTAAGCCTGCAAAGCCTCTTCCTTTGGAGGGTCTGCCAACTTGCACATCAAAATAGCTTCCGCCGCCACTTGCCCGTCCACCTTCGCCACGCCCTGCATCTTGGCGATGGTGTACTTCAGGCGCAGCAGTTTCATCTCAATGCGCAACTGGTTTCCGGGGAAAACCGGCTTGCGAAACTTGGCCTCCTCCACTGAAGCAAGAAACATCACCCGGCCGCGCGTATGCGGCGCCACTTTGCCCACCAGAATGCCGCCTACCTGCGCCATGGCCTCAATAATGAGAACGCCGGGCATCACCGGAAAACCGGGAAAATGGCCCGTGAAATGCGGCTCATTGATGGTGACGTTCTTGAGCCCGACAATGGAATCCTCCGTCATCTCGACAATCTGATCCACCATCAGCATGGGATAACGATGCGGCAGTATTTCCCAAATTTCTTTTGTGTCCATTAATCCCATGAAGAACCGCTATTATAACAACCAATGCCGTCTTTCCTTCGCCAAGCAACTGAAAAACAAGAAGAAACCATCAGGCTCATCCAGACTCTTGTGGAATGCGAATCGCCCAGCGGCGATCCCGCTGCCACCGCCCGCTTGAATGACCTGCTGGTCGAAGCCACCAAGGATCTTGCTAGGCCGAAAATTATCAAGAAGTCGCATCTGCGTCTGGAGTTCGCCAGTAAAAAAAAGGCCCCTCAGTTGCTTGCGCTAGGTCACTCCGACACCGTCTGGGAAAATGGCACCCTGAAAGCGATGCCGTTCCGCCGGGCCGATGGCCGCTTATGGGGACCCGGCGTTCTGGACATGAAAGCCGGCATCGCGTTTTTCATTACCGCCATGCGCATCCTGCGTGAGCAAGACATACCGCTGCCGCATCCGGTGGTTCTGCTCATCGTCTCGGATGAAGAAATCGGCAGCCCTTCTTCGCGCGACGTGACCGAAGCGGAAGCCCGCAAAAGCAGCCACGTCCTGGTTCTGGAGCCCGGCACCGGGCTCACCGGCAAGCTGAAAACCTCCAGAAAAGGTGTGGGCGATTACCACCTGCTGGTTCGCGGAAAAGCTGCCCATGCGGGCGTGGATTTCGGCAACGGAGCCAGCGCCATTCTCGAGGCTGCCCGCCAGATTGAGCGCATCGCCGCGTTCACCAACCTGGAGCAGGGAACTACCCTCAACCCCGGAGTCATCCATGGAGGAACGCGCACCAATGTCATTGCGGCCGAAGCCCAGGTAGATATCGATCTGCGGGTGACCAAGCTCCGCCACGCAGCCGCCATCGACAAAAAAATCCGCGCCTTGAAACCATTCGACAAACGCTGCACCCTGGAGATGACAGGCGGCCTCAACCGCCCTCCCATGGAGCGCACCAAAGCCATTGCAGCCCTGTTCAAAACCGCGCAAGCGATAGGTCGCGAGTTAGGAATCGAGATAGAAGAATCCTCCACCGGAGGAGGCTCCGACGGTAACTTTACCGCCGCCCTCGGAATCCCCACTCTCGACGGCCTCGGAGCCGTCGGAGAAGGCGCACACGCGCCGAATGAAAGCATCCTGATCAACCGCATCCCCGACCGCATCGCGTTGTTAGCTGGAATTTGCTCTTGCTAAATCTTAGCCACCCGTGCTAACTTCTAGCAGTACCCCTCACGAAAGGAGGCCTTCATTGCTCTATAGCTCAGTCGAAAACATCCAAGACATCCAGCGCAAGGAAGACCTGCTTTCGCTCACTCCTTCCTTCCGCTAACTCCCGTCAGCTCTTACTGTCTTAGCGCCATTAAACGCTATCTCCCTAACCGACTTGTACTGGAAAGCCCCAACTCTATGCAAACTCTGTATAATCTCGATGACGAACTATCCGTCTTCGCGCGCGGAGCCCCGCAACTATCTCCCGCGCAGCAAACCGTTGCCTCCGAACTCGCATCCGGCCTGGCCGCTGCCGAAGTCAACGTGCTTCGCGTCGCGCCCGGCATGGGCCGCACCACCATTCTGCATTCGGTTCATGCCAGCACCGGAGGAGCCTTCATCGTCGCGCGCCAGTTTCTGAATCTGCTGTCCCGGCGCGCGCCCAACGCCATCGAGGAGACTTTTCTCGACCTGCTGACCGAAACGCTCCATCAGCATCAGACCATCTTCGTCGATGATCTCCACCTGCTCATGCAAGTGGTGGATCACTACAACTATCAGCGCGCCAATCTCATCAACGCCGTCATGACCACGCTTCTGGACGAAGCCGCCGCGCAAAACAAAAAGTTCATCTTCGCCGTGAGCGGAGAAAACGAGCCAGCCGCCGTCAGCCAGCGCGCCATCGTCTGGGAGATGGAGGAGTTCGAACCGGAAGACTACGCCGCCATTGCCGCTCACTATCTGGGCAGCGCGGCCGCGCGTCTCGACATGGCCAAAGTGTACCGCTTTGCGCCCGCACTCACCGCGTACCAAATCAAGAACGCCTGCCTGTGGCTGGGTCTGCGCGACGATGCGCCCAGCACGGATTCACTCATCGATTATCTGCGTTCCCGCAACATTTCAAGCAACGTAGATCTGGAAGAAGTAGCCACGGTCGCCTGGTCTGATCTGAAGGGAGTGGACGATGTCATCGAAGAACTGGAAGCCAAAATCGCGCTGCCCTTCGAGAACGACCAACTCTCGTCAGAACTCCAGTTAAAACCCAAGCGCGGCGTTCTGCTGGCCGGCCCTCCCGGCACCGGCAAAACCACCATCGGCCGCGCCCTGGCTCACCGTCTGAAAGGGAAATTCTTTCTCATCGACGGCACCATGAACGCCGGCAACAGCGACTTTTACTGCAAGGTCGACAGAGTCTTCGCAGCCGCCCGCCGCAACGCGCCCTCCGTCATCTTTATTGACGACGCCGACGTCATCTTCGAGGCCGGCAACCACGGCCTCTACCGCTACTTGCTGACCATGCTGGACGGTCTCGAAAGCGCCAGTTCAGAACGCGTCTGCGTCATGATGACCAGCATGAACGCCGCCGCCTTGCCGCCCGCGCTGCTCCGCTCCGGCAGAGTGGAACTCTGGCTCAACACCCGGCTGCCCGACGAATCAGCCCGCGCCACCATCCTGCGCGACAAACTCCAATCCCTGCCGCCGCCGGTAGGCCACGCCGATATATCCCTGCTCGCTCGCGAAAGCAAAGGCCTATCAGGAGCGGACCTGAAATCCATCGTGGAGGAAGGCAAACTCCTCTACGCCCACTCCAAGGTCAAAGGGAACTCGATAGCCGAGCCGGAATATTACTTCCTCCGAGCCATCCAAGCCTGCCGCGACAACCGCCGAAGTTACGGAAAAACTAACCCTACATCTGGAGAAGCCGTGCGGTACGGCTTCTAACTCGGCTGGCTAACTCAGCCGTCCCTTCAGCATCGTGAACGAATGCGCCGGAAACGTGTACCGCATCTTATTCCCCGAAGCCTCCACTCTCTTGCTCGTCACCTTTACCTTAGTGCTGCCAAACGTGTTCTCCGCCTTGATATCCGGCCCATTCACCTCCGAAGCCAGAAACGCACCCGCAAACTGCTTATCTTCTAACTCAATCACCGCGCTCAGCGCCTCCGTCTCATGCCGGTTCACCACGTTCACCACCACCGTGCCGTTGTCATAGGCGCAAGACACATCCAGGTAGGGAACATTCTCTCGCTTCTTGGTGGAATAAGTCGGCGATTCCACATATAACTCCAAAGCCTTCCCATATGAGTGGCCGGCCACCAAAGCCACCGGATAAAAAATGGTCTGCAGAAACAATCCCTGCTTATTCGTGAAAATCGGCGCAATCACATTCACTAATTGCGCCAGGTTCGCAATCTTCACAATGTGCGCATGGTTGATGAACGAATTCAAGAAAGTCCCCACCACCAGCGCATCCTCCAGATTGTAATGTTCCTCCAGAATCTCGCGTCCCGATTCCTTGCCGTTGCCGCGTGCCCGATACCACACATTCCACTCATCCCAGGCGATATAAATCTTTCGCCCGGGCTCATCGTTCAGCGCGGCCTCGATAATCCCTTCGGCAATCTTCGTCCGGTCGTCCAGTTCCAGCGAACTCGCCATGAATTCGGAGAAATTGTTGTCGCGGTTTCCGACATAAGTGTGCAGCGAAAGATAATCGGCGTGATGCTTCAAATGCTCCAGCACCGTGCGGTTCCAGCCAATCCAATCCGCCCCGAAATTGGAACTGCCCGCCGCCACCAGCTTGATGCTCGGGTCAGTCCACTTCATCAGTTTGGCCGCCTCCAGCGCAAACTTCCCGTAATCGTCGGCAGAACGGTGCCCCATCTGCCACGGCCCGTCCATTTCATTGCCCAGGCCCCAATACTTCACGCCCCACGGCTTATCGCGCCCGTTCTTCTTGCGCAATTCCGTCATCGCCGTG
>Ga0116230_10004786_pt1 | contig 13266 bp, 8 predicted proteins | sample S1TSphfallax_3_FD_88678 | JGI IMG/M metagenome (GOLD analysis project Ga0116230, IMG submission 88678) | Host-associated microbial communities from peat moss isolated from Minnesota, USA - S1T2_Fd - Sphagnum fallax MG | ecosystem: Host-associated > Plants > Peat moss > Unclassified | place: USA...
GAATGATAAGATGTTTACTTTGAATGTGAACATGTTTCATGTGGATTCCATGTTGTTTGCTCATGGAAAAGTAGTTGGAAACATTGGAATTTAACATAAGAAGATTGGTTGTGTTAACATACGTCTTAAATTAATATAGAAACAAATCTTTATTGGAAGTCTTCGCAAATTTGAAGTAAAGGAAGTAATGTTAAAGGCATGTGAGGTGTGTTAGCTAGGGAAGCAAGCTAGGCATGCATTTTCAACATAAACAAGCCATGTGATTAGGAAACCTTTGGAAGTGATCCATTTGGACTTATGGACCACAAAGATGGAATCCATTGGAAAATGCAAGTATTATGTCAATTTCATTGATGATTTCACACGAAAGGTGCAGGTCTATTTCATAAAACACAAAGGTGAAATGTTTCAACACTTTTTGAATTTCAAAGCAATGGTTAAAAAGGAAAAATGCATGAACATCAAATGCCTAAGGTCAGATGGAGAAGGATAAAACTTTTAAAATGAATTTAATGAATATTTGAAAGAATGAAGTATTCAAAAGAAGTATTCATGTAGTTATTCCCCATAACAAAATGGAGTTGATGAAAGAAAGAACATGTACATTGTAAAGATAACATGTGTTATGTTAAACAAGAAGAATTTGCCAGATTATTCTTGGGTGGAAGCGATAACAACTACAATGTACATCACAAATCGAATACCCATTATTACAATTCATGGCATGACACCTAAGGAAAAAATTTCATGGAAGAAATTAAATGTCTCAAATCTCATAATGTTTAGTTGTCTTGCATATGTGCATGTCTTTAATTGTTGCAACCCTAACCTTGGGCTCGTGACCAAGGTAAAGGTTTGCAAGGGTGCGGGCCAAGAGGGAAGCCTGAGAGTCACATCTCATGTTCCTAGGAATGAAAGAGAGTGTGAGGGAATGAACCCTCACACTCCCAAGTGAATTCCCATTTTGGCAATTGGATTCCCAATGGATTTCCGAATCTTCAAAGAGCAATTATAAGGGTCAAAAACCCATTGGATTGAATAGTTCCTTATTGCATTAGATAGCTCTTGGAATGTAGATGTCTAAAATGGGCTCGCATCACCCATTTGGAGCCTTAAAGCACAAGTTATGGCCAAAAGAAGGGTTAGGAGTCAAATTGGCAGTTTGACTCCTAACCACTAAAAGTTTGGAATCGCCCCAATTTACTTGCGTTTATGTGGTGGGTGACATACTATTGAAAAGCTGTTGACGAGGGCTACAACTTTGCTTCAAACCTCACCTCATTTGGAGGTATGCACACAAAGTTATGTACCCCCAAAGCCACATGAGTCCTAGTTGTGGGAATTTCGGGACTCCCACTTGGGAATCTTGAAACAAAAATGACATTTGGGTGTTGGTCCTGTGACCAGGCACAAAGTATATTATAAGGGGGAAGGTGGTGGCTTCCCCCAAGTTCGGGCTATGGTGAGTCTTGTGAGTTCGTGTTTACTAGTGGCTCGTTTGTGCACCAAAGTGTTACAACTATGCACTATCCAACTTGTTGTTTAGTTTGTGCAGGTTTGTGTGAGTGATTGAAGTGCTTGTCAATCTTTTTTGTCCCATCCCCGGAACTCTAGCATGCCTTTTTACCCTCAAAGTGCTACGAACTAAGGAGCATGCCCCAACTCCTTTTCCTTCCGTTGTTCACCTTTGGACTCACAATTGAGTCCATCAAGGAGCTTGGGGGTGCATCATTAACGAACAAAAAAAACAAAACTAGACCCAAAGGTGAAAAAATGCATCTTCATTGGATATTCCTTGTCAATCATTCCATTCGAAAGTTACAAGTGAATAAAAATGTTGTTTTTATGAAATGAATAATTAGTACTCAATAGTGAAGGTACTAGAAGATGGAAAAGCTAAGAATGGTGAGGTTTCATCAAATGTAGAACAAAAGTCACATTTGATTAATGGACCACAAGAATATTTTATTAACAGGTTCAATAGTACTCCATGAAAAGGAAAATTGAAATCTTCAAGCATCATTCATGGTGGTAATCAACCATCATTTGGAAATTTTCACAATGGATGGTGAAGCTAATGATTTAGAAAAGAATGGGGATGAAAAATTGGGAGTTTTTTCAATTGTTACTATGGAACTTGGATGGCCAAGAAAGCCTTGAAGACTCTTGACAACAATAGTGAAATACAAAAATCCGCACAAGCCAATCATTGTGTTCAAAGGCTCATGTATGATGAATTTGTAGCCCATCATTATGCATACATGGTGAGGGTCTTTATTTGGTGATTCTACTGCCTTTCTTATTTGTTGAATTAGTTCAAGGTGCTTCTACAATTTTTTTAAAACAACAAGCCTTTCAATTGGCCCATTTAAAAGAAAAACTTGGGAGGCTTCCCAAAATAAAAAGTGATATTTGGAACATGGAGATCCTCCCCTTTGGCTCACCTACATAGGTGAAAGGAGGGTAACATTTGTGAAAGCATATGGGATAAAAATGAAGTGTTATAGAAAACATGTTGGGGAACACGTTGGGAACTTGGATAACATATTGAAAACTTGATGGGAATTCATTGGGAACTTAAATGGAACATAATGGGAACACATAAGCAACAAGGGAAAATGTAAAAAACTTCCCCCACCCCTCAGGGGACACCTCAAACACCATGTCAATGTCTGAACCCCTAAGTATCTTCAAGTCATTTTGTCCAAACCCCATGTTTGGGACCCTAGGCCACTATGTCCCAAACCCAGACATCCTAGGGTGAAGACCCCTAGGCCCCATGCCACGAGGTCCCGGTCATTAAGTAGCTTAAGGCCTTTGTCATGGGCCCACAGGCAGGCTAGAGTGAGTTTGTCTAGCCCCCACACAGCCTGTAATGATTTTGTCCTGGTCCCAAGGCCAGGTAGCTCAGGGTGATTTTCTCCTAGTCCTCAGGCCACCTTGTTTTAGGCCCTAGGCTGATTAAATATATGTACTTCATATCCGGTTAATATTGCTAGATTTGGCTAAATCTTCCTGTGGATGATTGTCATTATTTTAACATCTTCCATTATAGCCATTTGGGCTCCAAAAACAATTTTCTAAAAAAACACTGGTTGTTCTTGGGGTTAATAATTTCTTTCAAATTTCTGAAGTAGGTGGGTTGGTGATGTTCAAGAAGAGGACTTAGCCAAATTTGGTGAGAGGTACAAGAAGTAATTAAAAAAAGTCGAAATTCCCTTTATAAACTAGTCACACATGGGAGCCTATAATTGTCTACATATGGTTCACACCCTCATGGTGTGGCGACTTGGGGTCCCAAAAGAGACCCCTTGTACCTTTCACACCTTCCTTAATTTTCTTGCCATGTTGCAAAAATCCACAACAAAATTAAACATCAATCTGAACACTCCGCTCTTTTGTTCTTGATGGTGTATCAAATTCAGCCTCTTTTTTACTAGCAAAATTTCCCCAAAAAGAAAAATTAAATATCAAGAGTTCAAAAACTAAATGTTAATGTATAGGGTAAGGCCCTGCTATCAGGAAATTACTGCGTGAGCATTGAAGGCGGAGGCCGAGGTCCACGCAGTAATTCCCTGATAGCAGGGCCTTACCCTGCATACCAACCGAGGTTTTAAGAAAAAATGTTTCCCTTCCAAAAATCTTATTGGCTTACATCCAGCGGCCTAGGGATCTTACAATTTTATATCCTTCGCCCTAGGGCTCTTTTTGTAATCCTGACTACTACATGTAATCTGCCCTATAAATACACTAAAAATTCTCTCCGAGATTGTTATGGATGTTTTCGATCGCCAGAAGTGAGAGGAAAAAATAGCTAGATTTCTTTTTTTTGTAGCCAAAAATGTAGAAAGTTGATTAAAAATATTACTTATATCTAATTTATAGCCAGAGTTGCCTAAACCTTCTTGTGGATGATTGTTGTTATTTTTTCATCTTCTTATCAGTGTTTCTATTTCAATTTTTTGATTTCTAAACTTTGGCAAAATTTTCCAAATTTCTAGAGATTTTTTCTGAGTTTACATTAGAAAGAGGAAATTTCACAATTATTTTAGCCATAGTACGAAAATTTGCTAAAACAAACTTTTGCTTCCTTCAATGATAGCTATTTTGGCTCCCAAAAAACTTTTCCTAGAAAAAATAGTCACTGAAGGGGGTCCAAGACAAGATAGCTTGGGGACAAGAACAAAATCACTGTAGGCTACCTGGGGTTTGAAACAAGGTGGACTAAGGGCCAGAACAAAATCATCCTAGGTGGCTTGTACAAAATACGAAAACAACCATACTGATCTCATTTGTCCTAGAGTGATCTATGTGTCCTAGGGTCGAACCTCTAAGACAAATAGATTATATTGTCATGTTAAAAGGCAAGGTCCTTGGGACACAAGCCTACATGCCCTAGACTTGGTATCCTAGGACAAAATGTCTTTAAAATCTAGGACCATATAGTTTGAAGGCCTAGGATAGGAGGATTTCAAGGCCTAGGCCTTGATGCTTTTCCAGTCCTAAGACATTACTGCCTAGGACATGAAGGATGTAGTGAGCCTAGGACTTGTAAGCTAATGGACATTAACACTAAGCCTTGTTGTTTCAAAGGCCTAAGACATGAAGGTTTAGGGACATATTAGAGACATGTCTTAACATATGAATGCTACAAGAGACATCATCACGTAGGGATATGAGGGCCTAGGGACGTGAGGACGAAGATTATGTCGCAGCTGAAATTCGATGATGTAACTCACGCGCTTGTCAATAATCGTTATCATCATCAAGAGCGCAGTTTTGGGTGGTGGTGGTTGTGGTGCCTTTCACACATCATCTCCGAAAGGAAAATGATGAAAGTACTCCTCCACACTCTTCCTCCAACAAGTGGAGTATACAGCTCTTACACTGGAAGACACTGACCATGCAATTTCAAAAGAGAGCACCATCCACACTGTTGAATGTTGCTGAATACAGGAAAAGGAAAGTGGAAAAGAAGGAAGAAGAAGAAAATGATGACAATAAACTATGTGTGCGAGAGAGTTCAAAAACAGTAGTGAGTTGCAGAATATTTTGCAACATGCCAAGTGCACCAATATCCTTGTTGTTGTTGACTTCTATCGCACAACTCGTGGAAGCTATCAATACATAGAGAAGGGTTTTATGAAGCTTTGCAAAGGGGTTGGGAGTGGTGCAACATCTGTCATTTTCCTCAAACACAATGTATGGTCCGGAGCCAAATGTACTTGGCCCTAAGCCATAAGTCCTAGGCCCTAAGTCAAATGTCCTACACCTACCCTAAGCCACAAGTCCTAAGCCCTAAGTCACAAGTCCCAAGCCCTAAGCCAGATGTTCTAGGCCTTAAGCTTAATGTCTTAGACATTAAGTCACGAGCCTTAGGCCCTAAACCAAAAGCCTCATGTCCTAGGCCCTAAGCCAAATCTCCTTGGCCATTCACAAAAAGTCCACGATAACACCTTAAACCAATTGTCCTAAGCCATTGTTTGGCTGCAAGAACTTGAAGTCAAATTTCTTTTGTAAAGACATTAAGCCAAAAGTCCCATGAGTGCCTTAAGCCAAATATCTTGTAAAAATGTTAAGCCAAAAGTGCCATGAGCACTGAACCAAAAAAATTATGAGCATCCTAAGCAAAGAACCTTAGGCCAGAAGCCCAAAGTCCTATAACATCCTGAGACAAATGTCTTGGAAACATGGTTAGCCCAATGTCCTCGAGACCAATATGAAATTAATAACCCTAGGCCATAAATTTTCAAAAATGAGGTAAAAGTCAATGTGTTTTGGCCTAGTGTTAGACCTTAAACTGTGAAGTTTAACCCTAAGCCAAAGTGTGGCTTGGGCATTTTGGCATAGTGTTAGAATATTTTCAAGCATATTAATTTGAGGTTAGAATATTTTGCAACATTTTGGCTTAGGTTTTAAATCATTTACGACATCCTGATTTAAAATTAGAATTTTTTTTTGGCATCTTGGCCTAGTGTTGATGATTTTGGCCTAGTCTTAGAGTCATCTCCAGTATGGCTCTTTTTGTATTCCATAGGCTTGACCTGGGGGTAAGCACAAAATCACTACATGCTGCCTGGGGCCTGAAACAGACAGACTTGGGGGCTAGGACAAACTCACCCTAGGCTTCTGTGACCCATGACAAAGGCCCTAGGCTACTCAAGGGCCGGGACATGGTGGCATGGGGTTTGGACAAAATGACTTGAAAATACCTAGGGGCCTAGTAATTGCGATCAGGGTCTTGCATAAGGCATTGACATGGTGTTCAATGTGTCCTAGAGGCTAGGACTCCAAGTCATTAGAACATGTGCATACCCCACACCAAATTTCATAATGTTACCCTACCTTCATGGATGGTTATTTTGGATGTAGTATACAATTATATAAAATTACAAATTCAATTTATAAGCTTGTTCCCAAGAAAGTTCCCAATGACCCTAGGTTGCCAAGGGCCGAAGACAAAATCATATGGGGCCTAGGACATGATATTGATGGAAGGCAAGCTGTCCTGACACTCCCATCCTGGGGAATCTTTGTGGGCTTTCCCCATGGGCCCAAGGCAAAACTTGGATTTTTAGCTTCCTAACTTTCATGGCCTTTGTGGAATTCCATAATTTACTGCACTAAATTTCTTTTTCCAAAGTTGTTTGTCACCCTTTTTGGCCCGGGGTACCTGCTGTAATGTCATTTCAAAGAATCTACACCTAGAGCAATCAAACTATTAAATATGCATATCTGAGTTGTCATTATTTCAATCCAACTTTTCAAATTTGTGAACCCATTTATGAATGAGTTGATTGGACCACAATTATACCTTACATGTGGAAGAAAAACAAACTGGTTGGAACGAAGGCCTATGATTTAAAGCTAGGGTTTGGTTTTATCAAAGGCCAGAAATTAGAATTATTAGTATAACCTTATGGCCAAGTTCAGAAAATTAGGGGGGGGCATACATATGTGGCATGGTTGTATATGTAGCATGTGATTTATATTTCATAATAGAGGTACAGTTAAGGGGGAGTGACAATTCCACAATTTTGTTGAGTACTTTGCAATTTTGTTTGTCACATAATTGGGGTTAAACACGGATGCTGGATCTACACTTGGTTATATCACTTTTGTCAATCACCTTCAACATCCTTCACATCAACTCAAGTTTCATAGGATGCATGCTATTTTGTGCAGTGTCTCGTTAATCCATTTTTTTTGTGCCTACTTGTTGGTTCTAACAAATGTTGTATTGGTATGTCATTTTTCACATACCAGACTAGTATCTATATGTCCAAGGGCCTTACATGATTAAACAGTTCGGGTCCTAGGTAGGAGAAATTGTTCTAAAGCCTGGTTATTTTCATGGTATGAATATTTTTGGATTTTAGATATCTTGGTCTTGCATATGAGTATATCAAAAAAATAACTTAACATATTAAGGGTATATCTATAAAGGTAGGGTATGAAAATGTTGGGACTTCAAAGAATATCACAACATATGTTTGGACAATTTATAGTGAATGTGCAGTCAATTTTTACATAAATGAGAGAAGGATAGATATTGACACCTACCCTAGAGAACCCTTATTGCAATATCAATGTTGATCTTTGAAATTTTGTTTCAATTTCATTCATCAATGTATTGTTTGTTAAAAACATGAATGCCCTAATGACCATTATACCTACCTCTCTCAACCTCAATATTTCACCCTTAGTATTGATCTCACCAAAATATTAAGGTTACATAAAGTTTGACCGGTATGTTTCAACCCTGCATAGGTCCATACTAAGAAAATCCTAGGTTCTAGAAACAAACTACATATCTACTTTAAGACATACTCAACAAGTAAGTTCTAACATACCTTTATATATATCACTGTACATAATATGGGTCTACCTTGTGCACCAATACAACATTGGTTCTAAGTTCTAACCTGCACTTGCCAAGAGTACTGCTTTGAATGATGTTGTTCCCTATCTTGCCATTTTTTGTTGAAGAAAAGGGCTTAATTTTAATAGGTCACTTGCTGCCTATTACTTCCCTTAATTCAGAATGTTCCTCGTTTTTTTCATGTATCGATGAAGAAAAAGGTTTATCCTTTGGGTGTGCACATATGAAAGCGACGATGCACAAGTGCAAGGGTTGGCAATAAAATTATAGGCTCAATCTTGATTCAATGTGCATGTGAAAGCTATGCATGTGATGGCATGGGCATTTAGAGATGTCCCCTGGAAGCACATTCATGCATAAAAGAAGTTTTGGATCCATGGATAGAAACTTTGGTTTGGTTCCTGTCCGTTGGGTAAGTAAATGGTCAGTAAATGGTCATTGCCTTCCCGCCCTCCCAGTTGCTTGTTGGTTTTCTCTGTATGGGTGAGATTGCCCAGTAGATTTGCTATTAGTATATTCCAAGGACCTTCTGACAGAGGTGCAATAACTCCATTTCACACGTGTACTTATAATGATTTTCCCCACATATCTGGTGATCGTATTAAGAAACCTAAGAAAAAACTCCAATTTTCACCTTTTTCATAAAGAAAATTTTCAAGCTGGGACATATCAGTAAGGAAAAATTATAAACTTTTCAACAAGATTGACATGTGGTTTGGAGGACCTGAAAAAAATGGTTCTTGACTTATACAAAGATATTATTGTGTAAATCACCCAAATTCATTAGATTTCAACTTTTTAAGTTGTCAATTCCTTTTATGCATTAATGACCAATACATATATATTAGATTTTCATAAATTATATAAATAAAATAGGAAATAAAAATAGACAGAATCTCAAATATCAAAATTTCAGATTCACTAAAATTTTAGAAGAAAATTTCATTGAAATTGTGAACAAACACTGAAATTTGTTGATTTTTCACTTATAGTGGAACCTCCCTATAAGGTACAACCTATATAAAGTACACCTCAGCAAATAGTACAAAAAATTTTAAATAGCGCAAACCCTTTTATTTATTTATATTCAAACCTCTCTACAAGAAGTTCACCTCCATTAGGTACTGAAAGTATACCAACCTAAGGCCATGGAGTGGTCACACAATTTCGTATAAGGTACATCTGTCTCTCTTTGGCACTAATTGTTCTTACCAGCAATGGAGCCTAAGAAGAAGAAGCAGAAGGTGGTGGATCTAAATATGAAACTAGCCATCGTCAAACATCTTGATGAGGGACATAACATCAAAGCTATTGTTGATAAGTTCAACGTTTCCAAAGGAGCAATCCAGGATGCTAAGGAGAACAGAGACTTGATATTAAAATAAGCAAAAAGTAATCCTTCCTTATCAAAAACAAGAATTGTCAAGCAAAGCGACGTTAATGTTATCTTATGGAGATGGTTCGCAACAGCTCGTGTAAGAGGATATCCGATAAGCAAACCAATCTTGCAAGTGAAGGCCAAGCAAATTGCTAGCGAACTGGGAGTCAAAGGTGGTGACTTCTCAGCTTCGAAAGGGTGGCTGCAGAAATGGAAACAATGTAACAATGTCTAATTATATAAGATCAACGGAGAATCTGGAAATGTCGACCTTGAACACGCTGAACAATGGAAATCATCTTTTAAAACTCTTCTAATTGGATATGATCTGAAAAATGTGTTCAATATGGATGACATGGGTTTATTTTTTCGTGCGCTACCATATTCAACTTTAAGTCATGCCAAGCAGTTGTGCAAGGGTGGAAAACAAGGAAAAGATCGGATCACAGTGGTCCTGATGTGTTCTGCACTGGGAGAGAAATTACCGCCATGGATAATCAACAAATCCAAGAACCCAAGAGCATTTTGCGGACAAGACATGAGCAAATTGAAAGTCAAGTATACAAATAGTGCGAAAGCTTGGATGACGAATCTGATCTTCAATCAACACTTGAAGGAACTTGATGAATACTTCAAGAGAAAAGGGCGCAAGATTGTGCTTTTTTTGGATAACACTCTAGTGCATATTGTTGATGAGGCCACCAATTTTACGAACATTGAGTTGCGCTATTTTTCGCCAAATTTAACCTCAATTCTCCAACCCCTTGATGTTGGCATCATTTGAAATCTGAAGGCGTTGTCTCGGAAATTTGAAGTCCTGTCCATATTGGACAACATCAATGATTCACTGTATGCATCGGACCTTGTCAGAAAGCTGACTGTTTTAGATGTAATCAAATTCATTGGCAAATCATGGTCAATAGTGAAAGCTGAGACAATCCAAAAGTGCTTTTCTAAATGCGGCTTTGTTATCAATGGAGAAGAGGCTCAAGAGCTCAACGAGATTGTTATACAAGAAGAAGAGCTCACAACGCTTGCAATTTGAATCAGCATCCCACGACCCAATCTTGTCATTGAGGAGCAGTTACCAAAGTTTGAGATTGTTGAAGAACAAAACCTTATCTGTCAACTGGTTAAAGAACGCACTAACGTAGTTGATGATGACAAATGTATAGCGATCAAATTGGAAGACTTGGAGCAACTTGAAGTTCCAAAAGTCGTTTGTATTACAAAAGCAAGAGACATGGTAACTCAATTGATTTCGTTCACGAAAGCGCATTCACTTTCTAGTGAGGAGCTTGATTTACTTAGCTTGAATGCGATTCTTAAAGACCTTTATTATTCTACTTTAAAGCAATCAAAGATACATCAGTACTTTCAATGATCAAATAAACTTAAAAAACTACAATTGCAAGAAAGCAAGAGTTTTAGATTTTGGGTTGAAGGCTAGGGATTTTTCCTAGGGTTAAGGTTTCTCTACATAAAGTACACCTACTCTATAAAGTACAAGACAATTTTTTTTGGGAGCAAATAGGGAGTACTTTATACGAAGGTTCTATTGTATTGCAATGTTTTAGGCACAATATTGTAAGCATTAGAAGAAAGGTTATTATAGTAATAAAAAACATAAGGGTAAGGATAGATGCTTTGTTAAGGGTGTTTTCTATTTCCTTTAATTTTACATGCTCTTTTCTATTTTCCAATTTTGGTTTACTGAAATTATCAACATGTTTGGTTTGTTTCTCCAAATTCAAAATATCAAAACACAAATAAACATTGAAGTTTTCTTGTTTATTCATCAAGAACAAAATTATTTTACATCTTGCATTCCAAACAAAATAGAAAGGAAAAGCTTCAAAGAAAATCAAAATAAACTAGTTCAAAATTCAAAAACTCTCCAAGAATTATAAAAAAAAAATCTCTTGATTTGGTTCCAAGTCCTCATATTTATACCAACTCATATTGTTGTTTCAACTTAAATAGTTGCTAACCAATATAAACTTAGAATCAAAATAACAAAATTACTTGTCATAAGTTTATTCAACATTCTGTTAACAACTGGTTATTATAACAGATTGGTTATCAATTCATATAATAGTTTGGTTAACTTAAAACATGTTATCCAAAAACTAAAATTGTTTTAAGGTTATACTGCCTCATTAATTACTAATTGGTTTTAACTAGTCACTACATATTGAAAAATTGGGTTAACATTACCCCCCCCCCTTTGAAAACCAGATTTCGTCCTTGAAACCAATCACCTATACTTACATGTTTAAGTCCTACATCCAAATCGTTAATAGGTTATTCACTTGTGGTATCAATGGGTTCAACCAAAAAAACCAATTGAAATCTTGATCCTTTCGTAATAGGTGTGTCCTTCAATACTATATTTGGAGTCTTAAAACCTTCAAAAGCAAGGGTAATATTGTCAATCAAAATAACCTCTGCACCTATTCCAATATCTATGTATGGGTTTTGGAATCACAAGTTCTTCCAAGGCTTCTACTTGAATGTTAACAACTACTACAAATACTTCCACAGATTTTGTGGGAAAAGGTAAAGTACAAAAAACAATGGCCAACTATGTTTTTCCTGTAATGGGTTTAGGTTCCTCAATAGTAGTGGCAACATGTTCACTTTGAAAACTTGTAACTACAGTTATCGCTTACACAAGTGAATTTTTTTGGAAAATAATAATAGTTACTTCAACCAGTTTGCTAGTAAGTTGGTCATACTTATAGCCTTCAAAATACAACCAATACGTAACCCATTCATTCAAGTAGGCTTCTTCATCTACATGAATAATCTCCAAACTTAATAGCTTGTGCACTTACTTTAACCACTAGTTCAACAACTTTAGTGGGTACAATAAGAACTGATGGTTATTCTCTCTTCCTATTATGACAAGTTTCTTTCACATGATTTGTTTTACCACAATTTGAACACATTAATTGATACTTAAAAATGGTATAAATGACTATGGGTTATGCAACTAGTTTGGATTTCTAATTGAATTATCAAAACATTGTAATTTGATATGATTAGTCCCCTTTCTTCACAAATCATTACAACTTTTTTATGTTTAATAAGGGTATCTCTCGTCATACATGTTGTTGCCAACCTAAGGTATGATTATAAACATGCTCTAAAATAATAGTAAGGAAAACATTAGTAGCTTTCACTTGTAAGTAATTAACCAATTTAAGCAAACATTCATTGTAGACCTCTACCCATTTGCCAACTTGTTACTGGAAATTCTTCAACTGCATATAGAGTTTTTGGTCATTTTTCACAATTTGGAAGCGCTTGCAAAATGTTACTCTAATTCATCAAATGTGCAGTTAGGATGATCTTGTAAAAAGTTTTCACCCCACTCTAAAATGTTGTCTTATAAAATGAAACCAAACAGGTTGATGATATTAGTTTCCATAGTCTCAACACTAGCTCTGATTACCTTTTTGAAAACTCTAATGTGAGCATTAGGATTAGTATCGTTCATGTACGTGGGATATTGAAGCTTTTGATATGGTAATTTATTGGTTGGTTGAGATCAAACTATAACCGGTTGGTACCATGGTGGCATGAATATCCTTGGATCGAGTGTTTTCCATCTGTAAAAACCAAACATGTGGATGAGGTGGCAGTCCTCTAAGTGGGTATTGATTAAATGATCCTCCTTTTAAGGATCCTTCGTTAAGCAAACCTCTAGTTTTCCACTTGGCTCTAGATATGAATTATCCCTTTTGGGTAATTAAATTATGGTAAAAGTGAAATTTAAGCCTTGCAAAATTATTCCATGCTACTCTAACAACATATTTGCACTACAATATGCACACATTCACATTTTTTACCTTGATTCCAACACACATGACTTTGCAATTCATTAAAACACCATATTCATAATTATTTCATATAACTAGAATCTGCATTTCAAAATACAATGTAGAAAAAATCTAGAGACAAGATTAGATTCATTACATTACATTTTTGATATTAGAAAAAA
>Ga0116230_10004787_pt1 | contig 13266 bp, 10 predicted proteins | sample S1TSphfallax_3_FD_88678 | JGI IMG/M metagenome (GOLD analysis project Ga0116230, IMG submission 88678) | Host-associated microbial communities from peat moss isolated from Minnesota, USA - S1T2_Fd - Sphagnum fallax MG | ecosystem: Host-associated > Plants > Peat moss > Unclassified | place...
AGTATCCAAAAGCATTGAGAAAACAACCATGTTACTAATTGACCACAAACAACACAAGAAAACATACAACAAGAGATTAAACAGAGAAAAAGACAATAGGAAAAAGCATAGACCAAGTGGACTTACAAGAAGCTTCCCACTTCCAAGACTTAACACAGAAGAGAACAAACAGGAAAAACATAGACATGGAACAAGAAGCTCATCACTTCCAAACCTCCTTGAAAGAAAGCTTCAAAGTACTCCAAATGTTCAAATTCCAAAAAGAATTTTTCTTTATTGAGCAACCTTATTAAATATTCTTTAACAAAATCATTAGGAGGTAACCTTTATTTTTCAGAAAGACAATAAAACTGACCACCTGAGTGACAAACAAATCTTTAAAACTCTAAAGCTTCAAAGTTAAGTGCATGAAGCACAAATATCTAAAACAAAAATTAACTTAATAGGATGTTCATATCCAACATTTAATTTAATCTACCTAAAATTTCAGACAAACTTTTACAAAGATCTCCTTCCTGGATTTCTATCACATTCTAGCAGTGGTATGAAAATATTTTTCATAAGAACAAAGAAATCTCCAGTTTCACAATGTAGAAAAAACAACAAGGTTAACACTTCCTCAGAAAGCCACAGAAAGAACCAAACTACAAAAGACGCAACAAACAAAAAAACAAAAAACACACCAGTATGAACAAACGTGTCAATCTCACACTTGTTCAAGGACCATCAACAGTTGTATATATGATAGTGACTTACCTACCACAACTTCCCCACTGACTTCATTAACTCCCTGCAGTGGGTACAGGTCTTCACAAGCACCCACCTGCAAACTGAGTTTCTGCTACAATTCCAAAAGCAACGGGAAGACTTAACCATACTAATTGCTAGCAACAAACCACGACAATACAGACATGACAAAAAAACACAAACTAACAAAAAAGAAAAAATAAAAACTAAATGAACAGACACCAAGGGAAGACTATGAACAAGTGGGCTTACAAGAAGCTCCCCGCTTACAAGACCCGAAGCAAAATGATTTTGAAAATGCCGAAGGCAGAAATTCCAAACAGAATTTTTTTTAATAGGCAACCCTTCTAGTTCTCTTTAGAAGAATTTTTGAAGGGTAGCTTTTTACCTTTGGAAAGACAATAAGATTGACTATCTTAAAGACAAAAAACTTCTTACAATTACAAAGCCTCAAAAGTCTGTAAAATTGACTATTGATAACCCCCAGCTTGGCAGACATTGAGATATTGGGATGAACATGAGGCATTCTAATCATTTCGATACCTGCATACTCTGGTTGAGAGTGTTTGTCAAAAATGTCACAGGATAAACCTTGAGGACTTTATCTCACATATAGATCCAAGAAATTACAAGAAGTCTTTAAGCGTACAACTCAACTCCACAGCAGTATGAAAAGTTGATCATAATGTTAGCTGCCATTCAGAGCCATACTTATCAAAAAAAACCAGCCACCAGTTATCCTCATTCAGACCACACCAGAATTTTAAACAATTTAGCTTCACAAGAATTGAGAACTACTCAATACTTATGATTTCAGTGCCACCTGAATAGAAACCATGAGATCATCTTATAAATAAGGTTCCAGATTTCTTTTTAGATGACCCTCAGATCATACTGCAGGAGAAAAATTTTAAAGCCCCAGAACTAGAAAACAGAGAAGCAAATCAAGAAAAAATGAAAATGGAAACAATCTGCAAGAGGAACCAAGACAGGATCAGTGACTCGTCACAGCAACACAACTCAACAGTAAACTCTTGCAGGATCAGTGACTGTCAACAGCAACACATGTCAACACATGGTAGGCACTAATCACCACAACATGGACCAGTCACTGCAACATGCCCACTAATTTCATCAGCTCCCACCAGTGGCTATAGGTCAACATCAGACATTAGCCCACCTACTGAGTTTCTGGACCAAATCTGGTGGCAATGGAAAACCCAGCCATAATGCTGGCTAAACTTGATGAAGAAAGAAAATAAATCCAAGCACCAAAACCTTCTGGGTTGTGAAACTCAACTCTGTGAAGCAAACTCGGTAGGGCCAATCATTCATTAATCAACCCCTTGCATTGTCATCAATCATTTGAAACATTACAAGAGCAGTAGGATGCCTCATCAAAGAATCTTCACTCCCAAGTCATTGAACTCAGAAGCAGACTACCAGTCTATGCTACAGACTCAGGCCAGTCCAGCTCTAAAACTGGTTTGTTTCCTGTAGAGCATACAATGGGTTCACCAGTTCCAAAGCAACTGGTCAATTCCCTTCAAGAAAAGCTCTTGGTCTAATCTTCATTTGTAACATCACCTTCCATCACTGGGAATGTCATATGACATCTGAGCTCCTTGTAATGTGCCTGGTCAAATCATTTCATGGGGAGATGTACCTTCTATTCAGTCTGCCATCACGATCCCCTCACATAGAGAGCCTGATTCACATTAGAAAAGTCTACTGGAATTCCCCATTGTTCCTTTGATGAACAAGGACTGCTTGCATCACCAGATTCCAGCAAATTGTCCCATTTTCGCTTCAGAGAAAGGGATGTGCTTAAACCTGTTGCCTTATTGGCAATCTGTGGGACAGGTTTTGATCCACAAATAGGGAGTGGATGCTGACCTCCCTGACGCTGAAGATCAAACATGTACACCAAATTCCCATCTTTCCCAGGTTCATATCTCATTTGAAGGATATGGTAAAGGCCAATATAGGTATACACATCACCCGTTGGGCTTCTCTTATCCTTTTCACCTCGGATAACACGAATCGGCAAGTGACCCTCATAGCTATTCTTGAGTGCCTCATTTCCCCGAGTCAACACCTGGTCTGCAACACTGTGTGCAGCACCGGATCGGTTTGACAGCCCTCCTTGGCCAGTGTACGTGATTAACTCTCCATCATCTCGATCATCTCGGTATGGGTTTCCTGAATGTTTCATTACAATACTTGTGGCAACTGAAATGCCAGAGCACGATTTCATTCTGCTTATAAAGGCAATACCTGCTTCTAATTGCTTGTGAAGGCCAATCACAACCATCTCAGTTCTGTACCAGAAACGGTCACCCACACAGACTCCTGGGACATTCCCAATATACTCATTGCTGTTCACCTGCAGTCCCCGCAGCCTCATCTCGGTGCAAGCTTTCAGATCTGGTCTCTCCCGACATGCAATTCCCTCTGCCCTGCCCTTAGCTACTCGCCGCTCTTCTGCCTCTCTAAGATGTGAACGTAACTCCTCAAATGTGTAAAGCGCTTGTATCACCTTTTGTCTGCAAGATAGTAGTAGTCATAGTGTTCACAAAGTACCATAGCCATCCATATCTGCCATACTATACAAGATCCCCATACATACCCATAACCCAATTTCCTACATTGTCGATAGAAGATCTACATAGCGAAGGGAATGAGCTCAAAACAAAGCACCACCAAGAAGTACAAATTCTCTATTTTCTCTCAGCAAGAAAAGCAAAAGCCAATACCTCTCTTTCTCAGGAACTGCACCATTGGGTGGCATCAATCCCTTCCAGCTCTCCTCATACTCGAATGGGCAGACAACTCTTCTTAGAGCCCGGCATTTTCTGGGAGCTCCCTTCAAGTTATGAATTTGCAATGGTGTTGAAACCACCCCCAATGATGGACTTCCTTCACATTTCTCAGATCCATGTTCTTCTTCACCAATGCTGTTGCAGAGAGAAGAAGCAGGCACCAATGCTGCCACATTCTTGTTGGTTTTCAATCCCCCCCGCCTCCTCACCATAGGATTGTTGGACTCTGAGCCCTTTGAACTCCCAAGAGGGCCATGTGACTGCGAGCTACAAGGTGAAGAATCATCACGCGGTTTCCGCAATTCTAAATTTTCAAAAGACTTCTGAATTTCAAATCTTCCTGAAGGAAGCTTCTTGAGAAGGTTTCCACACCAAGAAAACATGCTGAGTGGAGATATAAGGTTTCTTCTTCTTGTTCCTGCTGTCAAGGAGGAAGTCTGATTTGTTGTCCCCACCACTGCAGTCATGTCACTCCCAGTTGCGGCAGAAGTGGGAGGAGAGATGGATGTGTTCACGGTCTCAACTCTGAGACCATCATCAGTGTTGTTGCTGATCTTGGCCAGTGCCATTGCACAGATCTCTGGGCCCAAAGTACTGAATTCTCTGCTAACTTCACTGCTCTCAGAGCATGTGGGTGTTTGAGATAATGCTACCTGTTGTTGCTGCTCCTGTGTTCCTTTGCCATATTCTGCTGCTTTCTCCTTGGTTTCAACACAATCTTGTTGCTCCTGAGCAGCAGATCCAGAGGTTTCTTGCTTCTGAGGTCGAACCCCATCTGCGTCAAATGCATCCTCTTCACAGCCACATGCTCCATCGTCGTAGCAGTCCTCTTCTTCGTCCACAGGGGCAGCAGCAAAAGCAGCTGGGGAAAGGACAGGATGATCCAGTTCCATCGCCTGAGTGCCGCCGTTATCGTAAAATTTCCCTGGACTACTGCCGAGAGGATTAACTGTTTTTCTCTCTGGAGCAATCTCTCCAAGAGTGGCAGCGGAGGCAGAATTGAGGTCTGGAGGCGGCGCCCCAACAACACCACTGCTGGAAAATTCCTTGGGTACCCAAAGAACATCAGTCTTTTCGTCGCTGCTGATCTCATTGCGTTCAGTTGCAACGACACAAGAGGCGGAAGAGTCAGGATGGATCTCAACTGTTGCCTGGACGCCGCTACCGGAGAAGAAGTCTTCTTCTTCGTCTTCTTCTTCTGCAGAAATTACAGTGCTCACCTGCTGCTCAGTTGTTCGCGATTCGTTGATGCAGTTAGAGAGGTAGGACAAGAAGGGCGTCAGGTCCACAGGTTTTCGCTGCGGCCGCCCAACATCTTCTTCAGGCACCTGCTGATCTTCAATATCCCTTAAGACAACCACCCCATGATTATCTCCTCCGCACTCCTCTCCTTCTTCAAGCGGATCTGAGCCAAATGCAGAATCAATACCCTGTGCATCATCCTCCTTCACATCCAGAAACACATACAGGTTCCCATTTTCCGCCCTCTCCTTCTTGACACCCAACAAACCCAAGGAGTCTCCTCCTCGCAAATCTGCAAGTTGTGTAGTGATGGCGGTGGTGATGGGTATGGAGCTATTACTCTTGCCAGACTTCACGAGAGTGACGACACAATCTTCATCTTCATCCTCAGATGGATTGCTGCCGGAGGTCGACAGATTCATACTGCAACACAAAAACTCTGTTCTCCTATCAGTGCCAGCAGCAACCCCCAAAGAAAATTCTGCAAAAGACACCACAAAATCCTTCCAAATCTCTCAAACTCAACACAGCTCCTCAACTCTCTCATCCAGATTCCAAACCCATCATGGATAAGGACGTTATCAAGGTTTCAAACCAGCAAAGAGGATGAAGAAAACCAACCCATCAGAGCCAAAACCCAAAAAAAAGGGAAGCCCAAAGAGCGCACACATGGATCACATCACTACGTTGTTCTTGACAGCACACAAAAACCTCGGAAACTTTTTTGTTCCTAAACACCCTTGTTCTTTTTCTGTCATTTCAAGCACAAAAAAGATTCAGAGTTCAAAACAACACATATCTACCTATAAGCAAGTAGAATCAAAACAAAAAGAAACCCAAAGAAGGGAAGAAAAAAAACCACATACACATATACAAAACAAACTTGCACAGTTCCCCAACTTTCAACAGAAAAAGACTTGACTCTCAAGGGCCAAACCCTTTCATTTCTCTTAGACACTATGTAACAAGTGCCAAGAGGTTCTTGAGTGCTTCTTCCTCTTCTTCTTCTTCTTCACAGCAGCTGCATCAGATGCTGTTGCAATTTGTATCTTGTGTTTTCCATTGTGATGGAGGAGAGAGGGGAAGACAAAAAGAGGGAGGAAGAAAGAAACAGAAAACACACCCACACACGAGGCCACAACAAAGAAGCTACAAAACAGAAAGGGCTAAACTAAAGTGCACACACAAAGAAGCCACAAAACAAGAAGGGCTAAACCGAAGAGCACACACAAAGAAGCCACAAAACAAGAGGGGCTAAACTGAAGAGCACACACAGAAGCCACAAAACAGAAAGGACTAAACTCAAACACACACAGACACACACCAAGACCACACAAAAGAAGCCACAAAACAAAGACTAAAACAGAAAAAAAAAAACACACACACACACACACACACACACAAACACTCCAAGGCCACACAAAGAAGGTACAAAACAAGGACTAAACTAAAACACACACACGAGGGCCACACAAAGAAGCCATTAGACAAGAAAGGCTAAGCTCAAAACATATAAGGAAGCTCAAACACACACACAAATGCCACACAAAGAAGCTACAAAAAGGGGAAGTGCTAAACTTAAACATAGACACACAAAGACCAAATGAAAGAAACCATTAAGAGAGAAGGTCTAAAGGTCTAAACTTGAACATACACAAAGATGCCACAAAAAGACAAAGTTTAAATTGAAGTAGGGTGAATCAGCCCATCATCAATAGGCTGCCCACGATCAAACATTTATTTATATCTTCATCATATGTGCCTGGTATTGACTAATTTTCATCGTATGTGCTTCATTTTGAGTAATTTAAAATGTTATGAGAGCATTACCTTAAGTTTTAAAAATCATCTTTGAAGTGCAAAGAAAAAAGAGTATTGAAAAAATAACAAGAAGAAAAATAAAATTTTCAACTTACAAAACGTGTTTTTTTTTTGTTTTCTTCTCTTTAGACCCTTCGTACTTTCAAAGTTCGTAACTTTCTTATTCATTTTAAACGATTTAAAACGTTATAGGACGACACCTGAAGTTCTACAAATCATCTTAGAACTTTAATAATAACATACAAAGAATTTTTGGATGTTTGGGAACTAGCTTCAATAGTGGTTTGGTGGTTTGGATTTTTTTTTTGAGTTTTTCATCCTTTTATTTTGGTAGTGTTTAGTGATTTATTTATTTTTAGTTCTTCATCCCCCCTTTTTTTTTATAGTGTTTGGTGGTTTGTTTTTTTTAGTTTTTTCATCCCCCCCTTTCCTTTGAGGGCCCATAACTTTCTCATTTCTAATCTGTTTTCAACAATTATGAATATGTCAAATGCATCAAGGACATGTTCAAATGTTATTTGTACATTAGAATCAATTGAGCCTTCCCTTTGCATCCAGCTTGCCCTTGAATGCTTTAAGTGTTCGATCGCTGACCAATCTACGCTACATATAAACAAGACTACAACTTGATATTGTAAATTAAGTATATGATATAAAATCATAACTTATAACCAAGGGGTATTTTGGATATTAAAAATAAACTAGATGTAATGACATTTCAAATAATCTTCAAGTTGATTATTAATAGGAGGTGAGCGCTCCACAATTTAGGTGAATCATCATAATGTCATATATTTAAAATTATCATTAATGTGATGATTCATTATATTGAAATAAGTCATCATAAATAAAGTCATAGGATCATCACAATTTTTTAGAATATCTAACGTTTGATGAATCACTACATGAATCATAGGATCATTTAATGTAAATGCCTCACTTTGTATGAGGCACATAATGAATCAGTGGGTAGGAGTAGGTAGATAATGTTTTAAGAAGTTATAAATGAAACTCTATGGCCTCGTATTTAAGAAGACATAAAAACTTATTTTAAAATATTTTTTTGATTAAAATGAAAAGTAGTTTGGATTCCTATAAAAGTTTATATAATATTTTGTGATTAGAATTTTGGAATTTAAGAATATTATTTTAAACTTACTAAATTTTTTTGATACTTAGTTATGATGACGTAATAAATGTGCAAATAAGATTTATTTTGCAAGATTTTGATTTTAAAAAAGGCACGTAAAAGCGCATAATTATGTTTAAAAAATTATGATATAATTCCATGAAATTCAATAGTTTTACAAATGCACATCAAAAATAAATAAAATTAAACACACCAAAAAACCCCACAAAAAAATAGAAAATTAAACTAAACACACATGAAATAAGTCACAAAAATAGAAAAGATTGCAATGAAAACCACAAAAGGCATAGGGTAAAGTGGCCCATCACCAAACACATGCCCATCACCGAGCATTCATGTAATGCAATTGTTAGTCGTGTTAGATCAACAAAAATCCTATGGGTGTTGTCTCTTTATCTCATTACCAAACATTTGGTTGAAAAAAAAATGTTCTAGGTTTTTCATATTGGTGACCAACCATCAAATTTTAATGTTTGGTATTAGGAATTTAGGTGGGCAAATTTGTGAAAAAATTGAATAGTTTTACATAAGATTAGTTTGGTGATAGGCCATGAAATGATTTTTATTATGCAAGGGGGGGCACATGAGGGGTACTTTAAATGTTTGGTTATGGGAAAAAAATAGTTATTGTTGAAGATCAAAAAGAAGAAAGATCAACAATTGTTGCAATTGTTGGGGATGAAAAAAATGAAGAGTAATTGCTAATGGGACCAACAAAAAGAGAACAACTATTTGGGATGAACAAGGGGAAGAACTATTGTTGCTCATGATCAATAAGATTGCAAAGGCATATTCTTTAGGTAATGCAACTCAACGATCCCTTATTGCAACCTATTAATTACAAAAAATCACAAGACACAAAGATTGCCTGGTTTCCACTGATACTTGTTGAAGGGGATTAAAAGGATCGATGGTGGTAGTCATGGTGGACCTAACATAATACCCCAACTACTACATCAAAGCAACTTGGATAGTAAGCTCATTTTTTGAATAGCTAAGAAACTAACTATATAATAAAATTTGTTATTACCATGAACAACAAGGCTGAATGTGGAAACAATCTTTCCAAAATTGTAATTTTGAAGTCAATAAAACAACCAACATGTAAACCTAACAACAATAATCCAATTACAAAGCCCAATAGGTTACATGTTCATGTGGATAATGAAACAAAACATGTTGCAACTACTTCAACAAAGAAGGAAATCAAGTTTCAAAATGCCACACTATCAAGATCTATGACAACAATAGTTGTAGACAATAAACATACATATCGTAGGGAAAAGAAAAGAATAATGACTTGTAGAAGTTGATGATTGAGTCATCAATCCAAGAAAATGGCACAGTGGAATCTATATTTAAGTTTCCAACTACACTTACAACACAATCAAAAAAATTAGTCATTGTTGAAAACATTTATGACAAAAAAATTCTAATGTTAATGTATGTGGCATTCAGGAACTAGAATCTAGTGTGATGCATAAACTTGGAGTGGACCTAATATAATACCCAAGCTACTCATGCACGAGTGTCTACACAAACTCACAAACTCAAAAGGTGCTTAAATTATGCCACCACTTGCACACACACAAACACTTGGCATTAGAGATTGGCCTAAGGCAATGTATAAAATCAAAACACAAAAAAACACAAACATTGAAGGAAAGAGAGGAGCTAACCACCATTATTGAAGGAGCTCGTGGAAAAACACCTCTAAACTTATGAACAAAAAAGGAGAAAGAATGAGAGTCAGGGGCTTTTAAATGTGGAGAGATGAAAGCATAGGGGGAATTAGTTTCAAGGTTTTGGAGTGGCACCAAACAAGAGAGTGACTATTTAATTAAGGTTTCCTAAACCTTTAAGGTTTGATGACCAAACATTTTTTTGCCCTTTTTGAGATTTCAATTTGAACCATTGATTAAAAAGGATTGGTTTTTTCCATGTTTGTGATAGGTTTGAAAATGTGCATGTTTGGTGATAAGGTAGATTTTTGACAAATGTCAATGTTAGAATGTTTGTTTATAAGATGTGCATTGTTTGAAGGTAAAAAGGCTTCTTGTTTAATAACTCTTGATTTTTTTTCAATGAGGCCAAGACCTTCCCTTGTAACTTATGCATTTTAAGTCCAAATTGGGCAATCTAATGTGCACTAGGTGTGCCCAAACCTCCTTCATAATCCACCTTTCAACTTTAGATCCAACCAAAATCTCATGAAATTGTTAAGAGCTTCTATGTTCTTAAGTGTATTATGATCGGCCTCTCTACCCTAACTATACAAAGAAACCACAAAAAAAGAGAAAAAACAAGAACAAGGGCTTCAACAAATTATTTATTTTTTACATAAATTATTTATGGCTCCTTGGAATTAGTACTTTATTAAAACAACGCCACACACACCCCTTATAAAGTTTATAATAACATTTATCACATCCAACATAATGTTGTTTTCTAATCTTCACACATGAACATAAAATATAAGATAATATAAAATAAAACATTATTTAAATTCAACCACTTGGAAAATGGACAAAAAGAACAATTAATTCATAAAAAATAATAATTTGTTATCTAATGCCATGTACAAGCATTACATCCTATGAATTTTTTAAGATTCAAATAACATTTATTGTTTAAAATCAACATAAAAATATTAAATTATATTTAAATATGGTGTGTAAAAAACATGTATTTTAAATTTATGAACTAAGATTATAAATTGAATATGTGACACAAGAATATAATTTATGACCATGAGATAATTTGAACATGTACATTTGAATAAGAATATTAAAAATAACTCAAATACATAATATATTTAGTTTAATTTTAAAAGTTGATCAATAATATGTTAGGTGGTATGCATTAAATTCAATGAATAGTCATTAACAATTCACAATTTTTCAAAGTTGGTCATTAATGATTTTTGTGTTCATTCATTAAATGAAAAGATTGACTATCAAGGAAACTATGACTCACATTTAATTAATCTTTAAGTGAGAGCAAGTAGACATGATAAAACCTTGTTAATCTTTATAAAATGAAAGCACCCAAGAAAGAAAAAGAAAAAGAAAAACAAGGGGCAAGGATCAAAGTCCAAGCAAGTAAACAAGCCAAAAGAGATACCTTCAAGGAAGGAAAATAACCATTAAATACCAAAACTTTCACCAGTCACATGAAGCATATTAACTAAATAAAAAAAAGGTAAACTTGATCAAAATTCCAAGCTTAGAAAAACTTTCCCCTATAAAAATAACATGCCTTGAAGTGGATGTAACCTACATTCTCTATAAAACCATTAACAAGGTTTAGGAAGGTGCTTGTTAAATTTTGTTGGGCCCTATGGACTATGGCATTGGATCTAACTTATGAAAGTTATAAAAAACAATTTCACATTAGGCAAATTAGTTTTTTTTATGAGAAAGTTTAAACTATTTAAATTGGAATGGATTCTTTTCGTGTTTAGAGTGTGGACATGTAAATCACAAATGAATTTAGGATCGAAACTATGTATGTTTATTACATAGCTATGGAAATCTATGTTTTTATGCATAAATATTTTTTCACATTTCTATTATTATGTATAACTAGTATGCCACACCATTTTTGTATTACAAACGTCACATAAATTATTTTGAAACCTTTCAAAACTAAAATTTCAATTCCCTTCACAATTTTATTCCATGAAATTTTCATTCATACAACAATTTGTTTCTATGAAGTGAAGGTGTTTTTAAAGGTCACAAACACCCATTTATATATTAACCAAAAGAAAACTAAATAAGAAATTTTCTAAAGTTTACATATCACATGGCTCCCCATGTGATTTCACATGCATAATAAAGTAACAAAAAAAATTCATATAAATTATCATGTGTGAGTCAATGCATTTTATTGTCAAAGACTCTTCACATGACTTTGATATAAATTATCATGCGTGAATCAACGTATCTTATTGTGCCAAAGATTTTTCACATGATTTTCACATAAATTATCATGCATGAATTAATATATCTTATTGTGCCAAAGATTTTTCACATGACTTTGATATACATTATCATGTGTGAGTCAATGCATCTTATTGTGCCAAAGACTTTTCACATGATTTTCATATAAATTATCATGCATGAATCAATGTATCTTATTGTGCCAAAAAAATTTCACATGACTTTCATATAAATTATCATGTGTGAGTCAATGCATCTTATTGTGCCAAAAATTTTCACATGACTTTCATATAAATTATCATGCATGAATCAATGTATCTTATTGTGCCAAAGATTTTTCACATGACTTTCACATAAATTATCATGTGTGAGTCAATACATCTTAATGTGCCAAAAACTTTTCACATGACTTTCATATAAATTATCATGCATGAATCAATGTATCTTATTATGCCAAAAAAATTTCACATGACTTTCACATAAATTATCATGTGTGAATCAATGCACCTTAATGTGCAAAAAAAAATTCACATAACATTTCACATGAATTACTATGTGAAAATCAAATACCATGACCAAATCATAATTAAACTATAAGGCCCTACCAACAAGAAATTTACCATTTTAAAAAAAATATCACATAAATAATAATCTAACTACATTAAGTTATAAACACAATAGATAAATGTACATCTTATTTATTGGCAAGGGCAATGTGTTTATGATGTCTTGTTAGTTTTGCATTCCAATTTGAATAATTGAAATTAACTTGCTAGTTGTTTGACACCAAGTTAATAATATATATATATATATATATATATTGGGGGGCAATGAATTCATGTGTGAAGCCATTCCAGTCAAAAAGTAAGGACTAAAACTTCAATTTTTCACATGCTTTCTTTTTTTCTTAGTATCATTGTTTTTTTTTCATATGTGCTTCCTTTTTCAACCTAATCCCTAAAAGCTAGGCCACCACAAATGAGCATAGACATAATTATTTTGTAGTTTTTGTGTTTTTCATAGCCATATTTCAAGTAGAAAAACTTTAAAACCCCTTCCATCATTCCCAAACTTACACATAAGTTCAAACAAGAGAGGAAAGACAAATGAAAAGAGATGAAATGAAGGAGGAGGAGAAGATTATGATTTAATTTAAAGTTTATTTTGATTTTATAATGTGAATTTCATTAAAATAATAATATTTTATTATAACAACATTGTTGCCAATTGTTGCAAATTGGCCTCTCAAGTTGATAGGTATTCTTTTTTTGCCTTGGGGCCATGTCAAGGCCATAAGATGGTAGATTTTTAAAAAAAAAATTAAAAAAAAACTTTTTCAGCCTTGACTCCTAGTGTAAAACGGGCCTTATGCTATCCAACCAGATTCCTGGCCACTTTAGATGATGATCCATTGAAATGAAATAGAGCAATCCTATTAGATGAGAGTGATAAATTGGAGCCATGGCCTTTAATGAATATCCTAGATCATTTTGTGAAAGGAATATCAATTCATTTGAACACAAAATAAATAATAATAATA
>Ga0116230_10004788_pt1 | contig 13266 bp, 9 predicted proteins | sample S1TSphfallax_3_FD_88678 | JGI IMG/M metagenome (GOLD analysis project Ga0116230, IMG submission 88678) | Host-associated microbial communities from peat moss isolated from Minnesota, USA - S1T2_Fd - Sphagnum fallax MG | ecosystem: Host-associated > Plants > Peat moss > Unclassified | place: USA...
CTTCTTGAGATTGGACAGATTGAGGTCAGAATTGGTGGATTTTCCTCAGTATTTTGGATATAGCTTAGAGAAAAGAATCAAGCCTAGGTGTGAAATCCTGCTATCGAGTGGGCTTTTGTGGACACTGAACCGAACACTAAGCACTACAGAAACTGCATTTAGGAAGATGTTAGAGAAAGATTCTAAGCATGTTGCTCTTATAAGTGAAAAGATACCAAAATTTTAAAGAGAAACACAGAAGAAGCATTTTGTGGCCATGCTTTGATGTACTCAAAGTACTGGTTCCATGCAAGAAATCTTATGTCTTTCCTTTGGTTGGTTACACAACCTGGATCCTTCCAGGGTTTTGCAATCAACAAACTCAGTATTCTACAGACAGCTTCCCAGGTGTGTAGAGAAGGTTGTGAAGGTGGAAGGTTCCAAAATACAGGACTTAACTTTAAATCCTTAAATCCTTGAAGGTTTATGTATATATAAGATCTTATCATCAAGACAATTTGGGTGCTTTCCAAGTCATCAAATATGGCTAATCCATAAAAACAGATAAATACCTAGGTTCATTATTGATCTAATCACACTATTTTATTTGTGTACATTGTTTGAAAAATGTTTGGTGGTTATTGTCATTGTTTGGTATGAGAACTAAAACTGTTGTGCTCATTTTAGATCATGGTCCACAATCAGATATTTTTCTAAAAAATTATTATTTCATGATCCCACTTCTGACATTGATGTTCAAGAGCTTAGACATCATTGCATAAAGCCAATTATGAATTTCAGCCACTCACAAAATTGGGGTGTGAGAGAAACTTCAACATCACTTTGATGATCAATATAAAAGATTTAGCATGCAAAGTGTTATGCATTCTACAGTCATGATGTGAAATGTCCTACACTATAGCAAACATTTAGACAAGCGCATGGCAAGTTCAAAATGTTCCTTGTATTGTGAAACCCATAAATTGTGACAATTCTGATTGGAGCAAATGACAATCATGGATTAGTGAGGTGCATAAGATGTGAAATTAACTATTGCAAGCAATTGATTTGGACTTCATTTATGCTGCACTCTTCAACTAATGTCTATTATACTGAACTATATTGCATAGTTGTAACATCTCATTTTCAGTGTTCACACTCCCCATCTAGTTGTAATTGTTTTCCTTTTACCCTTCCATCCTTCTCCATTTTCTAGCACATGCATCAACCCTTCTAACATCATTACATTTCCAACTGATTGCTCGATTCCAAGAAAATTCCATTTTATATGTGTCATAGCATTTCTTCCACATAGTTTGCCTTCTACAGTTTTATATTAATAAGATTTTTCAGCTCTTTACAAAGTATGGAAAAAGATTTGATTAAACATATTCAAATACATTCTCTGCATAACAATGTAGCAATTCAAACATAGTATAATATCATATTTTCTACATAACAACATATTACACTAGTACTTATTAATAAAGAGACACCACTTGGTCTACCATAGGTATATAAACTACTAGAAACGTGTTTGACTAATTTTTTCCACTAGTCTCATGCTAATATGTAGCCTATTGCAAATTGTTGAAGACTATATGTATGATGCATTTCTTCAAACCCTTCATCACCATGAAAAATATCAACTGGGATGAAATTGTTCTCACAAGTAAAAACCTATACAAATTTGTCAAGAAGAGAAGAAACTGTTTTGTACTCATAATCTGGGTACAATTCAGTTGCTTGTGCATCCTCCGGTCCCAACTCAAATAACTCATCTCCCGCCACATAGATGGAGTATAAGATAGCAGGAAAGATCACTTTTGGGAAAGGGAGTTCTGCATCATACAAATCAAACCAAATCCCTATTTAATTTGAGCATAATCAAACCAAACCACAAGCCTATTTCTTCATGCATGTGATGGAATTGAAGTAAGAGGCCTTCAAGTCAAACTTTCAACTTGTAAAAATTTGTTTTCTCACAACAAATGGCCTCATTGGTACATAAATGATGAACAAAAGGCTTAGAATTCCTTACCATCCAATTGCTTTCGCAATGTAGACTCAGGTATGTAACTTTTCTGGAGTGTGTGACCAATTTTCTTTTCCCATATCTCAATGAGCTCATTGAAACTCAAAATATTGGTGGGTGGACGAATCACAAGCTGTTTGTTCAAGGTGCGAGGATCATCAACTGATTTGATGGTAATTGTGCCAATGTCATCCTCATCCACATAGATTTCTGTTTTTGAAACCCCTCCCCCCCAAAAGAAATGTAGAGCATTAAAAATACATATGATAAATTTCCAAAATAATTCCAAAAACCAAAACTCAATGTCACCTTGAGATTATACATGCCGTAGAAATTTTCTCATATACACATTTTCTAGTGCTATAAATGTTGTTTAGCAAGAAAGATACTACAAGCAAAACTCGTATAATCAAGATCTCCAAGTAGCCTAGGAGAAGATTTGCATCTTACATGTACACTAATAATTTACCTTTTGCATTCCCATCACCCAAAATGGTGACCTTCTCTCTGGGGGGTGCCTGCAGACCCTCTTGCGCTAAATTGGGAAGGAAATATGCAGCAAAACTGTTGGCATTTACGAATGTGTAGGGGATCCCTGACTCTCTTACAGCAGTGCGAACTTCGACCTTGGGTTTGAAGACAGCTCGCACAGCAGGTACATCTGTTAGTCTCTCAACATCAACCCCAAACTCAGAAGGTAGGAATCTCTGCACCATCCCCCACACAAGACAATATGAACACATAAAAACTCTCGAAATGGCATTCTGAAATCAATTAAAACCTTGGAAAAGAATGCATACATCTATTTGGAGATTTGGAGTATGGAGTGTTTATTTTCTTGGAGGGTGTCCAAAAACATCAAGTTATAAATTCTTAATGTGAAAATTTTATAGCATTATCTTAGCTACAACCTCCCCAATTTGGACCCTTACCCTCACACCCACCCCTTCTATTGGAAAAATATGGAATGGCATGAGTAGGCACATTACCTTGATATGTCCAACTTCCTTTATTGCGTCAATAAGCTTGAGTTGGTCTAGTATTAATGCCGATGCAATTGCAGAGATCACCACATCCACTTGCTTCAATGCTGCAAGAATGCTCTCATGGTCTCCAACATCCCCCTGTAAGATGGTGTTTAGGGTTGGTGAAGAAGATATGTGACAAATGCAAGGATTACCAAGTGAGACCAAAATGGAGTCATGCAATGTTTGATCAAGTTCACAATGGAAACAAATGAATACAAGAATCATTGATGGACTGACTTACATGCAAGATGGTGATGCCAGCTGCTGTAAAGGAGTCAAGCAGCGCCTTCCTTGCAGAATTGGGAGCTGCAGTTGTGTCTGGTCGAACCAGAACAAAAGTGGGATGTCCCAATCGTGCACTTGCCTTAGCAATAAACTTCCCAATGTATCCAGTTGCTCCAATCACCAAAATCCTGCTCTTCCCCATGTTGGCTAATTGCTCCCAATGACAGTATTGAAAAACTTGGAGGAACTGAAATACAACGGCAATTCAATCTTGTAAATGTAATATCAAAGCAATTTACATTCCCACAAAGAATTGTGTGCATCAGGAAACAGATTAGATAATAGAGTACCCACAATCAATTGATCCAAATTGCAAATGCATCATCATCAACAACAACAACAACAACCCAAACAATTACTCCTTTCATTCTTCTTTCATAAGTGCACAATCCCATCTCTTTCTAAGTATCGATCTAAGTATCTACACCCAAAGAGCAGTAGTTGCAATCTTTTCACAAAAGGACAATGCCCCAACACCTCAACTTTCAGGGAGGTCAAGTCTCAAGATTTAGAGATGAAGAACAAGAAAAGACAATATCCCCAACATCAAGTACAAATCATTTATAGAACATTCAATGGAGCAAACAATTACAAAAATTGCAAATCTTTCAAAATGTTATGAAGACCCCTTTCCTTGACTGAATGCTTTTGGGAAGCCAAGCACGCATGATGCATGAAGAAGACACATAACAAAAAAGAAACACACAAAAATGGTGACTTGAGAAAAGAAAGAAAAAAGGCAGGGTGCAAGTAAGTAAGTAAGAACAAGGACAACAACAACAACAACAATGTGAAGAAAAATTAGAGTAATGGGTAATGAAGGACCTGGAGATCTTGCAATGGAATTGAAGGGGCAACAAAGACTCAAGTGTGCTTGGGGAGTAGTACTCTGCTCCTTATATGTAGGAGCTAGTTCTTAGAGAATGGGATACCCAGATGAAAGCAGATATTAACTTAGTTGAGGTTCATCCACAACTGAGTTACAACATTCATTCAGTGGATGGTGTGTTAGTGGGTGCTGGTTCACTCTGGGCTCTGGGGGGCGACTAGGTACCATGTATTTGAAAAAACAAATTAGTACAGATTATAAATTCCCTTAGATAGTTCATTCGTTGCACTTGGTCCAGATTTTAACAATAGTGGCAGAGTGAGAGGGCGGGGGGGGAAGGCAATCGTCCAAGAAGCTTCCAATGTGGCTAACTTTCCAACTCTTTAGAGGAAAAAGATATATTACATGATGTGTAAAAGCACTGCCTGGATTTTTCCTTGATATTTTTAGCTCCCTTACCTGCCTGATGAGGGCGAGGTAATCGTCCAAGAAACTTCCAAGCTCGCTAACTTCCAAACTATTTAGAAGAAAAAGGTCTATTAGACGATGGGTAAAGCACTGCCTGGATCTTTCCTTGGTATTTTCAGCTCCGTTACCTGCCTGGAGAAACCTGTTTTCAGCGAGGGGGATGTGGGGCATCTCCTATTACATCATATTCAACTAGGTTGGCCAATGTGAAATTTCTTGGAGGACAAAAACATCATTCTTAAATAGTACATGATGCTCCTTATAGAGTGGTGAGGCCCCAGTGCCTTGGCGTAGAATCTTGGGGATAGTTACCTCCCTTGCACATGACCTTACTTGTCTCCAAGATTTGGATGAGGACAGATTTAAGTGGTATGTCAGGGTTTAGGGTTTAGGGTTTAGGTCCTAGGGGGAGGACATTACCAAAATAAGGGTCCCCTATGAGGTGGAGTCAAATACATCCCCAGTTTTATTAATCCCTTCCCCCAAGGCCTTATTTATTGTCATAAAAAGCTTTCTCTATTTGTTTTAAGGCTTTTTTTCTTTTTTTTTAATTCCGTGACTACCTACTAGATAGATAGGAACCTTTTTTAAAAACAAAATGTTCTCCCACTTTACGGAGAAAGTGGGGGGACTATTATGCTTTATAATGTGCCTTGCCACAACACTAGGAAGATAGTGGGGTTTTGCATTAAAAAGATGGGGAATACAAGGAAGGACCATACAAATTGTAAGAGCCCCAATATGTAGAACCCTTGGCTAGGTTGAAAGTAGCCATGTATGAACAATTGTTTTGTGGGTCTACATGTTAGAAACTCCAAAGGTGATATGGAATACCAAACAATGAGTGGTAAGTGTTACTAAGATTTGGTGTTTTATAAGCTCTTGGAACAATTATGCATTTGAGATACTTAGCCAAAGATTTTTCCCATCCTGTTTAGGAGCCATATGGATCAATGTGGACTCTACAATAGGCCTTCAAATATTTTAAGGCCCCACAATTCCCACAGCTTGAGTACCTAGTCAATATCCAAGACTATTTTTTATAGCATGTAGTGGTGCATGTAATGAACCAAATAATAGGGAAGGAAGAGTACCTATTCTAGTTTCAAAACATGTTCACATGATTAATCAAAGCCAAAGCTCTCTTCTCTCCCCCTCCCCCCAAAGTCGAACAAAAGTTGTAGAGTAGTATGATGGCAGCTTGGACACTAATTATATTATTTTCAAAAATGTTGAAATTTTCAAAAAATTGACTTTTTCAAAGAACAAAATTATGTGAAGAAAAATAAACAAGCTTTGAAATATTTTGGAGTATTCTAGTTTAGGGCATGGAATCTTCAAAATCAAACAATTTCCCAACACTGAAATGTTGAACTTGCCATAGTACCACAACAAGCCCAGTATTTAAAAAACCATGCCTATGTGTAGACAAGGGTTATAATATTACTATAGAACTTAAATATACACTAATATCCAAGGCACGTGGAATAGGCACTTGTCTTCTTGGAGTGCAAGAAAGGGCCAAATGGAAATATATCATTTTATTTATACATGCATCATTCGTGTGCATGCATAAATAAAATAAAATTAGCATTCGTGTGCAAAACATATAAACCCATGAAAAAATCATTTTCACATGATTTTCATTAGCAAATCATGAGATGGAAAGTTTTTGTTTTTTCCTTCATCACTTTGTTATCATTATTAGTTGGTACTTGGAAAAATGTTTCACTTCAAACTAATAGAACTAAAGCAAACTAACATGAAAGTTAAACTTAAAAATTGAAGTTACAACATTAATGAGTTATAAAATTGCAAGGCAAAAAAATGAACAACTTGTGTTAAAACAAAAATGAAGAAGATGATTGTTTGTAGTGACATGTTTACCTAGGTCAATTTCAAATTGGTCTATCTTTTATCACCCATATTTAGAAGTTCTTAGGGTTGATTATTCCCTTACCCATTTCAAAAAGTTTGTCCATTCAAAAAATCCCTCCGAAAGCTTATCAAAGGAGACCTTATCCTAAGGAAATTAAGCAACCAAGTGAACAAGTGTTGGTCATTATATTGTGAACTCACCCACTAGGTATTTTCATATGAAAATCATTTTATGTGTATACACATGCAATTGGAGTTGTTCAATGGAGTGTCTTGCTTAAGGAGTCCTATTGATAGATTGATTTACAATGTTAATATGTGTTGTAATGATGTATATCTAAATTAACTAACTTGTAAAATTTACAATATTGTAATTAGTTGTATGTGATGTGAGAACACACCATTTCAAAATGAACTAATGGCACATTTACATATGTCAACACATCATATGTCGAAAAAATCAAATTTTCAAATTATATTTGTCAATTATTGGTGTGAAACATGGGCTGATCAAAGTATATGGTTTGTCTCAATGCAAATGATGACCAAAACCATGCACATACCACCATCCACAAATGTAATAAAATTGACCATGCACCTCATGATGATCACACATTATTACCAAAGTAAAAGCAAATGTGTTATTAATAACTTCCTCTCCAAATCGTTAGGGAGGGTCATGTTTTGAACTAGTATTGATGTTGTAGTTAAACCACACATAATGGTTTTAAAGTTTTCAATTTAACCCTTTTGCTTATACCTAATGTTGAATTGTAGCCAAAAAGGAAGGAATGTGAAAATTTCAACAACACAACTTCATAACTATAGAACAAACATAAAAATTTGAAATTGATGGAAATCCGTATTAATAACCAAAACGCTTCCGTTGCATCAACAAAGTTTTTGTTCTTAGTCCAAAACATTGTTTTAAATGTATTATATGCAAAACAAAGTGGTGTCAAATATCAAACCCCTTTTGGAATTCTTTCATAAAAATTATGGATCAACAATCTTAGTTTTGAACATTGATACCCACCTCAAATGTTCAAAATATCCTTTTGATTTCTTGTCAAAAGGTTCATCCTTTCAAACGTTTGATTCATTTCACATCTTTCGACAAAACCCATCATTCAGAAAAATAATAATAACAATTTATTTAAATGTAAATAAGGTGCCTATAATTCATTATGAAAAAATATATACCTAGAATGTATTCAAAATATGTCATGATTTTAAGGTGAATGCACATTAAGGTGGTTCATTTTTTGTCCTTTTCTGGACTTTCTGCAATATGTATTTTATTCAAATGTCACAAACACATTGTAAAATCATCAATTTGACAAAAAAATTTATGAATTAAGATTTTCAACTTGAATAAGAATATTTATTGAGGGGTGAAATTTAATAAACATACACCAATCATATAGTAATCGACTTTTAAAATAAACGGATGAACTGGTTTGGGTTTTGCATTAACATTCAAATGCATTTTTTGTTATGATTTCATCTCAATATTTTTGATAAGGATTCAATATATGATACTTAATGGGAAAAAAAAATGGATTGAAAAAAAATTACAACAAAAGCTTTAACCAACAAATAACTATGGACTTTTGAATGACCAAATTTGGACCTTATTTTCTTAAGTCCTTATGTTGATCATTTTTTATTGGATTGATATTTTTTCCCCCTAACAAATATGTTAAAGAATTCTTTATATGGGCAACCTTTCATATGGAATTTATTAGTTAATTAATCACCCCATAAAGGCCCACTCAAAATTGGTTTTCACTTGTTTTTTTCATTTTCGTGTTAAAATTTGGACTTTTGGGATTGGGACTCTTGCCACTTTTGGGCCACCCTAACTTGCATCTACCTTTTATAGCAAACTAAAAAACACATTTTTGCCTCAAGTGCTTCCTAAAATATACAAGTAATGACTTGCTTGAAGTTTGTAACAATTACATACTTACATGTTCAAAAAATTCAATAAGACATTTTATTTTTCTCCAATGTTGAATGGTGTCCATTCCCCACATCCACCTTTTTAAACTCCATTTTCCAAACACAACTCCCACCATTGTAAATCCTTAATGTTAATCATTAGCCTCCAGCCACAATTCTTGTCTTCAAAATAAAAATTTCACAAGAAATAAAAACCAAATTCCACAACACACATGAAAAATGGACAACAAACCAAGCACCTTCAATCCTTTAATATATTTTCAACCATCACCATCAAGCACCTAAAACATATAAAACACAACAAACAAACTTAAATATTTTTTTAAAATAAACATTTTGCCCTAGGGGGGACACTAATACAAAAAAATAAAAAATATGTGAGTAAAAAATAAGGTGCAATATATTGGTTGTTGGGTAAAATTTATAAGTTAATTAGTTAAAAATAAGGTACATTTTATTCAAATACTCAATTTAATTATAATAAAAGGTATGTAACAATTTCAATAATGGATTATAATTAATATAAGGTGGCTTTAATATGTATATATTAGAAAAATAGATAATAATAGGGTGATAAAAAATAGGTTGGAAAATTATCCAATACTCCTCTTCAAAATGGTTGTTTGATGCACATAGATCCCAAACTTTACATTAATTGTCCCCTTCAAGATTTCCCCTCCATAAAATTCTAGAATGCAAATTTAATTTTAATTTAGGATGTTCACCCACATGATTATTCCCATTTTTCAAACCCCTTCTTTCATTGGGATATTTCAAAAGTTGAAAAAAATCTCAATATAAGTTACACTAGGTTCAAAAACCATAATATAACATATACTAAAATCTTCTAAGTTTTAGAAGATCTCTTTTTCTTTTTTTTTCTTTTTTTTATAAAAAAATTAAAAAATTAATTTTTAATTTTATCTTAATCATTTTTTTAAAAATTGTTTCTTTTCTCTTTTTCAAAATTCCTATTTTTTCTTTTTTTTTAAAAGTATTTTTCACTTAAAATTCATATATTTTATTTTATTTCTTTGTTGATTTTTTTTAATTTCTAATATTTCATTTCTCATCTTTGTTTCTACTTTTTTTTAATTTAAAAAAAATTCTTACTCACCTATTTAAGTTACATTGCCAATTTTTGGTCAAATCATCATGTGATTCAAAAAAATTGGGAAACATAACAAGATTGACTAGAATATTTCAAGTTATATATATTTTTTTAAATCACAAATGAAATGATAAGGTGAATGTTTACAACAACAATGAAATGGTGAATGTTATAAACATTACCACTTTGGCTACATCACAAAATTGATGAGACAAAAAAAAATGTTACAACTCCAATGAAAAAGTGAATGTCTGATTCCATCAAAAAGTAGACCAAAACAAAATGTTTGAGGGGTGCAGTCACACTAACACATACACAAACAACTGTAATTAATGTTTGGTTTTGTGTATTTAACATTTTTTTTAAAACCAAAGAAATCCAAATGGAATTTTTTTTACATAATGTTGTTTTCAATGTATTGGTATATATACTCTAAAAGTTTGAAATCAATCCAATGAATGAAAAATACCTAAAAGCATTCTGAAAACATTGTAACCAATGTTTTTCAATAGTAAAAGGACTTATAAATGGATTTGATTTTTTTTGACAATGGCATATTTTTAGCAAATTTTTTTTGTAAACCATAACATAATAATGTGACAAAAAATTTAAAGATTTTTCAAGATTTAAAAAAAAAATTGTTTAAAAGATTCCAAGAATATCTTAGAACAAACATTTAATAAGCAATCATCCAAGGGGGCAGGTTGAACTCATAATATCTCATTTGCACCCTAAACTCAAATGAAACAATGATGTTTGAATCAATGTAAAATAAATATCACAAAAGCTGTAGGTTTGCATTGAAAAAATCTAAAATTTACAAACTCAAAATAGAATTACAAACTTTGTATCATGAAATTTGAAATACAAAAGTAAATAAACAAATGTGAGTTCATGAAGTTGTAAAGGAAATTGAAAAAAATATTGAAACAATTCTCAAATAAAAAACCTAAAAATATATAATATTACCTTATCAAATTTCCATTGCAACTACATGTTCCAAATTCAAACCATGAATTCCATCTTGTATGAACTTCCATCTTTAACTTTTCAAAATCAAGTAAATTTCAAAGATTTATGGAACAAATTGGAAAATAAAAGTTCAAAATAAAACAAAGTAAAAAGGAAATAAGAAAAATATATTTAATTTTGCATTAAATTTGTAGACAAACCAACAATAAACCTTGGATTGGCGATTAGATTAATTGTAAATGGGCAATTTTGCAAATGAAAAAAATGGCCCAACAATAATGTTGACATTGATAACATCAAGTGCTTGCTAACCATGAATGGTTTCCAAATGATGTGTATGTTTTGGCATCTCAACATTGAAATTTTTTTTTGAAAAATCATCATTAGTTTGACAAAGAATAAAATTTTGAATAATGTCAAAAGTGGAATTAGTAATTGGTAGGTTCGTTAGACAAGGAATTAAATAGTAAAAGAAGTTCCAAACAATGTCCTTGGATCAGAAAATGCAATAGTAAAATACATGGGAATGTAGGTGACTAATCATTAGGTGTATTCCTGAACTATTGGAACAACACCAATTTCCACAACCCTTTGGTTTTGCATCTACTAGATTAGTGAATTTATGCCCCTAATTAGAAATTGAATACTCCCATCAACAAAAAAAAATTAAAAAATTTTAAGAAAATAAAAAAATGGACATGGAATGGCAATAACATAAAAGAACTCTAAAAAGGAATAAGAGAAGCATAAATTTTTTTAAAAAAAATCTGGAATTACAAAATGAAAAAAAACCCTAAAAAAGAAATGTAACAACAACAAATTAAAATTAAAATATTTAAATTTACACTTGCATAATGAAACAATGTGAAAAAAACCTTAAAAATTGTAAGGAATCTACTAACATAAGGGGAATTGTAGTTTAGGACATGAGATGCATCACATTTAGCTATTGTTGTAACAATATTAGGGATAAAACAAAAGGTTTGACTAACAACAACATCAATGATAAGACAAAAGGTTTAATTAATATTGACATCAAGGCTAGAACAATAAGTCTGACCAATAGTAACATTGGGACAAGTGGATTGAAAAATAGTAAAATAAAGACATGAAGGTTGACCAACAACATCAATAGAAGCTTGAACCGGAGATAAACCAACAAGTTTAGCAAGCAAGTCATAATTATGAAGTTCCAAAAAAACTGTAATGTTAGAAAAATCTTCAAATGAAAAATGATCAAAATCAAACAACTACAAATACATATCTAATTCATCGTCAAACCACACAATTTCAAGGGTACTACGTTAATTGGTAGGAATAAATGTAGAATAAGAATACAAGGTGCAAAATTAAAAGGTTTAAGAAATTCCCTTCCACATGACACAATTGGTTCAATTGAATATCAGTAGATAATTCAAGATTATTCATTAGAAACTCCATTAAAGTTGTCATTTCTACAACAAATTTTCTTTGAAACAACATGGTAAAAATCAACCATTAGAGAAAAATAAATTTGGAGATGAGAAGAATTTAAAATTTTAATGAAGAAATGTAAGCAATGGAAGAATGAAAAAGTAAAAATACGAAGGATTATATTTACAATGTGTGTTGAAAGAAAAAGGTGGATCCATGGCCACTAGTTTAAACATCAACAATGCCACACAAAGGAGGAAGAAGAATTGGCATCTACACAAATTGAATAGAAAAAAAAGTAATAAAATAAATTTTAAAGAAACCTGTAAATAAAAAATAAAAAATGTGAAAAAAAAAATGGAAAAAAATGGAAGTAAATGTTGCTTATGAATAGGGGGAAAAAAAAACTAATTTTTTTATAAAAACTTGCACACAAAAAAAGAATCATTAGATTCAGACATGAGAAACAAAAATTGAAAATAAAAGAAGAAATAAAAAGAAAACAAAACTAGATATGGAAGAAAAAGATTGATGGCCAGTGAAGTTTTGCATAGCCCTAGCAACTTCAAAGTGGAAAAGGAAATCGTGTCTTGGAAGCAATGTGAAACATAAGCACCAACAATAAAGAAGGCGACAATGATCAAAATCCTTACAAAGCTTAAAAAGTAGGTTGCAAAAAAGATTGTTAAAGAAAATTTGCAAATAAAATGAAAATGCTTTGAAAGCTTGGAGTAACAAGAAAGAGAAGACGACAAAAATAATGAAGATGCTATGAACATTTGGATCAATAAGAAGGAGAGGACAACAAAGAAATAAAAATGTTATGAAAGATTGATCGACAAGAAGGAGAGGACAACAAATTAATGAAGATGTTTTGAAAGCTTGGACCAACAAGGAGAGGTGAATAGAGAAAAATAAAATTGCTTTTAAAGCTTGGATCATCAAGGAGACTCAAGAGGATAACATATTAGTGAAGATGTTTTGAAAGCTGAATTAGCAAGAAAGAGAGGACAACAATGATCCAAGGAGACTCAAAAGGAGAACATATTATTGAAAATGTTTTGAAAGCTAGATTAACAAGAAAGAAAAGACAACAACAATAAAAGAAGATGCGAACAAACTTGCATAAAAAAAGAAAAAGAAGACAAAAAAAAAAAAAAACACAAAAAAAGAAAATGAAAAAAAAAAAAAAAAAAACCAAGAAAAAAAAAAAAAAAAAAAAGGGAAAAACGTAAAGGGAATTTTTTAAAAAAAAAAAAAAAAAAAATAAGAAGATTTATAAAAAAAAAAAAAAAAAAAAAAA
>Ga0116230_10004789_pt1 | contig 13264 bp, 12 predicted proteins | sample S1TSphfallax_3_FD_88678 | JGI IMG/M metagenome (GOLD analysis project Ga0116230, IMG submission 88678) | Host-associated microbial communities from peat moss isolated from Minnesota, USA - S1T2_Fd - Sphagnum fallax MG | ecosystem: Host-associated > Plants > Peat moss > Unclassified | place...
CTACCTCGTAATCCTCCGGGCTGGAGATCCCGACCAGCCGCAGCATCTTCCCGAGCGCACAAACAACTGGATGCACTGCTGTTTCGATCTAACCGAGAAGTTACTCCCCATCTGCCGCACCCGCCGCTCCGCCTTCCACAGACTGAAAGGACCTCCTATGACGACATCCTCGCCGCATCCGATCCGACCGCCCCGCACCCTCCGCGGCAGACTCTTGGTCCTAACACTCTTCGCGAGCATCACAGGGGCCTCCGCGCAGTCCAAGCCCGCCGCCAAGCCCGAGCCGGACGTGATCGTCTTCACCAACGGTGACCAGCTTACCGGCACCGTCGAGCGCGGCGCGGGCGACTCCATCGTCTTCAAGAGCGACATGGCCGGCGAGATCACAGTTCCCTTCGCGAAGATTAAGGAACTCCGCTCGCATGGCACCTTCGCCCTGCTCCGCAAAGACACGAAGACCCCGACGACCAACGTTGAGGAGGGCACCCTCAGCTACTCCGACAGCAAGGTCACGATCACAAACGTCGCCACCGGCGGCAAAGAGACCGTTGCGACAAAGGACATCGACTTTCTCATCGACCGTCCCACCTACGACAAGCAGGTCAACACCCGCCCCGGCCTGCTGACTGGCTGGAAGGGCGCGGTGACCGGCGGCGCGACCTTCGTCCGCTCCACCCAGAACGGATCTACCTTCACCGCCGGAACCACCCTGGTGCGCGCGGTTCCGCTCGTCGGCTACCTGCCCCCGAAGAGCAAGAGCATCTTCAACCTGAACGAGACCTACGGCAAGCTGACCCAGCCCGTGATCCCGCAAACCGTCCCGCCAACGCCGCCATCGATCGCGAAGACCGACATCTTCGTCGCCGGCTTCGAGCAGGACGAATACTTCTCGCCGCGCTTCTACGCCCTCGGCCACACCAACTTCAACCACGACTACTCCCAGGGCCTTCGCCTCCAGCAGGTCTACGGCGCTGGCATCGGGTGGACGCCCGTCAAGACCGGCAAGCAGCAACTCGACGTGAAGGCGGACCTGCACTACGAGAAGCAGAACTTCGAGCCGCCAACCGTGAACGCAAATCTGATCGGGTCGACTATCTCGGAGCTCTACCACCGCAACCTGCCCTGGAAGATCGTGCTCAACGAGAACGCGGATATTCTGCCTGCGTATAACCAGACGAATGACTACTCCGCCGATGCCACCGTGGCGTTTGTCCTGCCCGTCTACAAGCGCCTCGGCGTCAACTTCACCACCACGGACAACTTTCTCAACGATCCCGCCGTGGGATACAGGAAGAACAGCTTCCAGTTCGTCACGGGCGTCACCTACACGCTGCCGTAGCGCCTCCCGCCCCAAACGCCCGCCGCAAGCTCAAGGCTTGGCCAGCACCCGGTACACCTCGAACCCCTGCGCATCGTAGAGGAACAGCGGCTCATACACCCGGCCGGAGAGCCACCGGTTCAGCCCCTCCGTGTCGCTCGCGCGCGCGACGAGAAGATGTTCCCCCGCCGGAACTCCGTCGTGGTCGTAATGTACCAGCCGCTCGTTCCGGTAGAACGCCAGCCCGTAATCCATGTCGCGCTTGACCCCCAGCACCGCGACCGTCTTCTCCCCAGGTGCCTGCCGCGCAATCTCCTGCGCCAGAGGCCGCGCGGAGTAGTTCAGGTCCAGCTCCCGCCCGTGGAATCCCAGGAGAAACACCAGAATCCCGATCACGGGCGCCAGGCTGATGTTCGTCAGTTGCGCCGTCCCCCATCGCCGCACTACCACCACAACTCCCAGCAGTGTCACCAGCGCGGCAGAGATCGCAATTGCCAGCCACTGCTTCGATGGCACAAGCGTGTCGTACTCCATGTGCTGCGGCGCCAGCACGAGCACAAAGACCATCAACGCGCAGCACCCCGCGTGGCACCACAGCAGCCACGCAGGCATCCCCGTCCTTCTCGTGCGGCTCAGGTAGTCGCCGATCAGGATCGTCACGGGCGGCAGCGACGGCAGAATATACCCCGGCAGTTTCGATCCCGAAAACGAGAAGAACAGAATCGGGAAGATCGCCCACAGCACCAGGAACTCCGGAAACGCGTCGCCCGCGCGGCCATGCCCCAGGTACCGCAGCGGCTTCCTTCGCGCCGCCCACTCTGCAATCGACAGATCGACTCCATCGATCAGCGCCCGCACCCCCAGCACCGTCCAGGGAACCAGCGCAATCAGCAGGATCGCCAGGTAGTACCAGAACGGCTGGTGGTGCTGGTACCGGTTCGTCGCGAACCGCTCCAGATTGTGCTCCAGGAAGAACTGCCGGTAGAACGTCGGGTTCCTTCGCTGCACCGCGATATACCATGGCAGCACCATCACCAGGTAAAGCACCATTCCCGGCCACCAGAAGGTCCGCCGCAGAACGGCCCATTCCTTCCTCAGTCCGAGAAAGAGGCAGATAATCACAATTGCCAGAAACGGCGCCACCGGGCCCTTCGCCAGCGTCGCCGCCGCACCGAAGAAGTAGAGATCGAACAGCCAGAACTTCTTCCCCGTCTCGTACCACGCATACCAGCCCAGCATCCCGATGCAGAACGGCGCCGCCAGTTGCATGTCCGTCGACGCTCCCCGCGCAAACGCCGCAATCCCCAGGCACGAGGCCGTAATCAGCGCCGCGTCCAGATGACCGCCCGGCCGGAACCGCCGCATATGCAGAAACACGAGCACGATCAGGAAGAACGCCCCCGAGCTCGACGGCAGCCGCGCCGACCAGTCCGAAACCCCAAACTCCTTGAAGAAGCTCATCGCCCGCCAGTAGTAGAGCGCCGGCTTCTCCAGCCACGGCTGCCCATACAGGATCGGCGTCACCGTCCCGCCCTCAAGGCAGTGAAGCGATGCTCGAAGATCCGCCACGTGCAAGCTACGCGGCCATACCTTCGCCTGCGCCGCATGGCAGGCGTCAGAGTGCGCCTCGAGCATCTCGCGCGCCACCTGCGCGTACCGCGGCTCATCCGCCCCCACCAGCCCAAGCTGGTCTCCGCCAAACGCCGGAATCAGGCCGTACAGCAGGATGAAAAAGGTGACCGCAAACAGGATCACTGGCTCGCCCGGCGAACTGGCCCGAAGCCGCGCCAGATACCCCTCAAAGCCGCTGCGCGCGGCGGATGGGTTCAAGGGGCCCGTTGCGGATTTTGGGACTCCCGTTGCGGACGTAGGGACCCCGGTTGCGGATTTTGGCGTTTCGGACATCGTTTCAGGCATTGCGTCGGCAGTCTGTAAACACAGCAGTGCAAAATCGAATCAAACTCGTTAACGCTATCAGAACTTCCCCTATGCCTGATGGGTGGGATGCACGCCGCTCGGACATCCGCAGTGCTGCACGACACAACCTTAGAATCTCCGCAACTCCGCGAGCACCCTCGCAATCGCCGTCTCCCTGGGTCCCGCCAGCGTACATCCGCTGGCACTCACGTGGCCGCCTCCGCCAAACGCCTCCGCAACTCGCGCCACATCGATCCCTCCCTTGCTTCGTATCGACAGCCGGAACCGTCCGTCCGTCTGCTCCCGCAGGAAGAACGCCGCGTCGATCCCCGCAATTGCGATCAGGTTCCCCACAATCCCCTCGCAGTCCTCCGGCGTCGCCCGCGAACGTTCCAGGTCGGCCAGCATCACCGAACTCCAGGCCAGATTGCCCGATATCTCCAGCGCATCCAGCGACGCTCCCAGCAGCCGCACCTTGCTCAGCGGATTTCTGAAGTAGAGATCGTGCGCGATCCGGCTCGGGTTCGCCCCCCGCACTGTCAGGTCGTGCGCAATCGCGAAGCTCTCCGGCGTGGTGTTTGGATACGTAAATGCCCCCGTGTCCGACAGCACCGACGTATACAGGCACGTCGCCATGCTCGGCGTGATCTCCACGCCGGCCGCAATCGCAATCCGGTACACCATAGCGGCAACCGCGCATGCCGAGGGGTCAATCCAGTTCACGCTTCCGAAGCTGCGTCCGCTGGCGTGGTGGTCGATATTGATCAGCAGACGCCCCTCCAGCCCCGACAGTCCGGTGCGGCCAATCGAGTCGCACTCCAGCAGGATCGCCGGTGTCGCCCGGTTCACCTCGGCCGCCGAGCCGCAGAATCGAATCCGATGCAGGTTTGGCAGCGTGGCGTAGATCGCCGGTGCCGGGTCGGCCAGCATCGGCTCCGCCGTGCAGCCCAATTGGTCGAGAATCTCCGCCAGGGCGAGCACCGATCCAATCGCATCGCCATCCGGCCGCGCGTGCGACGTTACGATGAAGCGCTCGTGCGCTCGAAAGACCGCCAGCAACTCCGCGACCGGATCCTCAGGTCTTGCGCCGTCGAAATTATCGGCAGAATCCGCTTCGGGCGCCACGGCAGACGCGCGAACCGACGATTCGCCAGCCTCCGGCTCCGCGACACCGGGCTGCGAGATAAAGTGTGGAATCATGGCTTCAGCGTCGGCTCAGGGGCCGCCTCTGCAACCGCCGCGTCGCGCTTCCTGTCACGCTTACGCATCCGTCCCAGCAGCTCATCCATCCGCCCCGTCAGCCTCTCCGACCGGTCGATGGCGAAGGTGAGGTCCGGCACATGCCGAACCCCCATCCGGTCGCGCAGCGAGGCCCGGATAAACGCGCGTGCCGTCATCAGCGCCGCCAGCGTCTCGTCCTCCTCCTGCTCGCTTCCATGCACCGCGACGAAGACCCGCGCGGACTTGCCCCCCGGTGCGAGCACGACATCCGTCACATGGCACGGCGCGATCCGCGGGTCCGAAAGTTCCCCCTCGAGCATCGCTCCAATCTCGTCGGAGAAGGTGCTGGTCACCCGGTTCCGGTGGTGCGTTCTGGCTCTTTGCTCGGGCATTTGTATCCCTCGATGCTAAATCCTCCGAAGACGCAAAGCCAGCGATTTGCCCGTGTCTGGCCGGCACTTCCGCCGCATCTGCTGGTTATTGCCCACATCTGTCCCGTTGCTGCACACAGCATGTTATTCCGGAATGACTTCCGCGTAGATATCGCTGATGAGAACCCCGTTCTGGTTCGAAAAACTGTGCAAGGCGCGCTCCAGCGTCTCGCACTGCCCGGTCAGGTAGCTGGCCGAGCCGGAGATGGCGGCAATCCCGAGGGTCGCCCGGTTCCACACGAGGCCCTCATCCATCTCCGCAACCGAGACGTTGAAGCCATGCCGCAGCCTCTCCTTGATCGACCGCACAGCCTGCCGGCGGTCTTTCAGCGACTGGGCATGAGGAATCTCGATCTCTACCGTAATGCGGGCAATGGGCATGGGACGTGAACTACAGGATCGCACGGAGAGCGCAGTCCGGGGGCCAAAATCCCTCCAGACGCTGCGACAGAGACGCACCACGGCGGCAAGCAGCAATACCCCGGCAAGAGCAAGCGAGAACGAGAACGGACCACGCTGACGATGAACGCCCTACCCACTGGAACCTCCGCCGACAACCAGAGCAGGCTCGTCGCCATCCTCGTCGCGGCGACCGTCGTGGTCGTGCTGAACACGCTGCTCGCCTTCCGGTCCATCGAGGTTCTCGTCCGCAGCGAATACTGGGTCCAGCATACTCTTGAGGTCATCAACCAGGTCGAACGCATCATGGGGTCCGCCAAAGACGCCGAGACCGGCAATCGCGGCTTCCTCATCACCGGCGACGACCGCTACCTCGAACCCTACACCGCCGCGGTCCGCGAACTTCCCGACGAGATGGACAAGTTCCGCGCCCTCAGCGAAGACAATCCCTCGCAGCAGACACGCCTGCTCGATCTCCGCTACGTCCTCGATCAACGCCTCAACCTCCTCGCCAAGGGCATTGAGGAGCGCCGCAACGGCGCCAGCCGCGACGAGATCCATCTCCTGCTCCTCAGCGGCACCGGCAAGGCGGAGATGGATCACCTCCGCCGCATCGCCGACTCCATCGAAGCCGAGGAGCGCCGTCTCCTCGTTATCCGCGAAGGCAACGCCAACGCCAACAGCCGCCAGGCCCGCTGGACCATAGCCCTCGCCAGCGCACTCGATCTTGTCCTGCTCGTCCTCATGTTCCGCTACCTCGCACGGGAGCGCGTCCTCCGCCTCGAAAAAGAGAGGACCGCCGAAGCCCTCGCGCTCGCCCACGCCGAAACCGAGTCCAAGGCCGCAGAGGTCCTGCTGCTCAACCTCGAACTCGAAGATCGCGTCCGCCGCCGCACCGCGGAGCTTGAAGCCACCAACCGCGAACTCGAGGCATTCAGCTACTCCGTATCTCACGATCTCCGCACGCCGCTTCGCACAATCGATGGATTCTCCCTCGCCCTCGAAGAGGACTACAGCGCCGCCATCGACGCCGTCGGCAAAGACTACATCCGCCGCGTCCGCAACGGCGTCCAGCGCATGGGCCAGCTCATCGACGCCCTCCTGCAGCTCTCCCGCATCACCCGCGCCGACCTCAGCCGCGAGACCTTCGACATGACCGAAGTGGCCAGAGCCGTGGTCTCCGACTTCGAAGCCAGCACCCTGGCCAATGGCCACAATCCCGCGGAGGCCGACCCCGCCCGCATTCTCTCCCCCGCCAATCCCGTCCACTTCCAGATCGCCCCGGGACCCGAAGCCTACGGCGACCCGAAGCTCACCCGCGTGGCGCTCGAAAACCTCATCGCCAACGCCGTCAAGTTCTCCTCCAAGGTACCCGAGCCTGTCGTCGAGATCGGCTGGGACCCCAAGTCCTCCGCCTGGTTCGTCCGCGACAACGGCGCCGGCTTCGACATGTTCTATGCCGATAAACTCTTCAACGCCTTCAACCGCCTGCACGGCGACAAGGACTTCAAAGGCTCCGGTATCGGCCTCGCCACCGTCGCCCGCGTCGTCCGTCGCCACCACGGCAAGATATGGGCAGACAGCGCCGTCGGCCGCGGCGCAACCTTCTGGTTCACCCTGGGATGACCACTATGTTCGAAGCCGAGCGCCAGATCCTCCTGGTCGAAGACGACCCCGATCACGAACTCCTCACCATCCGCGCCCTCAAGAAGGCCAACGTCATCAACACCGTCCACGTCGCCCGCGACGGCGCGGAGGCCGTCGCCATGCTGCTTGGACCGGATCCCCTTCGCCCCCACGTCGTCCTGCTCGACCTCAAACTCCCCAAGGTCGACGGCCTTGAGGTCCTCCGCCGTATCCGCGCCAGCGACACAACGCGCATGTTGCCCGTCGTCGTCCTCACCTCGTCAGACGAGCAGCGTGATGTCGCCGCCAGCTACCGGACCGGCGTCAACAGCTACATCCGCAAGCCCGTCAACTTCTCCGACTTCGCCGAAACCACCCGCCAGCTCGGCCTCTACTGGCTCGTCCTCAACGAGTCCCCGCCCCTGAGCTAAGCGCCGAACCCCGCAGCCCGAATCCCCGCAATGCTACTCTGTCTTCACCAACAGAAATCCACCCGTACGCCCAAATCCCCCTTAGCGGAGCCATCGCTTGAAGCAGGATGTGGAAGAAGAGGTCGCCAGCCACCGGCTGCGCAAGGAACTCGGTCTGCGCGACCTGGTTCCCATGCAGATTCTCCTCGTCGTCGGCCTCACCTGGGCCGGCCTTGCCGCACGCCAGGGCTCCGGACACGTCATCTGGTGGCTCCTCGCCGTCCTCATGCTCTTTCTTCCCGTGGCCGGCGTCGTCAGCTACTGTGTCCAGATCTGGCCGCTCGAAGGCGGCGTCTACCAGTGGACCAAGCACGCCATCGGCCCGTTCGCCGGCTTCATCAGCGCCTGGAACTTCGGCTTCTGGGCGCTCGGCGCCGTCGCCGTCGTCGGCATCCAGACCGCCACCAGCCTCAGCTACGCCCTCGGCCCTGCCGCCGCATGGATGGCCAACAGCCGCATCCTCATCAACTCGCTCAGCGTCGGCATCTTCGCCGTCATTCTCGCCATCAACATCCCCGGATTCGGCATCGGCCGCTGGGTCGCGCACTTCGGCACCGCCGTCACCGTCCTTGTCACGCTGCTCCTTGCCGTGCTGATCTTCTTCCACCCCCACACCAGCGCGGCCCACCCGCACATCTCGCCGCAGCGGCCCTTCTCGCTTGCTCTGCCGAGCGTCACCCTGCTCACCATCAACCTCTTCAGCAAACTCACCTTCAACGCCCTCACCGGCCTCGAACAGGTGGCGGTCTTCGCTGGCGAGACCCGTGACGCCGCCAAAACCATCCTCCGCTCCGCCTGGATCGGCGCGCCCATCATCGCCGTCATCTTCATCCTCATGAGCGGATCCATGCTCACCTACGTTCCCGCCGATAAGATCGACCTGACCGGGCCCATCCCGCAGGTCCTCGCGACCGCCTTCGCCGGCGGCAGCACAGCACCCGGAGCGACGGACTGGGGCCTGATGCTCGGCCGCGCTGCCATCTTCGTCCTCGGCATCGCCCTCATCGCCCAGTTCGCCGTCATCGTCGCCGAGACCAGCCGCCTGCCTATGGTCGCCGCCTGGGACCACCTCATCCCGGCCTGGTTCACCCGCCTCCATCCCCGCTTCCGCACGCCAACACGCTCCCTCACCGTGATCGTCCTGCTCAGCGTGGCCATGTGCTTCTTCGCCTCCGCCGGCGCCAGCGCGCAGGAGGCCTTCCAGTTGATCGCCGTCAGCGCCAACATCTCCTACGCCGTCTACTACCTGCTGATGTTCGCCGTGCCTCTGGTCGCCGGTGCGCGATTCGGCAAACCGGCAGGCTGGCTGCTGAAGCTCGCCTGCGCGAGCGGCATCTTCATCACCCTGCTCTCGGTCGCCTTTTCTCTGATACCCGTCGTCGACGTCGCCAGCCCCTGGGTGTTCGCCCTGAAGGTATCCCTGACCGCCCTGGCCGTAAACCTCGCCGGCGGCGCAATCTACTGGCGCGGCAACCGGATCAAGATACGGAAGGAGCAGACGATGAACTCTGCAGGCTAAAACGTCGGCTCCACGCGCTCACGGCCGACGTGCTCGTTAGTCAAATGAGCGAAAGGAGGCGCACCCGATGAACGCGAAACGAACGAGGATGCTCCTGGGGGATGCGACAGCTTTTTCCGTCAGAATACGTCACGTTTGCCTCGTGACCGCGTGTTTTACAACGTTTCCTTGGCTCGCCGGCTGTGGCGGCGGTTCCAATTCCAGCACAACGACCACGACCACTCCCTCAACCAATCAGTATGTGACTGCGTATAAATCGGCCTCATGGGGATCAACGGTTACAGTAACCTACCCCAGCAGTTGCGAGATGACCATCACAACCACCGGCAAGCCGAATTACACGCCGAACGCGTATTACCTGGCTCCCGCAAGCGGAAGTGCAACCGTGGTTGCGTATACCTCGCAGACGAAGACCGCGATGGCACTGATCTCCTATGCGGACGACATTGCACCAGCGCTCAAGGGCTCAACGGCCACCATCAACATCTGTCCGGCCAAGGCAAGCTCGACAACGGCTGCCGGGTTGGGGGCGATCGGTTATCTGATATCCGGCACGGCGATGTTCAATCCGTATGAGGCAGACGCCACAACGGCGGCGGTTGCCGACAACGCCTCGTATACCTTTACGGACAGCAACGGCGTATCGCAGACGGCCTACTTCCTGGACCAGTGCAACACGCACAGCAATGGATCGACGTGGCATGCGCATGGCAACCCCGGCTGCGTTACGTCGCAGGTCGATACAGCAACCGGGCCGTCGCATATCATCGGCGTGGCCCTCGATGGCTTTCCTATCTACGGCGGGCGGGACATCAATGGCAACACAATCCAGGTATCGCAGTTGGACGCATGCAACGGCATTACCAGTGCCACGCCGGAGTTTCCCTCGGGCACCTACCACTACGTGCTGCCCATTGGCGTGACTACCAAGAACGCATCGATCAACTGTTTTACCGGCACCGTGACGCAGGAGACCATGGCCGCGGCGCGCAAGCTGGCCTGCAATATGAAAGCGATGTTCGCCATGGCTCACGGCGCCAAAGGCCGTAAAGACGACATGGCTGGTGGCTGGATGAAGATGTCCGACGGAAGCGTAATGCCGGCTGGGTCGATGTAGTCTTCCGGCGGCGGCTTGCAAGTGGAGGCTTGGGCCGCCCAGCCGGAGACGCGCGATCCAGCGTCATCGCGCGTTCACCCCGGCAGGATAAAGTCGTTCTTCCACAGCGCAAGCACCACATCCATCTGCGCGGAGTGAGCGGAATCTTCGCCTGCGGTGAGCTCCGCCCACAGAGCCGTGACTGTCCGATGCGTCCCCGCCCGCAGCAGCTCCACCGCGCGCAGCGCATACGCCGCATTGCGGCTTGATGCCGGTGCCCCGGCTCCAGGAGCTCTGCTGCCCGCAACCCCCTTCACCAGCCCCGCCTCGCAAAGCGCAAGAAACACCGCTTTCGGCGCGGACTTCTTCTGCATATACGGTTTCTCCGGGTAGAGCTGCCGCACCGCCGTGTCCCATCGCTCGGCCGCCGTCACGCGCTCCGGAACCTCCAGCCGCGCCGCAATCAGCGCCGCCTCGCCATACTTGTTCGCCATCCGGCTCCCTTCAACTTCCCCATACCAATTGGAATCGCAGGTTCCATTGTATGGACTCCGGCTCGAACGGCACTCTTCGCGGCATAAACCGCGAAAAGCCCTGTATCCTGATCGTCATGAAGGTAATGGTCATCGACATCGGCGGAACCAACATCAAGGTCGCCTCCACGGAAAACCCCGTTCCCATCAAGATCCCCTCCGGCCCCGATCTCACGCCGCAGAAGATGATCGACGACGTTCTCAACGCCACCCGCGGCTGGGAGTACGACTGCATCACCCTCGGCTACCCCGGCCCCGTCAACCACGACGCCCCGCTCCTCGAGCCGCACAACCTGGCCTGCGGCTGGGTCGACTTCCCCTACGCCAAGGCCCTGCCCAAGCCCTACCGCTTCATCAACGACGCCGCCATGCAGGCGCTGGGCGGCTACAAGGGCGGCCGCATGCTCTTCCTCGGCACCGGCACCGGCCTGGGCTCCGCGCTCATCATCGATGGCATCACCATCTCCCTCGAACTCGCCCACCTCCCCTACAAGAAGGGCTATACCTACGAGGAGTACATCGGCCTCGCCGGCCTCGAACGCCGCGGCAAGAAGAAGTGGCGCAAGTCCGTCCTGGACATTGTCGCGCTCCTGAAGGCGGCCATGGTCTGCGACTACGTCTTGCTCGGCGGCGGCAACGCCAAGCTCATGAAAGAGCTCCCCGCCCACGTCATCCTTGGCGCCAACAGCAACGCCATCGCCGGCGGCATCAAGCTCTGGGAGACGCCGATTCCCGGCCAGGCCGCCCCCGCCAAGACCCCGAAGAAGCACCGCTAAGGCACTCGGCAATCGACCGCCTGACCCGCTCACCTCACCCGCTCGTGTCTATGAGTCGAATCTCGCACATCGAAGCAGCGTCATCCTGAACGGAGTTTGGCGCGCATTTCGCGCCAAACGTAGGCCAAGGCCCCCGAGGATGCCCGGGCCGCCCAAGAACTCCGGAGCTTTCCAGCGACCAATTCTCAAGCGAACTTCAGATTCATCAGACTCGAGCCCATTCCAAGCCCCTCCCCTGTCCCGCCGCCCCATCCCCGTCCCATCTCCCCGCTGATCTCCATCCACCCTTTCCTCCTTCTCGGGTGGGATCCCGTACTCGCGTCCGTCGCCGCGCATGCGAATCTGAATTCGGCCCCACCTGCCCCCCTAATCATTTGAAAAGAAATGGTCAACATCTTCGCCGCATAAATTTCTTGACAGTCGTATATCGAATTGAATATTGTGGTGATGGGAACTCTGAGACAAATTGAAAGGAAACATCATGCGCAAAATGCTTGCCGTTGCCGTCGCTCTCCTCCCCACCCTTCTCCACGCCCAGTCCGCCACGCCCGCAGCTGCTCAGCCAGTCTTCAATCCGGCCAGGTTCGAGACGCACCTGAGCCTCCCAGCCGAGCCCGGCCAACCTGCCGCACCCGCCTCCGAATTCGACTCCGTCCCCGGCGCACCCATCCGCGTCTCCACCGGCGTCACCCCACCACAGATCATCTCCACCGTCGAGATCCAAGCCGACAACGACATTATCTGGCGCGCCAGCGGCATCGAGAAGACCGTCGTCGTCTCCCTGCTCGTCGACAAGACCGGCAAACCCACCAACCTGAAGATCAGCAAGTCCGCCGGCCAGGAACTCGATGAGAATGTCCTCGCCTCGGTCGCACAGTACCGCTTCAAGCCCGGCATGCTCAACAACAAGCCCGCGGAGGTCGAAGTCAACCTCGAAGTCATCATCCGCGCCCCGGGCCGGTAAACCCTCCCCAGCAATCGCTGCGAAGACGGGCGGACCCTCATCGGGTCCGCCCGTCTTCGCATGGCGCAAAAGCCGTCGCGAGCCTTATACCTCGAAGCGCCTCTCGCTCACTCGGGCGGGGGAGTGGGCGCGTTCTCCTGCTTGCCAAAGATCCTTTTCAGAATATTCTTCTTAGGCGGCACCGGCGGAACATCCGGTGCAGCGTTTCCATCGGGATTGGGGTTCGGTGGCGCAGGGCTTTGAGCGGGCGCATCGGAGTGGCCACCAATCCCCAGCAGCTTTTGCAGGAAGTTTTGCTGCTCGCCCATGTGGCTGCATGTGCTCTGCGGGACCGTGCCGTCGAGAAATCCGATGGCGTAGTCGTTCGGGCAGGAGTCGTCCGCCGGCAGCCAGGTGTTCTTGTCGATCCGCACCGTCTCGACGCCTTCGGGCGCAACGAACGGCTTCATATCCGAGTACTGCGGCAGCTTGATCGCCCGGTTCATGAACTCCGCCCACATCGGCGCCGCGGCGTCGGCACCCTGCAGCGGCCGGCTCAGCCCGTGCGAGATATCGGTATAGTCGTCGTTGCCGATCCAGACCACGCAGAGCAGGTTCGAGCTGTAGCCCGCGAACCAGACATCGTGCGAGGTCCCCGTCTTGCCCGCCGCCGGTGCGGTAAACCCATGCGCCCGCGCCGCCGCGCCCGTCCCGAAGGTCATCACGTTTTCGAGCAGCGACTGCGTCAGGTACGCCGTCCGCGGGTCCAGAACCTGCTTCGCCTCGGGCGCATAGTCAGCCACAATGTCCCCGTTGGCGTTCCGCACGCTGGCCAGCATCCATGGCTTCAGATGCACCCCGTTGTTCGCGAAGACCGTGTACGCCCCCGCCATGTCGATCGGCGTGGCGCTGTAGGTGCCAATCGCGACCGAGGGAGTCGCCCGGGCGTTCACGATACCCGCCGAGCGCGCCAGCGCGGCCACATTCTCGTAGCCAACCTTCTGCGCCAGAGCGA
>Ga0116230_10004790_pt1 | contig 13263 bp, 13 predicted proteins | sample S1TSphfallax_3_FD_88678 | JGI IMG/M metagenome (GOLD analysis project Ga0116230, IMG submission 88678) | Host-associated microbial communities from peat moss isolated from Minnesota, USA - S1T2_Fd - Sphagnum fallax MG | ecosystem: Host-associated > Plants > Peat moss > Unclassified | place...
CGGGCTGCCGTGTGAATCATCGGCGTGTTGGCACCGAGCTGGCGCAACGCTGCCGCCGCGCGCCCGGGATCGAAATCGTCCATGACGTCGAGCAGATCGGTCTTGGTCAGGATGACGAGATCGCTCGCCCGGAAGATCACGGGATACTTGGCCGGCTTGTCATCCCCTTCCGTGACGCTCAACAGCGTCACATTGCGATGCTGGCCGAGATCGAAACCCGCGGGGCAGACCAGGTTTCCGACGTTCTCGATGAACAGCACGTCGATGCCCCCGAGCGGCAGCTCGTGCAGCGCCTGATGCACCAGGTTGGCATCGAGGTGACACGCGGTGCCGGTCGTGATCTGTATTGCCGGAACGCCCTGGGCCCGGATTCGCACGGCGTCGTTGTCCGTCTCGAGATCGCCTTCGATCACGGCCATTCGATACCGATGCCGCAGGGCAACGATGGTGGCTTCGAGCAAGGCGGTCTTGCCGGCACCCGGTGACGACATGAGGTTGATGACGAGGACCCCGTGCTCGTCGAAATGGGCACGATTATGGGCGGCCGTGCGATCGTTCGCGGCGAGCAGGTCCTGCAGGATCTCCAGCACCACGGGTTCCCCCGGCGAAGTGATTGCGCATCCACAAACCTGGCACATGATGAACGCTCCTCGACGATGTCATTCCGGTCCGCCGTACATTCCTGCTCGTGCTCACTTTCATGCGACCCAGACCGGCCGCGGGTCGAGCGCACGCATCTCCACGCTCCGCAATCGAAGTTCGTCGCCCGCGATCAAGCGGGTGCGAAATCCGCCGCACGCCGCGCACGCGAGCCGGTTCGGTCGTGTCTCGTTGCGGCCGCCACACTCCAGGCATTCGATGCTGACGCCGGCGCTCGCCACGACCAGCTCGGCGGACGCGGCGATTCCCCCGAGGCGCATGATCGCAAATGCATCCTTCAACAGCGTCGGCTCGACTCCGGACAGAGGTCCGCAGTCGATCGTAATTCGCACGACCGCGGCCGCCGCCTGCTGGCGCGCGAGTTCCTCGACCTGGATCAACAGTGCCTGGCAGACCGACAACTCATGCACGGCGAATTGCATCCATGCCGGATGCTATCCCGGGATCCACCGTCCCGTATGTACGGCAACGAACAGACCCACCGGCCATGGCATGTTGAAGTCGGTCGCGTATTCACAAGGGGGTGCAGCGTGACGATGGTGCTCGGATTCGGCAACGTGCTGCTGGGTGATGACGGTGCCGGCGTTCGCCTGGTCGAACTGCTGCGCACCGATCCGAGCCTGGGCGGATGCACCTTCGTCGATGGCGGCACCATCAGCTTCAATCTGCTGTCCTATATCGATTCGACCGCACGCATGCTGGTCATCGACGCCGCGGAGCTGCATCAGCCGCCCGGCGCCCACGCCCTGTTCGAAGATGATGCGATGGACGCGTTCTTGAAGAGCACCCGCCGACGGACCGTGCACGAGGTGGGGCTGATCGATCTTCTGGACATGGCCCGTATGGAGGACTGCCTGCCGGAACGCCGGGCTCTGCTCTGCATTCAACCCGCGCAGATCGGCTGGAGCGAAGCGTTGTCCCCGATCGTGTCACGGGCGCTGCACGATGCGGCAGACCAGGCCCGCCGCTTGATCTGGCGCTGGACGCAACCATGAGCCGCCTGCGCGACATTCCCATTCACGTCGAGCCATCGGCGCAGATCGAACCGCCGGCGCGCGCCGGGGGCCTGGGCGGCGGCGTCACGGCCATCTTGAGCGAGGCGGCGGGCCTGCTCGAGAAACTGGCGGACGGCGGCAAGCCGGCCCTCATCGATCTGCGCAGTCTCCCCATGAGCCCCCGGGATCGCGCGGCATTGCAGGGCGCGCTCGGTGAAGGCGAAGTCCGCGTGACGCTCAATGCGGATGGCATCTCGACCTTGTACGAGACGGCCATCGCCGGGTTGTGGTGGGTGGAGCATCGAAACGGTCAGGGAGACCTCATTGCGGAATTGCTCGAGATCACGCGCTTTCCGCTCATCCTCGACAGCGCGCCGGATGAGATCGCCACCAGCGCCGCGGCGCTGCGCGCTCTGGTCCACGCGGGTTCCACCGCGCACATGGCGGGGGAAGAACATGCCACACGACAGTGACCTCAACGTGGGTGAGATGCTGCGCCGGCATGGAGTGGGTCGACGGGCGTTCATCAAGTTTTGCACCGCCACGGTGTCCGCGCTGGCGCTGCCGCCGTGGATGGGGCCGGCGATGGCGGATCAGCTGCGCGAGGCGCGGCGACCGTCGGTGATCTACCTGTCGTTCCAGGAGTGCACCGGGTGTTTCGAGTCCTTCACGCGCTCGTTCGCGCCCACGATCGAGAATCTGATCTTCAACGTGGTGTCGCTCGACTACGACGACACCTTGATGGCGGCGAGCGGCGACGCCGCCGAAAGCGCACTCGCGCAGGCAATGCAGCAGAACTTCGGCAAGTATGTGCTGATCGTCGACGGGTCGATCCCGACCGGAGCAGGAGGCGCCTGTTGTACGGCCGGTGGCAGAAGCGCGGTCGACTCGCTGCGCGAGGCGGCCAAGGGCGCGGCCGTCATCATCTGTGTCGGCACCTGTTCGGCGTTCGGTGGCATTCCCTTCGCGAACCCCAACCCGACGGAAGCGTGGCCCGTCAGCGCCATCATCGGCGACAAACCCCTCATCAATGTGTCCGGCTGTCCGCCGGTTCCCGAGGTGATCACCGGCACACTGCTGCAGTACGTGACCACCGGCAGGCTGCCCGATCTCGACGAACAGCGCCGGCCCAAGGCCTTCTTCGGCAACACCATCCATGATCGTTGCTACCGCCGGCCGTTCTATGACGAGGGCAAATTCGCGAAATCCTTCGACGATGAAGGCGCCCGCAACGGGTGGTGTCTGTACGAACTCGGCTGCAAGGGTCCGACCACCTACAACGCCTGCGCCACGCTGAAATGGAATGGCGGCACGAGTTTCCCGATCGAGTCCGGTCACGGCTGCATCAGTTGTTCCGAACCCGGGTTTTGGGACAAAGGCAGTCTGTATGCCCCGCTCGCCACGGCCGAATGGGGCAAGGCCGGCGACAATTCGCCGGTTCGAACCCTGGAACTGGGCGCCGCCGCCGCTGCGGCCGGCGGGGTGATTGGCGTCGGCTCTGCCGGCCTCGGTCGCTGGCGTCAGCATCGCCGTGAGCACCCCATCGGCAACCCACCCGAGGACGAATGACGCATGGACCTATTGAGCTTTTCCAGGGGACTCGGCCTCAAAGTCGCGATCGCGATCTTCTGCATGGGGGTCGCCTGGCGAATCCTCGCATTTGTGCTGTTGAAAATACGCCGGGATTTCAACAAGCCCCGCGAATCCATCCTCAAGTATTCGATCGGGGGCCTCATCACGACCATGGCTCGTTCATGGCCACACCGGGAATTCATCGGCCGAACCGGACCCGGAGAGGCGCTCGGCTACAGCTATCACCTCGGCCTGTTTGCGGTCGTACTGCTGTTCACGCCACATATACTCTTTCTCGGCAGCCTCTTCGGTTTCACGTGGCCCGGACTGCCGAGCAGCGTGATCACGATCATCTCGGTGCTGACGTTGACGCTCTTTCTCGCCGTGCTGTTCCGCCGCGTGACCAATCCGGTGATGCGGATGCTGTCCAACTTCGATGACTATTTCAGCTGGTTCGTCACGATGCTGGTGCTGGTGACGGGCCTCGCCGCCACGGCCCATGTCGGGGCGCCGTATGAGACCCTGCTGGCGATCCACATCCTGTCGGTCGATCTGCTGCTCATCTGGTTTCCATTCGGCAAGCTCATGCATGCCTTCTACATCATGCCGTCACGGGCGATCAACGGTGCCCTCCTCGCCCGCAAAGGAGCGACCTCATGAATGACGTCCTCGTACCGGCCCTCACACCCGCGGCCCGGGTTGCCGGCGCGATGAAGGGGTTCGCCCAGGAAATCGGGGCGTTGAGCGCGTTTCGGATGGAGTCCTGCATCCATTGCGGCATCTGCGCCGAGGCCTGCCACTACTACATAGCGACGGAAGACCCCCAATACACGCCGATCTGGAAGATCGAACCTTTCAAGCAGGCATACAAGCGGGAAGCGAGCGCATTGGCGCCGCTGTATCGTCTGTTCGGATTCAAGCGCGAGGTGACCGCAGACCAGCTGACCCAATGGCAACACCTGCTGTTCGACAGCTGCAATATGTGCGGCCGCTGCAGCCTGATATGTCCCATGGGGATCGACGTCGCGGAATTGATCGAACAATCGCGGCACGCCATGTTCGAGGCCGGACTTGCCCCAAAGGAATTGTACGACAAGGCCGCCCATCAGCAGCTGACCGGCCAGCCCGAGGCCAGCGCGGAGCCTTATCGGGATCAGCTGCTCGCCATTGGCCTGAAATTTGACGTGCCGGTTCCCATGGATCAGCCGGACGTGGACATCATGCTGTGTGTTCCCCGCACGGATATAGAACACTATCCGACCGCAGTCGCAGCGCTCGCCCGCGTCATGCAATACCTCCGGTGCTCGTGCACCTTTCGCAGCGATGGTCTGGTCGCGGAAAACTACGGCTATTACGCGGGCGGCAAGGACTGGCAGCGTGACATCAGCCTGCGCCTGATCGATCAAGCCATCGAGTGCCACGCAAAAATTCTGCTCATTCCCGAATGCGGCCACGCCTACACCGCGCTTCGCTGGGAGGCTGCTGATCTTTATGGCAGGGCGCTGCCCTTCAAGGTCTTGAGCGTCACCGAATTCCTCGGCGAAGAACTCAAGGCGGGCCGGTTGAAACTTGGGCCGAGCACCCTGGGCACGGCGACGTTCCAGGATCCCTGCGAGCTCCGGCGCAAAGGCGGGGTCAACGAGGCTCCCCGCGCATTGATGAAGGCCATGAAAGTGGATCTGCGTGAGCTCGAGAACCACGGCGGATTCAGCTTCTGCTGCGGCGGTGGCGGCGGCGTGCTCGACATCGAGCAGGCGAAACCATTGCGCTACCGCACCGTCGAGGTCAAGCTCCGCGAGATCGACGCGACCGGCGCGCAGACATTGATGACGAGCTGTTCCGACTGCCGCCGCACCTTCGACGACGCGCAGGCGCATTTCTCGTGGGACAAACGCCCGCAAAGCCTGCTCGAGCTGGTCGCGGACAATCTGCTCGGCAGCAACCGGTCAGACAGCGGAGCCACGCCGTGAGCGCACAGACCATCGTGGTCGATCCGGTCACACGGATCGAAGGGCATCTGCGCATCGAGGCGCAATACGACGGCTCGGTGATCACCCAGGCGTCGAGTTCCGGTACCATGGTGCGCGGCATCGAGATCATCCTGAAGGGCCGCGACCCGCGCGATGCGTGGGCCTTTGCACAGCGCATTTGCGGTGTCTGTACGCTGGTGCATGGCATCGCGTCGGTGCGTGCCGTGGAAGACGCCTTGAGCTACGAGATCCCGGTCAATGCGCAGTTGATCAGCAACCTCATGATCGCGACGCAGTTCGTGCACGATCATGTCGTGCACTTCTACCACCTGCATTCGCTCGACTGGGTGGACGTGATTTCGGCGTTGAAGGCGGACCCGAAAGCCACGTCGGCGTTCGCGCAGTCGATCTCCGACTATGCCCGCTCTTCGCCCGGCTATTTTGCGGACGTGCAGACGCGGATCAAGAGGTTGGTCGAATCCGGTCAGCTCGGGATATTTGCGAATGCCTACTGGGGAAATCCGGGCTACAAGCTGCCGCCGGAGGCGAACCTGATGGCGGTCGCGCACTACCTCGACGCCCTCGCATGGCAGCGCGAGATCGTCAAACTGCAGACCATCTTTGGCGGCAAGAATCCGCATCCGAACGTGCTGGTCGGCGGTGCTCCCGCGGCCATCAGCATCCACACGGGGGCCGGCACCGAATCGACCGCGGTCAACCGCGAAGGCCTCGCCCTGGTGGCATCGGTCATCGAAAAGATACGCCGCTTCGTCGATCAGGTGTATCTGCCCGACGTACTGGCCATCGCCTCCTTTTACAAGGACTGGTTCACCAAGGGCTTCGGGGAAGGTGTCGGCAACTTCCTGACGTACGGCGATTTCTCGCAGGTGGGAACCCATGATCCGGGGACCTTCTGGGTGCCGCGCGGTGCCATCGTCGATCGCGATCTATCCCACATCGAGGAAGTGGACCTGAAGGCGGAGGCCGAGATCCAGGAGTTCGTGGCGCATTCCTGGTATGACTACCAGGGCGGCAAGGACTTGGGCCTGCACCCGTGGGCCGGGGAGACCCGGCTGGATTATTCCGGGCCGCCGCCGCCCTACGCCAATCTCGACACGGCGGCGAGCTATTCGTGGATCAAGTCGCCGCGCTGGAAGGGGCATGCGATGGAGACGGGGCCGCTCGCGCGGGTGCTCATGCTCTACGCGAACGGCGACGAACGCACCAAGGACCTGGTCGATACTTCGCTCGCGCAGCTGAACCTGCCGCTCGAGTCCCTGTTTTCGACCATGGGGCGCACCGCAGCGCGCGCCCTGGAAGCGAAATTATTGGGCGACGCCATGCCGCATTGGTACGACCGTTTGATGGCTAATATCAATGCCGGCGACGTTCGTACGTTCAATGAAAAAAAATGGGAGCCGTCGACCTGGCCCAAACACGCTCGCGGTGTTGGTTTCATGGAAGCTCCACGCGGTTCGCTCGCGCATTGGATCGTCATCGACGACGGCAAGATCACCAACTATCAAGCGGTGGTGCCGACGACCTGGAACGCCGGGCCCCGGGATGCGGCCGGCGTCGAAGGCCCCTACGAGGCGGCACTCAAGGGCCATCACATCCATGATGTGAAACAGCCGCTCGAGATTCTGCGGACCGTGCACAGCTTCGATCCCTGCCTGGCGTGCGCCGTGCACGTCGTTGATCCCGACGGCGAGGAACTGATCCAAGTTCGCGTGCAGTGACCCTGGGTGTCAAGAGGCGGGCTGCGCGTCCCGTGCTGCCCTGGACTCCGCCTTCCGTTTGATGGCGCCCAGCAGGTGACGGTGGAACAGGTGGCACACCGCTTCCTCGACCGGCTGCAACAACCAGCGTGGCCGGTTGGGGCAGGTATACCGCGTCGTCATCGACAGTTCCGTATGCCCCCCCGCCAGTTCGCGCAACGCGTAACAGCCGCCGGACAATTGCACGCCACCACCCAGATTGAGTCGTTGCTCGACGACCAAGAATTCGTACAGGCGATGCGGTTCAACCTTCGTCAGTCGCTTCAGCAGGTGTCCGCCTTGATAGAGGCAGGTCGCCTGATCGCCGACCGCCGACTTGGCGCCTTCGGTGCGGATGGGGCGCGGCAGCAGCATTCTGAGGTATAACGGCGGCGCCTCGTCGAGGCCCTCGTAGAACACGAGGCTGTTCCATACTCGTTCCGGCGTAGCGTCCACATCGATACGGGTCACGACAATGACCGATTGCTGGACGGTCGACATATTTTGCGTGGCGGTTGAATTCATAAGGTGGCTCTCGGTGGATTGAAATGATCATGGGAATGAAAGCAGGGCGGCGGCCTTGACCTCGACGATGCCCCAGAGCATGGCCCGGTCATCGGCGGCGCGGTTATCCGCGAGCATCGCCGGCGGTTCACGAAAACTTCGCTGCACCACGAGTGCCTCGGGTGTGGCGGCACGCCGAATCGCGGCGTACAGCCGGTGCCGGTAACCTTCCGAGGCGCCGTCCAGGATATTGGAAATCGCAAATCCGTCGAAGCTGCCCGCGGGCTGCTCCTCGAGAAACCCGGCGGCATCCGCGTGGACTGACCGAATGGTCCCCGCCTCCGGCGGCGCTGCAACATCGGCAAACTCTCCGAGCAGAAGCGCGCGGGCGTGAGGATTGGTCCGATTGGCGTGCAAACCGAAGCATCGTGCCATGCGCTGTCGCAGCACCGCTCCAAGGCGGCTCGGCAGGAAATCAAGGAAGGAGGCGGCATAGACCGTACGCAACGTGGTCAACGACAGAAAGCCATCGACGCTCGCCCGAAAACGCCGCGTATCGAACACGCGGGTCCAGTACGCCGTCTGTTGCACCGGATTCTCGAGATCGAGGAATTCCTTCAATTGGGCGCGCCGCCAACCCACCAATGGCGCAAAGGCGCGGCCGAAGGACATGAAGTTCTCCGCCGCTCCGCGAAAGCCACGCTCGCCCGCGAAGCGACGCTGCGCATAAGCGAGTTGTACCGCATTGATGTCGACGGCCACCACTTCATGATTGGCGGCGAGCGCGAGGGCCGTGCAGCCTGCCGAGGCGATGCAGAAGATCCGGGCCGCCTTGCCGAAGGCACGGGTCTCGATCGCCGTGTCTTCGTACATGCGCCCGAAAAGCACCTTGCCGGTGCCGCGTCGCGCATCGAACCGCCCGTGCTCCCAGACGGTCGAATCGGACGCGGCCGTCATGCGAGCAGCGTCGTGCCGGCGCCCACCCAGACCAGCACGAGAAATGCAAAGTTCTTGACGATCATGCCGCCCGGATCCGGAATGATGTGGCGTGCCCAGAGCAGGCCGTTACCGTTCAACGCAATGAGGAGCACCGTTTGCGCGGTCGCGCAGGCCATCGGCGAGATCGCCATGATTGTCCATGCGGCCAAACCGACTTCGACCGCTCCCAACGCGAGCAGAAAGGGCGTGCCGATACGGGGACCGAAATAGGGCACGGCCGCCACGACCTCGAACTCATGAGGCTGGCCGCGCAGTAATTTGCACCAGAGGCCCTCGTAGAGCCAGACCGCCGCCACCGCGACACGAATCAACCAGAGCGGTGGCAGCGGCGTCGCGGTAATGGTCATCTCGGTGGAGTCAGGGGTGCGTGAGTTGCACCATAGCTGCGCCGGCCTCCGACATCTGTACGTTGCCGCACACACTAGAACTTGCTGGTCGCGCGAATACCGAATGTTCTCGGCGGTTCGAGGAAGGCCGTCGCGCCCGTTGCGAGCGCGGGAATATTGCTGCCCCCCGCCGTCGCCGCAATCACCGCCACGTTCTCGATGTTCTTGACCCACAGACCCACGCTCCAGCCGTCGGTGGCGGCATGGTAGGTGAACGAGGCATCCGTCTTGATGTAGGGTTGCTGCCTGCCGCCCGGTGTGTGACTAAAGTCGGCATAGAAGGAGTCTTCATAGCGAGAGTTCGCCTGGGCGCGCAGGAAGCCCGGTCCGACCTGAAGATCGTGAAAAAAACCGACCCCGACGGTCCAGTCGGGAGAATATTGCAGCTGAAATCCGTCATAGTTCGCGCTGCCATCCGGTAGTTCGAAGCGGATGTTGCGGGCATGGAGATATCCCACCGACACGTTCACCCGATCGTCGTCATCCGGCCGGAACGCAACATCGAGTTGATCGCCGTAGATCCCGGTCTTCTGCGCGTTGAATGTCTGGTTGGAGTTGAGCACCGTATTGTAGGCGGACGAAAACAGGCCCCGATAGTCGTAGTAAAAGATCTCGTCGTTCACCTGTAACCGGCCACCCCACTCGCGGCTCTTGGTGCCCGCGGTGTAGGCGGTCAGCGTCGCCGGATTGACCGCATTGCTGAGCGTCGGCGTGCTCGCATAGGCATTGAAGGTTCCAGGCTGGTATCCGGTCTGCGTCGCGACGTACAGCAGCACCTGCGGCTCGAGATCGAAGTCGAGGCCGGCCTTGTGATCGAGATGGCTGAAATTGCGGCCATAGGTGAAGGGCGCGAGCCCGCCACTCCCCATGAATTGTCCCTGACCGACGCGGTCGTCCACGCTCGAGCGGCCGCCGAGCGTTGCGCGTAGCCGCTGCGACAGATTGAACGACACCTGACCGAAGGCGGCCTCCCCCTCGATCCGGCCGTAGTTGACGATGCTGACCGGGATGCCCGCCGACGGCGTGAAACTGCCAAAGGTGAAGATGCCGTGGCTGTCGAGGTCGTACGCATACAACCCGGCAATCCACGTACCCCAGGGTTGAGTCGCGACGGCACGCAGTTCGTTGGTCACCTGCCGATAATCGTTGGTCTCATTGCCGGGAAAGGCGCCGAGCCAATAGTCCGGTGACGTCGCGACACTCAGGTACGATGGAATCCAGGTGAGCGTCACGCCGGGCGCCAGTCCGAGGTCGATCTGGCTGCCTGCCATCCTGTTGAAATAACTTTGTCGCTCCGCCATCGGTTGCCCGTCGGGCAGATTGGCCGCATAGGGCCCCGGAAATTGATCGTTCCACGGATTCGACGTGAGATAACTGTTCGGATCCAGCCTGCCGGTGACCGGGTTGACCCCTTTGATGACCAGATTCGGCGGATGTCCGTCTTTCGATACCGAGGATCCCCACAGATACACGGTGAGCCCCTCGAGCGGTCGATACGACAAGGACAGTCGCGCGCCGAGATCCTTCTGTGAATCCGCACCGGAGGTCATGTAGCCGTCGTGGGTCAGATAATCGACCGCCAGACGTGCCGCCAGGGAATCTCCGAGGGGGAGATTCTGCACCGCGCTCACGTGAACCTGCGAATAATTGCCCGCTTCGAACAGGGTGCTCGTCTGGTAGTCCATCGTCGGTCGGCGGAAGTTGACGTTGACCGCGCCGCCCAACGCATTGCTGCCGTACAACGTCCCTTGCGGGCCGGGCAGCACTTCGATCTGTTCGACGTCGTAGAGCGGAACGCTGGTCGCCTCCCGCGGGATCGGGACGCCATTCAGATTGAAGGCATTGGGTGATGACAACTGCGGGAAATCGAGCGTGCTGCCCACGCCCCGGATATAGATCTCGGTCGCTGCATTTTCCTGCTGAAACCGCACCGACGGCACGAAGTCCTGTACGCCCCGCACATCCGTGACCCCGTCAAATGTCAGCGAATCGCCGTCGATCGCCGTGACCGCCGCCGGCAACTTCTGCTTGGGTGTGGGGATCTTATCCGCCGTCACGATGACCTCCTGGAGCACCGCGGAATCGAGGTCGATCGCCATCGCCGGGGATCCCAAGCCGAAGGTCAGCACGATGGCTGCAAGCCCGGCCACCTCAGTCCGAACGGCGGCGTCAGGCAGCCGGCGCATCGTACAGGGCATGCGCTCGGCGCTCGAAGGACGTCAGTGTGTCCGTAATCATGACGGGCGCGAGTTTGTTCGCAGCCACCTGCAGCAACGGTGACCTGAATTCGAATTCCGCTGCGATGCCGATGTGACAGCCGCCGGTGCTCAATTCGGAAATCTGCCAGGAGAACGAATACCGCCGGAAGGGACCCTCTGTCGACGTGACGTCGATGCGCCGCGGCCTGTCGAGCACCGCTTTTGAAGTGAATTTCAACTGCAGCGGTCCCACACCCATGGTTTGGTCGACGTGCCAGACGTTGCCGTCACGCTGGGTGATGCGCGCCGCCATCCAGCCGTGCAGAAACTGCGGATATTTCTCGATGTCGGCGGCCAGATCGAACACCTGTTGACGGCTGAAAGGCAGCTTTGCCGACGCGCTCTCGATCATTCCGGTCAGCTCCCCTCAGGCAGCTTGTGAGCGATCCCCTTGTGACAGTCGATGCACGTGACTCCGCCGTTACCGAGCGATTGATGCGCGCTCGCGGCGGCAGCCGGCTGCTGCGCCAATGCCATGGCTGCCGGTGTATGGCAGCTGCGGCACTCGGCGGAATCGTTGCCGTCGAGCTCCTTCCACACCGTCTGTGCCATGTCGAGGCGACGCGCCTCGTATTTCGCCGGTGTGCCCAATGTGCCTCGCAAATGACCCCACACACATTTATAGGCTTCCATGTGCCGTACCAGGCCCGCCGCAAAGGTCGGCGGCACGTGGCAATCGGCACAGCCGGCCCGCACGCCGACCGGATTGATGTAGTGCACGGTGTGCGACATTTCCTGCAGCGACTGCCGCATTTCGTGACAGGAGAGGCAGAACTCCTGCGTCGATGCGTACTGCAGACTGCCGAAAAATCCACCGGTGAAGCCGATGCCGACGATGAAGGCAAGCACGCCGCCGACGGGTATGCCCAATAGGTACCAACGCTGCGGACGTCGCCACAACCATGCAGCGAGACCGCGGCGTACGGGCTTCGGTGAATTCATCGGATCCCCAATAACGTGAGCGTGGGCGAATCTCTCGGAGGAGACGCGTGCGACAAGGTTGAGGATCGTAGGAGATTCTCCACCGCCACTCCGTGCGCCAGCGTACAGACGCTCATCTCATTCGCCGGATACTTTGCAGACGAAGGGCGTCTGGTCGCATGCAAGCGATCGCTGATGTCCATGGATGCGAGTGCCAACCGGGAGAAACACGAATGTCTTGCGCTCCATCGCTTTGGCGACTCCCTTGCACGCGCGTGACTGCGCTGCCTGCATTCCTGTTAGTGGCGTTCCTTGCCGCATGCAGCGGCACCACCGGTGTTTCCGGTCCTGCCGGCACCACGGGAGCCACAGGCGCCACGGGACCAACCACCACGGGCGCCGCACTCAGCGTCAGCACCGCGACCACGATCACCGGCAAGATCTTGAGTGTCACGATCGCGGGGCCGCCGGTGGTCAAGTTTCAGCTCACCGACGAGAACGGCGCGTTCCTGCAGGGGCTGCCCGCCGCCGATCTCGGGTTTGCGATAGCCCAGCTCGTGCCGGGTCAGAACGGTGCGTCGAGCCGGTGGAACTCCTATATCTACGGCACCGTGGCACCGGCTGAGTGTCCTGCCGGCGTGGCCGCCTGCGCGACGACGCCGGAGACCCAGGCCATGGTCGAGGGGGCGGCGACCGGCGTGCTCGTCGATAACGGCGACGGGACGTATCAATACACGTTTCACAAGGACATCACCCATGATCCGATCGTGATTTACAGCGCGGCTCTCACGCACCGCGTCGCCTTCGAGATCCGCGGACTCGCGCAGGCCAACAACGCGGCCTATACGTTTCAGCCGTCGACCGGCGCGACCACCGGGATATTCAGCCGGGAGATCGTCGACACGGCCACCTGCGACAACTGCCATACCTCGTTTGCGACCTCGCCGACCGGAACCTCGGTCGCGCACGGCGGTGCCCGGGTCGAAGTGCAGTACTGCGTCATGTGCCACAACCCGGGAACCACCGACCCCGACAGCGGCAATACGCTCAGCATGGCGGTGATGATCCACAAGATCCACACCGGAAACACGATGCCCAGCATCCAAACCGCCACCGTGCCGAATACGACGCCCACGCTGGGGCAGGGCTACTGGATCGTGGGCTACGAAGATTCACTCTCGAACTTCAACACCGTGCGGTATCCGCAGGACACACGCAACTGCATCACCTGCCACGTGCAG
>Ga0116230_10004792_pt1 | contig 13257 bp, 6 predicted proteins | sample S1TSphfallax_3_FD_88678 | JGI IMG/M metagenome (GOLD analysis project Ga0116230, IMG submission 88678) | Host-associated microbial communities from peat moss isolated from Minnesota, USA - S1T2_Fd - Sphagnum fallax MG | ecosystem: Host-associated > Plants > Peat moss > Unclassified | place: USA...
TTTAAAACTTTTTTTCCTTTCTGGAACTACACATTTTGTCCATTTTGGGAGTAAAGGGCATAGCTCTCTTCTAAAGGCAAAGCCAAAAAAAAATTTATTGATTTTTTCTTGCTTTGCGCCTTTTTGGTTTGTAGAGAAAAAAAACCCGCAAAGGTCGCAGGGCGACTTTTTTACCATGTAAAGACACATTTATGGATGATTATGATGGAATCTAAAATTGTAATAGTTTAAACTATAATCCTTCAAAAAACTTTGACAACTTTTGATTCATTATTTTTTATGGGGATCGAAATATAAGGTAATAAAGGACTGCAATAAAGACTAGGTCCTTTTCGTCTTGTGTAATTCACCCTAAGGATTTTCACCCACTAAAAGGACTTATAAATAGACTTCAAAACTTTTGAAAATTACATATATTTTGAAATCTTTTCATAAGCCTTGACATAATAATATTTTTAAAATTAAAAAAAAATTGAAGAATCATTTGAAGATTTTTTACAAAATATTCTGAAAATATTCTTCCAAAAATAGTCCCAAAAGCAGGCAGGCGGGTGCGGTTCATGTTATCTTGTTTTCACCCACTTTCATATAATGCCTTTTAATGAATAAATGACTCAATGATAATACGATGTGATGACATTATACCAAAAAGGACTTTTGGAAGGATTTTGATGATCAAATTATTTTTTGTACTTTAAATTATGGGTTTTTTTTATTAATTCTTTTATTCATTGAAAATAATAATTTAGATGTTCATTTGTCAAATTCAAAATCTTTATAACAAAAATTACAATATGAAATTTCTTTTATGATGAATGTCAATGAAAATTTACAAAATGATTTATGTGAATCAAGGTATAATATTTTCATAGTGTTTATTTTCCTCTATAATGGATTCTAGATGTGCCTAAAATTGTTACACTTAATGTGTTTTCACCCTTCTAGTAAAACTTTATTAAAAACATAAACCAATAGGAACAAGGTTAAAGGTTGTATTTCAACTTGATGTTGAACATACACAAAATAATTTCTAGAGGGCACATTTTATTTATATTCACAATAGTAAAAGACCCCCATTTTTCAACCACAATATTTTCAACTACAAGTCCTTTTCAACTGTCTCAATCATAATTATTTAGTTATTTAATTAAATAATTCAGTCTTACCAAGCAAGTTGAAACATCAATTATTTTGGTAGATAGTTGAACCTAAGTCTCAACTAAAAGGATAGTCACAAAATATTTTGGACTAATGTATTAGTTGCAATTTTGCCACAACTATCTTTCAACTATATGGACTATTTGTAAATATAGTAGGTCTTACCTATATTAGGTACTTATTAATTACTAATAAGTAGATACCTACCTAGTTACCTACCTAATTAGTAGTTAGGTACTTAATTAGTGTGTATTTAAAGCACTAAGTAACTAGGTCTTTAATAGGTAGGTTTAACTTTTAATTAGTTAATAAGTACCTACTTACGATATATATATATATATATTCCCACTTAAATTAGTATAACATAGGTCTATATTATTATTATTATTACTATTATTATAAATATTTAATAATGATGATAATAGTTTTTTTTAATTTGTTAGATATTTCTTTGTTTAATATATAGCTAATAGGTGGATTATGTTAGTATAGCATAACTAATGGATAGGGTAGACATGCCTATCACCAAACCTTTACCATATTTTTGAAGTTTATTGTCTTTTTGGAAAACACTTCCACACATATGTCAAATGCTTTAGAACTATTTTGCCATTGGACATGGCAAAGGTGAAGTAGAAGGAATAAGTGCCTTATTGAAAAGGGAGCTCCATAAGGAGCAAATCAAACTTGATGGCATGAAGATCCATAATGCTAGTGAGGAAATTAATTTCTTAAAAGTTGAAGCCAATAAATTTGGTGTTGTGCATGCAAGTGCATGAAAGATAGCAAACAAGATTATTTGGGAGGTAAAAGTGGGGAATGTTGATAGGAGCAATGGCTTTTATTGTGCAATTATACATGGGAGTTCGAAAGTTCACCAAGTATGATATGTGACATGTCAAGATCCAACAATGTTTGAGTACAAAGACTTGTCATGCTTTTGCGTTCAATGTCAAGATTTTCTAGTAGACTTTGCATGCAATACAATTACTTCCAAACTGTCATTGAATTTATTTTTTTATTTCCAAGGTGTTAGTATTGAAATGCTTGCCACTGGTCCATGATGTGTAGAGAAGTACAATTGTACTTGAATGTGTCAATATTGAGTTTTTGTTATATCTTGAGTGTAGGCAAACCATGTCTTCCCTTGGTAGTTAGTAAGGTTGAAGCCCACTAATCCAATTGAAGTGCGAGAAACATTGCATGACTTTGAAGATGAAATAGAATATGGCAATGGGGGAGAACAAATGGTAGAGGACATTCATGGGGGGACAATGTGGTAGTCAAGTGCCAAACTTCAATGGATGAATAATATTGAATTTTACTATGTGACAAGGGTCTACACATGGTTACACAAGGTTTTAAGGACGATTGGGGTCTAGACTAGGTGCTTGGAGATTAGGTCATTCAAGGCGTTTAGTATGAATGTCTATGACCAGGTAGTAGGTCATATATCCTACTAAAAGATTCCCCACCTACTATTGTTTTCTCACATTTAATACTTGCTTCCAAATTTAGGATGCCACCTACTACCCATGATGTGAAAGATTCTAATGCAACCTATGAACTCACATCTAATGTGAGTCACATCATCCAACAAGGTTTGGGAGCTCATACACTAGCTAACATTGATGATGAATAATAATTATTAAATTGAACTTATGTATTGCAACTAGCAAATTTTTTGTATAGATTTTGTACGTTGAAGATTTTGTGTTAATGGATTTGAAGTAACCAACATGACCTATTTACCTTGTTGGAGGCTCTTTTGGGCGTGCTCTAGCCCTTTTTGTTGCTACAAGGAATGCTACCTTAGACTTGGTTTTGATTCTTGCCAACCTTAGTTTATGAGAAATTGTGTTATGTTTTTATAATTGAACATCATTTCCAAAAGGAGGTCAATCTATCAAGATTCACAATCCAAGGGAAAGTTTAATGCTAAATAACTAGAGGATCAAATTTATGGGTGCACTTTAAGTTGTGGACAACCTGCCATCTTTTTAAGAAAATGTTTCAATGTTATTTTGATTCAATATTTTGGCATGTAAATTATTTAGTAGGTTTGATTGGTTATGTAGGGTATCAAAGCTCACTTATATTGTCCTAGGATTGAGCTACAATGCACATTGTAGAATTGTTTTAAACTTTTAATGTCTTCTTTTCAATATTGTTGAAATAACCAACATGACATGACTAGGATCTTTTTATTACTTATGGTACCTTTTGATATTGATTCAATAAGTAGGTTGGAACACAAATAGCACCATGGTGGTCCTGCATGCAAGAAGATTACTTGGAATAAGGTTTATTTCAGTTTAAGAGGACATTTTTTTTCTCTGTTGGCTTGTTACTATTATGTTTGTAAACTATTACAATTTTAGGATAGTTCAAAATTAAAGCATTTACAAACGTGTTCATTATTTTTGGAGTATTTTATAAAATCAAAGTTTTGTTTTGACTTCTTATGCCTAATTTTCAAGTCTAATCGAATGATGATAATAAATAAATAAATAAAAGACTTGCTTCATCAACTTGTATCAATTTTGTTTATGGAAGGAATATGAAATTTACAAATTTACAAATGTTGTTTCTGGTCCAACCAAATTATGAAGGATTTATTTTGTCAATGAACATGTTGGTCAAATTTGGAATCTGAAATGTATTCACAACTGAATACATTTCTATTATGATGTGTGATCATAAATGTGGTCAATTGTGAATTAACTACCATTTTAGATTATGTGTTTTAAAGTTGGGATTCAATATTTAGATTCCAAATGTGATGAAGAGTTAGAGCTTAAATGTTTGTTTGTTTTTTCTTGAGCTTTAACTTTTGTCCAAATATTGTATGACAAGGGAATTTGTCCTTCAATTATCATGATGACTACATTGGTGGACAAAAAATTCTCAGTAGCAATTACCGCAACCCTACAAGATGTTCTAGTTGTTTTAAAAATCCAAGTCAAGTATTCAAGTGAACAATAATACTAAATGTCACACAAGGATTGCCATTTTGATGTTCACAATTGAAACTAATTTGAAGGCCAAGTTATTGCCATAGATGGGCATGCCATTGAAAGTTAAGCTTTCATATTCAACAAGTCTATAAATCCATCCATGCAACAAACACATCTGGAAAAACCAAATCTTAATTGTAACAACAACAAACTTTCACTTGTTCAAAATTATTGGTTGTGCATAATTGAACTTTCATTTGTCCAATCTTGATCTAGTTGTCACTCTTATCTTGCTTAAATCATGTTTACAAGTGTTTATAACATGATTGGGATTTTAGGCCTTAGGGGGTTTGCTAACCTTAATCATTTTTTCATTGCCATTCCCTACTACTAAAGTTTCTTTCATTCCATCAAATAGTTTATTTAATAGTTCCTTTGGAATGGTGACTGTTTTTTCTTGTGAGATGGTGGTCAACACATTAAGGATTAAGCTTTGAAGTATAGAACTTGCCTTGTCCCCTTCACTTTCATAATGACTCTTCTTGGGTGGGGGGAATTCTAAACATGTTCCTAAAGGGTTGAGTACAATGCTTGATTTCTTCTTGGGAATTATCTTCCCTACAAATGTTGGTGACAATGTTTTATCCATATTCTACCTAGGTGATGTTGGTTCAGCCACCATGTCTCTAGCACCTACACAACAACAATATAAAAAATGAGATATATGCAACTTAATGAAGTAAAAGGCCTAAAGTTCATATATATTAATGATGAATGAGCTCAAGATAAAAAATAGCCAACATATTAGAGTCCAAGTTGTTCATATTTTGTGTTGATTCTTTCAACCCCAACTCCTTGTTCTGCATCAACTAAGTCAAGGAGCATCTTTGCTTGAGATTTTTCAAGTAATTTCCTTTTTCGTCTATGGATAGTAGGAGATTTCACTTCCTCCTCTTCACCTTAAAAATCCTCCTAGATGTGGTGTGGTGACATGGCACTAGTTTTGGACTTGTTAGGTGAGGTTGAAGGAGTCAATTTCATATGATTTGAACATGATAACATACTAGCAAGACTTGATGTTTGTGTGTGCTCATAGTGTGTTTTGTCAATGGAGCTTGTGTCACCATACTCAATACATTTCACCTTAGTTGTTGCACCTACAACCCAATTGTTAAAACATTTTAGCCCACAATTGAAATTCATGTTTCTCTAAGCACATAGTAATGGTACAAAAAAACAAATAAGAGAAATGCATGTATAAAAACATGGATATTAAAAGATGCTCTTTGAGCTTTGTCCTCCAAAGCTTTCATGCATACCTTACTAATCTTTTTCATGTCATGTTTGAAGTCCAATAATCCATCCACATCCTTAATTTCCTCCACAATTGCAGGTATTATAGTAAGATTTTGTTCCCCAAATACAAATGCATATGAGTCCAAGTTTTTGTGAATTTGAAAGGTCATTCCTCCTTGCCTCTCATATTTGTCACTGCAATTTGAACTTTTAGTAGAAGGACCTTTCAACAATGAACTTGTGCTCATGTATTGTGCCTTTTTTCAACTAGTAACAACAATAGCTTCTGCCTAGTTAACTGGATGGCCTTTGGTTTTTGCTATCCAACCCTTCACTAGCCACAAGTATAAATCATTGTTTGTGATATCGCAAGTGCCTTAGACTTTCCACTATAAATTTTCCAATTGTTTTCTTTGTTCCTTTGATAACAAAGGATTAACGATTCAGAACTTATTAACATTAATTGCCAAAGACTTATACAATGTTAGCAATGGTAACTGGAGCATTAGTAATTTGGATTAGGATCCATTCCTTTAGCTAATAACTTCTTAACCTTTTCAAAAAAATTCACATCATAGAATTTATAATCAACCCAAGGCCATGTGGAGTACTCAAGGTCAATATCTTTCTTGCAAGGGTTCTTTTCCTTTCTTTCGTCCTTCCCCATCATGAATTTAGGACCTTCAAAATTTGTTTTTACAAGCAAATAATTTATTAGTCTTCCTGATGGAATAGATCCTAATTACGCATAGCCATACTTGTATTAATTATAATACAAATCATTTACAATTGGTAGCCAAGAAGATTGTTTATGGCATTTGGTTTCCCAATTTACTTCAATAGACATTTGTTGTAATAAAAGCTAAGTGCATATTGTAATTCTATGGGCTAGAAAATGACCAATTGTAACACAATGACATATGAACATAATGAACCCACTCATAATGGAAAACATAAGACCAAACTGATTGCATGGTGTTTTAGATGAAAGAATAACTTGCCTTCAAAAGATTTTATACTTTGAAAAAACTTGATGGTACAACTAGATTGATATTGGTTATAAAAATTAAAGCTTTGCAAAGTGAACACACGGTCAATTAGGTTTTTTTGCCATGATTAGTTACAAAATTAATTCAATGTCCATGAACCAACTCAAAGCTTTAATCAGCAAAAAGATGTTGACTTACCAAGAACAAGGCTTTCCTTTTGGAATTCAAAAGGATAAAATCATAATAAGAACTCAAAGTTCATAGTAACTCCTACTTATTCAAGTAAGAAAAACTTGATTAAAACTTCCTTTTGGAAACACATAGTGTTGCCACATACACTAGTAGAAATGAAAACAAAGCAAAATTTGGTTTGTCCTATGCTTGGGATCATACAAAACATTGCCTGAAATTTGCAGCTCCTTGAAGAGCTTTATGGTATAAACGAATGAATATCTACTTGTGAAGGTCCAAAATTCTACAAACTATACACACAATTCATTAGATCTTGTTATTATTATCACCTATAGAATTAACTTATAATTAATATACATCAATCAAGTAGTATTAAAAGTTTTATTGATATTAATTTTGACAAAGTAATAGAACAAAAATGAAAAAAAATTTGAATAAACTTGGTTCATCCAATGTTTTGGATCATATGTAACAACTTACTTGAACTTTTATAGTTTGGAAGATGCTACTTGATGCAACAACTCTGGATTTCTAGATGGAAAGGTCTAAAAAGATCTAAATAACACACACATAAGTAATAAGTTGAATCCATATAAGGTATTATTTCCATGACTTACACCATCAAAGAATTTTGACTCAACTTTTCAACTAGCATTAGAAAAAATCTAATGGTGAAAAGTCCTTCTACTTGACAAAGGTTTCCATTGTGTAAACTATCATTGACTTAGAATTGGTGTTTGCTTTCGAAAATCAACAGATAATATAGTTTATAAAGGATAGTTAATGCTTAGTTTTGGAAATTAAAGGACAATGTAGTTTACAAATTAAAACAATCACTACTTGCTTTTGGGGATCAAAGGTCCATGCACTTCAACAAAGACATAAATTAGGTAATTAGTGCTTACATTAATAACTCAAAGGACAATGTGCTTCACCAATTAGGACATACATCAAGGAATCAATACTTACACCTGGAAATCAAAGGACAACATGTGCTTCACCAAGGACATACATTCAGTAATCAATGCTAGCACTTGGAATTCAAAGGATAATGCATTTCACCAAGGATATACATCCAACAATTAATGCTTGCACTTGGAAATCAAAGGACATTGTGCTTCACCAAGGACATACAACAAATAGTCAGTGTTTGCACTTGGAAATCAAAGGACAATGCGTTTCACCAAGTCCACATATAACCAATAGTTAGTGCTTACACCTAAAAATCAAGGGACAATGCACTTCATGAAGGAAATGATCTAACAATTAATGCTTACACCTATAAATTAAACGATAATGCAATTCACCAAGGACATACATCTAACATATCATAGTGCTTACATTTGGAAATTAAAGGATAATGCATTTCATCGAAGACATGCATCTAGTAGTTTTACAGCTTCCAACTAGAAATCAAAGCATAATGCATTTCACTAAGGATAAAATTTCAATCTTCACCATTTACATTTGGAAATCAAAAGACAATGCAATTCAACATAAGGTTCATAGTAATGTTCAATATGGAATTCTTACTTTTGAAGGGATTGGAAAATGCATTTAAACATTTAAAGCAACAAGGTGCTGAAAATAAGTTATATTTACCCTCAAAGAAAATGAAGATCATCTTTTGGAAGCATGAAGGGTCTAGTGCCTCCAACATGTCCACATGTGTAAACCACATAAGAACTTGCAGTTGCTTTAGATTTTGTTTGTCACAACCTTAGCCTTGGGTTCGTGACCAAAACAAGGGCTTTCAAAGGTGTAGGCCACAAAGGAAGCCCATGAGTCACATCTCATGCTCCCGGGAATGTAGGAGAGTGTGAGGGAATGAACCTTCACACTCCCAAGTGAGCTTCCATTTTGGGACTTAGAGTGTCAATGGACTCCCAAATTTTTAGAAAGCGATTGTAGGGGTCAAAACCCATTGGATTGAGGAGTTCATCATATCATTGGAAAGATCTTGGAACGTAGATGTCTAAAATGGGCCCACATGACCCATTTGGACAATTCTAACACAAGTTATGGCCAAAAAAAGGGTTGGGAATTAGATTGACAATTTGATTCTCGACCACTAAAAGTCAAGAATCGCCCCAATTTCCTTGCATCCAAGTGGTGTGGTACATACCATTTGGAAAGCTCTCAACGAGGGCTACAACTTTGCTTGAAACCTCATCTCAATTGGAGGTTTGCACACAAAGTTATGGGCCGCCAAAGTTGCGGGAGTCCCAGTTGTGAGAACTTTGGAACTCCCACTTGGGAGTCCCAAGACAAAAGGACATTTGGGTGCTAGTCTCGTGGCCAGGCACATAATATATATAAGGGGGAAGGTGCTGGCTTCCCCCAAGTCTGGGCCGTGGTTAGTCTTATGAGTTCGTGTTTGCCCGTGGCTCATCTGTGCACCAAAGTGCTCCAATTACACATTAACCAACTTGTTGTTTGATTTGTGCATGTTCGTGTGAGTAAGTGAAGTGCTTGTCAATCTTCCTAGTCCCACCCCAGAGCTCCAACACACCCCTCTACCCCTGAAGTGTTGCAAGCCAAGGAGCACGCCCCAATTCCTTCACCTTCCGTTGTCACCTTTGGACTCACAGTTGAGTCCATCAAGGAGCTTGGGGGTGCGTCATTGTTTTATAACAAATCAAATGCATTAGGTCCTTAAATAATATCTATAAAGTTCATGCAATTAAAAATATAAGATCTCAACACCATGTTTGCTTGCAAACATAAGCAATGATCTACAATGAACACATGTGAAGTCATAGGCACCCAAAAAGATCACAATTCGGTCAAATGAGATTCCAAACAACCTTGCAAATGCCATTGTTTTTATAAATTTTTGAAGTAATTTCCATTTATTCTAAGCTTCAAAATTATAATGGCACAAATATGTTAATCAAACTAACAAGGTGCATGCTTAACTAACACCAAATATTTTTACAATGGGTCACATTAATAGAAATTGGCCAAAATGTAACCATTGTGCCATGTCATCATTTGTTCTAACATGAGCTCCATCATCTCATTGCCATCGCTTATGTTGCCATGTACATTTTACACCCTACCCCCTTTTGTTAGTTATTTTTATTTTCTTTTACTTTATGTTGTGCTACAGAAGACAATGACGAGTAGTTATTCATCATTATCTTCTTCTTTGTGTTGCCTTGGTACAAAAGACAACAATGAGTAATTGCATTCCTTCTTAAACCCTGCAGTTGAACAAAAAAAAAGAATGCAATATAAAAATATATGATTCAAAAATTATTTATGGATGGTATGTTTGCATACTTAAATTATATTTTAAATTAATGTTATTTGTATCTTATAATTAAAACCTAATTTGTTTTAGCATTTTTTTGTGTTAGGCACAACAAATGAAGCTTTTATGTTTGATGCAATTTGACTTGTAGTTTATCATTGTTAGTTGTTTATTCATCATTATGTAGGAAAAGTTGTAGTCATTGTAACAAACTATCAAACCAATATGGACATTGCATTTAGTTCATCTTCCTAAAATGAATAATCATAAATATGGAATTGTAGTCAAACTTGTAGTGAAGCTTTAGTGCACGTACCCACCATTTTTGTATTGAACCATTGTAGCTTAACTTAGCATGATCTTTTTATCACCATCATTTTTGCAAAAGTGGTTACTTGAACATTTTTGTATCAATCCACTTATTTTAATTTTGAAATTTAATTTCAGGATTTATGGATTTTGGGATCACTTTATGCCATGTTTCACACAATACCCCCATCCACTATGAATGAATTACATTTCCCATAAACCAAATGAGCAATAGCTTCATCTAATAGGGTTAACACATTTTGTGGCCATGCTAGAGTGTTCAAACAATACCTTCATGAATGCAAGTTGAAGTTGAATATTAAAATGACTAACTATGCAATACTTTCATGGTCTTCATCATGAAATACCCACACAATAACCTTTTTGAAAGAAATATTTTAATTAATTATATATAATTATATTGTTTGCCTTCATGAAATGAACCTTTGATGCATAAATTGGTTTGTTTATGTGAGTATTGCAAACTCTTGATCTTCTATTGTTAATGGTTTGGGTTCTCCATAATGCCTTTCAAATTGTAATACCCACCTTGTCAATTGACCCATATTTATATTACATTACCTTCATTTAAACTTTTGCTTAATTTATGTTTCAAATAAACAAGGGGGACATTGGGTTTTAGGTAACCTTTTTGTTAGCATTTATATTATTTTCATGGAATATTTTAAAGGTAAATTAATGTATTCACATACACAAATATACAAGGATGTTCATCTTTTTCTTTTGTCTTTCATCTACTAAAAGAGAGGAAAATGAAGGTGACTCCATGGCAAAGGTATGAATGATATAAACCTTTCCATTTGTTTTGTTTACATTTTATTAAAGGTTGGGGTTCCTCCCCCCAAATTAGGTCTAAACACAAGTTTTATTGGTACTTATATAAAATTGTTGTAATAGTTGTTCATATTTTTATTACAACTATGTATTTAATGTTTATAGTCTGTACACAATTTAGGGTTATGCAAAAATAATTCCAAAATTAAGTTTAACACTTAGTTGTAGAAAAATTGTTAAATTTTAACATTAAAGTTATGCAACCAATTTTTTTTGTGTTTATTTAATTGAAGGTCAATGTAGGGATTTTTGGTTGCATAAAAAGGTTTTAGCTCAACATTTTAGGGTTCATTTGTATAGGTCTACTTAGTTTTTCAAATTTTAACCTATGCGTCCATTAGGTTGTAATGTCTACATAATTAATTCATGATTTATGCAACAAAATTTACAAATTAAGTTAAGGGTTTTTTGGTCATTTGTAGGAAACTATTTAGTTTCTAGATGAAGGTTAAGATTCCATTAGGTCAAATGTTTACATAATTTAGGGTTGAGCAATTGATTGTGTAGGAATTATGTTGACCTAGACTTGGACATTTATATTAAATATTGTAGTTTTTCAAACTTTTTGGTTGTTTTAACCTAGGTGGTGGATGAGAAAGTATTTGTAATATTTGCATCTTCCAACCTTTTTATGACCTAAATATAATCGGTAGCAAAAATGATCTAAGTGAATTGCAAGGACTTGGGTTATTTGCATTTCAATTTTGTAATAGGTGCCCCATCTCAACATGTAGGTATTATGAAAATTTGGTCCACTATCATTCAAGTCTCATCACATCATGATTGTCCAATGTATGCAATGCCCTTAGTCATAGTTGTGCCATTGTGATGATAATTACTTAAAAGAAAAATAAAATAAAATAAAAATATGCAATATTTGCATTTGAAACATTAAATCCTAGTTGGATTTCTTATGTTTAAAGCAATACCCAAATGTTGCGCATAAAATATCCATTGTTAATGATATTAAAAAATATGATGATAGTTTTGAATTTTGTTATAATTAAAATAAAAATAAAGAAATTAGACTCATGATTTTTATAAAAAAAAGAATTGTAAAAGGATAAATAAATTTAACCAAAAAATAAAAATTTAACCAAAAAGAGATATAGGTTTGCTAAAATATAAAGTTTTAACCAAGAAGAAATAGAGGTTTTGCTAAGAGATAGAAATTTCACCAAAAAGAAATAAAAGTTTAGGAAGGAAGAGATATAAATTTTGTTAAGAGATAAAAGTAAAACCAAGAAGAGATAAAAATTTAGAATAATAGATATAGGTTTTGCCAAAAGATATAACTTTAACCAAGAAGTGATAAAGGTTTTGCCACAAGATAAAAGTTTAACCAATACGAGATAAAAGTTTAGCGAATAAGAGATAAACGTTTAGCTAAGAAGAAATATAATTTAGCTAATAAGAGACATAGGTTTTGCTAAGAAATAGAATTTTAGCCAAGAAAATATTTAGGTTTTGCCCAAAGATAAAATTTTAGCTAAGAAAAGATAAAAGTTTTGCCAAGAGATAGAGATTTAACCAAGAAGAGATAAAAGTTTTGTCCAAAGATAAAAATTTACTAAAGAAAAGATAAGAGTTTCACCAAAAGATAAAAATTTAGCCAAGAAAAAAAAAAGTTTTGCCAAGAAATAAAAGTTTAACCAAGAGAAAATAGAAGTTTAGCCCAAAATAAATATATGTTTTACCAAAAAATAAAACGTAGGTAACAAATTAGTTGTTAGTTTGTAGGCAGGGCTAAGATGTAGGTCAGCAGGGTAGCTAGTTGGGGGTTAGTATGGAGATCAGGGTTGGGAAAAAATTAGCAACAGAAAAAAAAGGTCAAAGGTCAGCAGCCAAAAAAGATTGACTGTAGTAGAATCTTAGATATAAATTCACTACGTTCATCCGTCTATGACGGAGCTCGGGTCCGTCATAGAAGGACGACCAGGCCCGGCTCGGCAAAAACGGGATTACCTTCTGTCTGTTAGTTATTACATTTTTGAAGTTACCTTCTTTTACCTAATTTACCTAAGTTACTTTCTACGAAGCAGATAGACACTATTGAAAATGTAACTATTGCTCCCCGGGGGCGGGGGGGGCCAGCACAGGGGGGTCGGCACGGGCAAGAAATTTTAATTAATGAAAGGACAAATTTCAAATTCTCAAGAACTGTCACCTTTGATTTTCCAAGCCCTAGACATCTACGGTCATGTTTTTTGTTTTTACTTTAGTCCATGGACCTTTTCGGTTTAAA
>Ga0116230_10004794_pt1 | contig 13255 bp, 15 predicted proteins | sample S1TSphfallax_3_FD_88678 | JGI IMG/M metagenome (GOLD analysis project Ga0116230, IMG submission 88678) | Host-associated microbial communities from peat moss isolated from Minnesota, USA - S1T2_Fd - Sphagnum fallax MG | ecosystem: Host-associated > Plants > Peat moss > Unclassified | place...
CGCCGAAGACTTCGTTGCTCTTCGGTCACAACGCTACGGCGTTGCTCCCTCATCGCGCCTCGCTTCGACGAAATGTTCGGTGCCGATCCGCGCGACGCCACTTTTTCACAGGCCTGCTAGATCTTGAAGACCTCGGAGAATGTTACTTGCGGGCCGTGGAACGCCGGCGAATTGCCGAGCGTGCCGAGCGGGGTGGCAACGCAAGCTCCGGTCGGCGCCAGCGCGAGTCCGGCGCACGACGAGGGGGTGCCGTTCGCTGAATAGAGCCGGTAGCCCAAGTGGTAGATTTGCTTCTCGTCCTTGCCGTAGTCGAGGCCGGCGAAGATCACGTTCTCGCTCAGATCGACGTTCGGCGGCCCGAGCGTATTGTACGCGCCGAACTCGGCCGTGCGCCCGGCGCCGACCGCGGCGAAGAGGCGCCGGTTGAGTTGCCGCGAGAGGGTCAGCACTTCCGAGGGATATTCCATCGCGACGCCGTCCGTCCCGAGCGCCGACGGCGCGCGCCGGGTGACCACGTCGGTGAGGTCGAGCGAGATGTCGGCGAATTTCGGATGCCAGCCGAGGTACGCGGCATAGTGCGCTTCCTTGCCGAGCGTTCCGGCGCCGAGATATTGCGGGGTGAAGTACGTGTCGATGAAGCCGGGCTGGTAAGCGTTCAGGTCGTAGGCCGCGACTTGCTCGAAGTAGCCGTACAGAAGCCGTACGTCGACTCGCTTGACCGCTTCGGTCGTTCCGCTGATGCGGAAGCCTTGCCGGTTCGGTGTCGTCACCGACGTGTCGGCGAGCTGATAGGTGCTTTTCAGGAACGGTGAGGGCCAGCGGCTCGGCAGGCTGAAGAGGTTCTCCGGCGCGATTCCATAGGGCACTTGCAGCGGCGAATACTCCGGCTCGAAGCGCACCAGTTCGCCGCTCAGATCGAAACTCGCAAACCCCTGATGGAGCTTGCCGTAATAGTATCCGCCGCCCGCGGCGTCGCCGCCGAAGATCGTGCCGCTCGCCGCGTAACTCGAATGCGCGATTTGCACGACGGCGTCGGCCGTCGCGCCGACCGGGACGTTCGCGCTCGCGCCGAAGCTCGTCTGGAGCTGGCCGCCCAGACACGATGAGGCAAGGCCACCGAGATAACTCGGCACGATGCCCAGCGTCATGCACGTGGGCGAGACGATGCCGCCGTAAAGCGTCGAGGTCTGAATCGGCGCGCCACCGCTATCCGCGTGCGAGAAGGCAAAACCGTAGCGGGTTCCGGCACCCTCGTTGAGATCGACCGAGAACAGCGTGAGATGGACCGGCGTCTGCGGCACGGTGGGCAGATCCGCAATCGTGAGTTCGTAGGTTTGCGTATCGTGCTTGTACGTGAAGTCGCCGCCGTGCAGCGGCAGCGACGCGGCCGGGGCCGAGTAGTAGTCGCTCGCGACGGGGCCGTCGCCGATCGACCCGGGATTGATGACGGCCGTCGACGGCTGCGTGTTGGGCTCGGGCGCCGGATTGAAGACGTACTTTTCGGTCTGATTCAAGTCGAACCAGCCGCCGCGCAAGATCTGTGTACCGTCGGCATTGTGCAGCGTTCCGCTCAGAATCGAGACCAGCGCGCCGGTTTCGGGATCGCGACCGTTGTGGGTCGAGAACGCGGGGCCGACCCGGCTATAGAGCGCGCCGTCCTGCGCGTTGAGCGGCGGAATCGATTGGTAGCCCCAATACTGCGCGACGTTGCCGCTGCCGTTGATCGTACCGTAGCCGACCGTAACCGTCGCAATCAGATCTTTCGAGAACGTGTACGTCGGTGAGATGAGGAGCGCGTTCACGAAACCGATGCCGGTCGTCAGTGGGCCGCCCGACCACAGGTCGTACGGCGACGCCGGAGAGATGGGACTGCCGTTGCTGAAGGACGGCGCGACGTTGGGCGTCGTTCCCGGCCCGACCATTTGCTGATCGGTCGCCGACAAGAAGCCTGCGGCGGTAAACGAGAACTTCCGCGGCGCCTTCGTCGGCCCCGCGGACGGCTTCGGCGACGGCGAAGGGGCCGGACGCTCGGTCGGGGCTGCCGCGATTGCACTCGCCGAATCGATGGGAGCGGCAAGCGCCCCCGAAACGCAAAGAACGGCGGCCGCAATGGACAGCGGCAAAGCGACCCGTACGAACATAAAAAAGAGCCTCGGAAACTAGGAGGAAAAGGCGGTTGGTTGGTGTGCTTTCCGCGCACACCATGGCGCTCCTATCGCATTCGGGAATTTGGGATGACCGAGACTCGAACTCGGACGCCCTCACAGGCCGCAGATTTTAAGTCTGCTGTGTCTACCGATTCCACCATCATCCCGCGCTGCGGGCGCTTGCACGTCGAGTCAGCGGCGTCCCGCCGGAGCCAGCGCGCGATACGCCGGCGACGTCGCGTAGCCGAGCAGCAAATCGCTGTGGCTCACGACGGCGATCGCGCGGCCGATGAAGCGGCACGCACGGTCCGCGACGATCAGACCTGCGGGTAAAATGTCGGCGCGTTGCGGGCGGATGTGGCGGATCTTCTTGCGGCCGCCGAGATCGCGAGAAAGCAGCGCGTCGATCAGACCACGGCGGTCGCCGCCGGTGACGATCACGCCGTCGCGCTCCGGATTTTGTGCCAGCATGGCAGCAGCCGTGAACATCGTGCCACCGACCGCCACCAGGCGCGCGACGCCGCGAAAGGCGGCCAGCGGCGCGAGCACGGCATCTGCGATGGCGCTCGCCTCCGCCAGGACGGCGGCGCGTTCGTCCGCATCGAGGGCGCGCTCGCCGAGCAGCGCCGGAACCCGTTCGCTCAGCCGCACGGCGCCGATCTCGAGCGAAATCGTTTTCGTGACCGTCGCGCCACGCCCGACCGCGAGCTCGGTCGAACCGCCGCCGACATCGAGCACGCCCACGTCGCCGGGCGCGGCCTCGAGTTTGAGCCCTTGGGTCGCGCCCAGAAACGAGAACGTCGCTTCCTCATCGCCGCTGAGCACGCGCAGCTCGACGCCCGTCATCCGCCGGACGTCGGCGATGAACGCGCTCGCATCCCCCGCGCGGCGCAGCGCGCTCGTCGCGACGATGTCGAGCGTTGCGCCGGCCTCGCGCACGAGCGCCGTATACTCGCCGACCGCACCGAGGGTGCGGCCGCGCGCATCGGCATCGAGGACATGATTCTCGTCGAGCTTCGTGCCCAGGCGAGTGCCGAGCGACCGCGCCGTCTGCACCGCATCGCCGCGCAGGATGAGCAGCCGGGTCGAGTTGGTGCCGATCGAAATGAGGGCACGCGTTTTTTGCGGGACTGAGAGAATCGGCACGTATTCCATTTCGCCCGGACGAAAACAGAACTTTAGGAGTAGCGTTTACTCGCGGTCGCCTCGCGCGTGCGGCCGATGGTCTCGAGCGAGCGTTCGTAGCTCGCGAGCGCGATGGCAACGTAGAGCGTATCGATGATCGTCAGCTGCGCGATCCGGCTCGAGCCGGCGTCGCTGCGGAACGCGGTTTGCTTTGCGGCGGTGAAGAGCTTGATCTGCGAGACTTTGGTGATCGGCGAGGTCGAGCGGTGGGTGATGCAGATCGTCGTCGCGCCGTTGCGCTGCGCGTTACCGAGCGCATCCGTCACGTCGCGGCTGGCGCCGGTATGCGAGATGCCGAGCGCGACGTCGTCGCTCGAGAGCAGCGAAGATGACATCGCCATCATGTCGCCGTCGGAGAGGGCGACCGCCGCGATGCCGAGCTTGAGGAACTTGTGATAGGCGTCGAGCGCGAGCGGCTGCGAACCGCCGACGCCGTAGATCTCGACGCGGCGCGCCGAAGCGATCGCGTTCACGGCCGTCTGCAGCTGCTCGTCGTTGAGGACTTCGAGCGTGTCACGCAGGGCCTGGGCGTTGGCCTGAAAGACTTTCGCTTTGATCGTTGCCAGCGAATCGCCGGGCTCGATCGCAGCGTAGATCTCGGTCGTCGGTTCGACCAGATCGCGCGCCAGCATGATCTTGAATTCTTGGTAGCCTTTATAGCCGATCTTCTGGCACAGCCGCACGACGGTCGACTCGCTCGTATTGGTCCGCTCGGCAAGCTCCGTCACGGTGAGATAGATCAGTTCGTCCGGATGCTTGAGGATGAAATCAGCGACCCGCTGTTCGGCGGAGCGCAAGGTCGAATACGCACCCTGAATGCGTACGAAGCTGCCGGGAATCTTTACGGGTTCGACGGCTTTCATCTCCATGCGAGAATGCAATTCGCGAGCGGGCTGCGTCTAGCCTTGGTTACTCAGTCTTAAAGGCCTTTGCGCGCTGCTTCTTGCGGAACAGGTGACGTTCGAGCGGAGCGGGCCGATCCGGCGGTGCCCAGTTCTCGGTCTCTTTGAGATAGGCGGCGAGTTGCAGCTCGAAGGCTTCATCGCTGAGCACGGCGCGCTCGGCCGCCTGCGCGGCGATCGCGGCGTCGGGGCTCTCCGAGAGCGTGACCGCGCGCACACCGTGCAACACGAATGTCAGCGGCGTCCGGCGTTCGAGCGAACGACCGTAGGCGGCGCGATGGCGCGTCACATCGGCAGCTCCCGCCGACACCAGCCGTCCGTCGTCGAGCCGGACGGTCGCGCCGAGCGCGTGCATGTTGATGACAACGCCGATTACGGCGCTCGGCATCCGCTGCTCAGGTTCCATGCGACTTCTTCAAATAGATGATCGCCTCGCCGTCGCCGACGAGATGCAGCTTGTCATGGATCTCGGGGATCGCTCCGCGCGGATCGGAGAGCCGGCGGATCTCGCGCTGCTGAACGGCTTCCTTTGCTTCGAGCGCCCGCACGTCGGTCTGCGCTGCGCTCAGCTCACTCGAGAGCGCGATGTTGCGGCCGATGATGCGCGCATACTGCGCACCCACGATCGTGACGAAGGCCAACACGACGCACGCGACGCCGATGCGTCCGAACGCCTGCAAAGCCACGCCTCGCTCGCGGGAGCGTCTCACGTTGCGCCGATTCTCCGGAACTTCGCATAGCGCCGTTCGAGTAATGCATCGATCGGTTGCTCGACGAGCTCGTCCAGCGCGGCGTCGATCGCCGTGAACACGCGCGCGATCGTGCCGGCGGGATCGCGGTGCGCGCCGCCGAGTGCCTCGGGGATCACTTCGTCGACGATGCCGAATCCCAGCAGATCGTCGCTCGTCAGGCGCAGGCGTTGCGCCGCTTCCTCGGCTTTGGTCGCGTCGCTCCAGAGAATCGTCGCCGCGCCCTCCGGCGAGGCGACGGAATAGATGCTGTGCTCGAGCATCATGACGCGATCCGCGAGCGCGAGGGCGAGCGCACCGCCGCTGCCGCCTTCGCCGATCACCGTCGCAACGACCGGCGTCGGCACCTCGGCGAGTTCGTAGAGCGAGGCCGCGATCGCCTCGGATTGCGCGCGCTCTTCCGAACCGATGCCGGGATCCGCGCCCGAGGTGTCGACGAACGTCACGATCGGCAGATGCAGATGCCCGGCGAGCGCGACCAGCCGCTTGACCTTGCGGTATCCCTCGGGCATCGGCATGCCGAAATTGCGACGCACCTTCTCTTTGGTGTCGTGGCCCTTGTCTTGCGCGATCGCCATGATACGCCGCCCGCGCAGCTTGGCGAAGCCGCCGACGATTGCGGGATCGTCGCGAAAATGGCGGTCGCCGTGGAGTTCATCGAAGCGGTCGAGGGCGGCGATGTAATCCGAGCCCAGCGGGCGTTTCGGATGTCGCGCCATGCTCACGCGCTGCCACGGCGTGAGCGATCCGAACACTTCGCGTAGGATCTGGGCGTATTTCGTCTCGAGCGCGGCGATCTCGCTCGAGAGATCGGCACCCTGTTCGGCCGAGATCTTCTTCAAATCCTCGATACGCTGCTCGAGCTCGACGAGCCCCTTCTCGCGTTCGACGATGACGTTCATCGCGCCACCTTGCCGTTCTTCGAGAACGGCAGCGGGTGCGCGGCGCTGCCGTAATCGAGCAGCCGCACCAGCTGCTCGCGCAGCTCGGCGCGCGGAACGACGAGGTCGATCGCACCCTTTTCGAGCAAGAATTCAGCGGTCTGAAAGTTCTCGGGCAACTTCTGACGGATCGTCTGTTCGATCACGCGCCGGCCCGCAAATCCGATCGCCGCCTTCGCCTCGGCGACGATCACGTCGGCCTGGAACGCGAACGACGCCGAGACGCCGCCCGTCGTCGGATCGGTGAGCACGCTGATGTAGAATCCGCCGGCGTCGATGAAGCGCCGCACCGCGAGCGTCGTCTTCGCCATCTGCATGAGCGCGAGCATGCCCTCTTCCATGCGCGCGCCGCCCGAGGCCGTGAAGACGATGCACGGCGTTCCGCGCTCGCGCGCCTGCTCGAAGAGCAGCGCGATCCGGTCGCCGACGACGGTCCCCATCGTGCCGCCGCGAAAGTTGAAATCCATCACGCCGAGCGCGATCGGAACCGTTTCGATCGTCCCGAAACCGCACACGACGCTCTCGGTGAGGTGCGATTTCTCGCGGTCCTTCGCAAGTTTCTGGGGATACGGAACCTTGTCGGTCCAGCCCAGCGGATCGCCGGGCAGAATATCCGCGCCGATCTCGGTGAAGTCGCCGTCGACCAGCGACGAGATGCGGTCGAAGGCATGCATGCGAAAGTGATGGCCGCAATTCGTGCAGACGAACAGGTTGCGCGCCAAGTCCGGCCGGTAGAGCATCTGGCCGCATTTCGGACATTTCGTCCAATGCGCGGCGTCCTCGCCGGTCTTCTCGCTGGTGCGCCGGATGCGCAGCCATTCGGGCATCGCCACGCGCTAGTTTTTCCCGCCCAGACGCGCCGCGTAGATCCGCCGCAGCTGGCGCAAGTAGTTGAAGATCTCGTTCGAGTTGAGCTTCGATTCGCCGGCGATGCGATCGACGAACACGTACGGAACTTCGATCGCCCGGCCGTAATGCGCCTTCGCGATCACTTCGAGGCCGATCTTGAAACCGATCGGATCGAGCTCGACGCCGTCAAGCGCTTCGCGGCGAACGAGAAAATAGCCCGAGGTGATGTCGCGCACGGGCGTCAGGGGCTTCGCGAGCGCGATTGCGACGAGCGAGGTGATCTTACGCTTGAGCGGCCAGTTCGTGATCCCGCCGCCGCGCACGTAGCGCGAGCCGATCGCGAGGCCATAACCGTTCGCGAGGGCGCGCACCATCTCGGGGATGATCGCCGCGTCGTGCGAGAAATCGGCATCCATCGCGCCGAGCGCTTGCGATTCCGGCCGCGCGAATTTCCAGCCGTCGATGACACCCGACGAGAGACCGAGTTTGCCGGGCCGATGCAAGCAGCGCACCGGAAAGCCCGCGCGCTCGAGCCGGTCGACGATGTCGCCCGTGCCGTCGGGCGAGTTGTCGTCGACGACGACGATCTCGCCGTCGAGGGCGTTCGTCTTGAAGAGCTCGGTAAGCGTCGTGATCAGCCGCTCGATCCCGCCCGCTTCGTTGTAGGTCGGAACGACGATCGAAAATTTGAATTGCGTCGCGGGCACGCTCGGAGCCGTCGTCATCAGAGCGGATGCACCGTCGGGAAACGCGCCGCATCGAACGTCGCCAGGTTCGCGTACTGCTCGGGTTCGATCTGCATCAATTCGACGCCGCGATCGCTGACCGACTCGACTTCATCGGTGGGCACGGCGACGTCGTCGGTGCGCCCGCCGTACGTCCAATGGACGACGATGAGGGCCGGAAGTCGCGCGTGCCCCTCGCTATAAAGCGCGACCACGTCGCCGACGTGCGTGTCGCCGCAGAAGACGGGGGTGCCGGGGGTGAGCGTTTCGAGCGTATGTGCCATCGTTGACCGGCTAACGTACGCTCCCGCAAGGAGCGGTTCCCGTACCATCACGTCCGCCGGTCGAGGATTGCGAGGACGCGCAGCAGCGCCGCCCGCGGATCGTCGTCGACGTGGAGATGTCCCTCGAGCGCCTCGTTGAGGAGGGTGTTCATACTTTTGCGTTCCGACTCGGCGCGCGTCTTGAGTTCATCGTAGAGCTCCGGGACGATCCGAGCCGGGAACGGCCGCAGATCGGCCACGCGCGGGCTCCATTCATTTTGATATTATAATGATATCACACCGAGGCAAGCCCGGTGGGGAGGCGCTTGCGCCGGTCCGAAGGCGCCTTCGGTGACGCCCGCGACTCGGGCGCAAGCGCTTTCCTGGAGCGGGCTTGCCGCCGGATCGATCGCGCTGGCGCTGCTCTTCGTCCATTTTCAGGTGCCGGCGTCACTCTTGCTTGGGCCGATGCTGGTCGCGATCGCGTTTGCTTGCGGCGGTATCCGGCTCGGCGTCGGCCGGGTGCCGTTCATTGTGGCTCAAGGGGTCGTGGGGGTGCTGGTCGGCCGCTCTCTATCGGCGGGCATCATCGCGGAGGTGGCCGCGAACTGGCTCGTGATGGTCGGGTTCGTCGGCGGCACGATCGTCGCCGCGGCCGCGGTCGGCTGGCTGCTGGCCCGGTTCACCTCGCTTGGGGCCGAGACGGCGGCGTGGGGGTCGTCGCCGGGCGGCGCATCGGCGATGGTCGCGGCCGCGGCCGATTTCGGAGCCGACACGCGCATCGTCGCCTTCATGCAATATCTGCGCGTGATGCTCGTCGTGCTCAGCGCATCGGCGGTCGCGAAGCTGCTCTTGGGCGGGATCCCGCACGGCACGAGCGTCGCGATCGGTGACGCAGCGCTACCGCCGCTTGGGCCGCTGGCCGCGTCGCTCGCGCTCATCGTTGGTTGCTGTGTCCTTGGGACGCGCTTACGCATCCCTGCCGGCCCGATCTTGCTCACGATGGTCGCCGGCGCCGTCGTGTCGGCATCGGACCTCTTCGGGATCGTCTTGCCGTGGTGGCTCATCGCCGGTGCCTACACGGTGATCGGCTGGTACGTCGGATTACGCTTCACGCGCGATGTCGTGCGCTACGTGCTGCGGACGCTGCCGGTGCTCATCGGCTCGACTTTGCTGCTCATCGTGCTATGCGCGGCGGTCGGCGAGGCGTTGCGCGGGACGATCCACGCCGACGCGCTGACGGCGTATCTCGCAACGAGCCCCGGCGGCCTCGACTCGATCGCCATCATCGCACTCGGCAGCGGCGCGAACGTCCCGCTCATCCTCGCGATCCAAACGTTGCGCGTCTTCTTCGTCGTCCTCACCGGCCCGGCAATCGCGAAGTTCATCTCGCGCACGGCCTTGCGCCATGGATGATTTCTACCGGCTATGAGATGATAAACCGTTGCGTCTATTCCCGATGTATTTTCCCGGCACTGCGACTATCGACATGATCGAATTGCGTCTCCCGCGTTGCGGCGAAGGGGCTACGCGAACCTTCCGCCGCACACGCGATCAAAGCGTTGTTCCGCAGCGCGGTGCTATTGCGATGGCGGGCACACGGTGATCGTGTGATAACAGGCGCCGATGTCGACGGATTGCGATGAAAGATACGAGCGGGTGAGGCCCGTTCCGATCGCCGGGCTCGTGCTTTTCAGCGCGAAGTTCGCTCCCTGCGGCGGGGTCGTTTCCGTTCCGGTCGAGATGCTGCCGACATCGACCCAGCCGGGATCGATGCCGCAGACATTCGAACTGCATGAGAAGGTAACGCCGCCGCTTGTTGGCTCGCAACCATCACCGCCGGGAGTGGTCGCGCAATAGGCGATGTTATTCGCGAAGGTATCGGCGGGTGACCCGGAGCCGTACCCGTTGTAGGCGGCGTTCAGCTCAAGACAACTTCCCTGCGCGCCGGTATCGTAGTCGACCACGCAGGTCGCCGAGGCGGCCGGATTCGCCGGGATTGCATAGGCGATATTATTGAAGAACGTGTTGTTGTACCCGCCGTTGTCTCCCATGCACGCCCGGAAGGAACCGTTGTTGCTCGGGTCGAGCGCGCTGTTGTAGCAGCTGTTGTTTGCGACCGTGACGTTCTCGGATTTGGTGAGTTCGACTCCGCGGCCGCCGGCGTTGTACGTGACGTTGAATGCAACGAGCACCGATCCCGGATAGATCACGCCGGTGCCGCCGGAATTGTTGAGCGTGTCGACGATGATGTTGTTGCCGTCGGTGTCATACGGGTTTGCCGGCGTTCCGCAGCCGGTCGTTGCGTTGTTGTAGAGAACGTTCCATTCGATCGCGTTGTTGAACGAGCCGATCGCTCCGAGAATGCTATTGCTCGCATCGTCCGCCGTCCGCGCAAGACCGGGGAACGCCTTGAGCTCGAAGAACGAAACCCCCGAGCCCCCGTCGTCGCAGTTGACGTTCGCGTTGCCGATGATCGTGTTGTGGACGACGTAGAGGTACTCCCCGTCGTTCATCTCTGCGCCGGCCTGTCCGTAGCCGCTGAGCACGGAGTTGAGCACCCAGACGTGATGGACGGAGCGCTTCGCCCCGGGGCCGCTTTCGTTGCCGTCCCAGAGTTCGATCCCTTGTCCGTACGGCGTTTCCGATGGCGCGCTGATCGCGAGGCCATCGATGATGACGTAGTTTCCGGTCATCGGCTGCTGCGTGAAATCCCATGCGAACGTTCCGTTTTGGTTTGCCGCAAAACCGGACACGGTGCACGCATCCATGACCGTGCAGCGATACACGACGTAACCGGTACTCGTGGCCGCGTTGCCGCCGTTCCTGATCGTGACGCCGGCGGAGTACGTGCCGGGTGCGATGTTCACGCAGTCCCCCGCCGTGCGTCCGCTGGCATCCGCATGTTGTAGTGTCAGCCACGGCTGTGCGGCGCTCGACCCGCTATTCCCATCGTTTCCGTTCGGAGCGACGTAGAAGTTGCGTAGGCAACGATAGTAAGGCTTGCTGAAGAGCGCGGGGCTCGGGCCCGGAACTTGGGTCGTTTGGGTGGTGCCGCCGGTCTGCGTCCCCGGCGGTTGTGAGGACGACGGCGGCGGTTGCGGCAGCGACGCTGGTTTAGCGGCGCTGCCGCAACCGTAGAGGAGAGCGAGGGCCGTGCCCACCGCACACGCACGCGCGAATGCGATCAGAGCGGCGAGCTGACCCCTCATCTTCTAGAAGTGGAACCCGCTGCTCGCGAGCCCCCCGTGGTGTGGCGCGAAGTGCGTGACCGCGTTGTCGAGAACCACGCTGCTGACGAAAGGCGCCAGATCAGCCGGAACGGTGATCGAAGCAGCGGGCGCAAAGCGCGTCCCGTACTGGCCTTGCGCGTAGGTATGAATCGAGGTCGCGAAGAGCCGCTCGACTTGTACGGTCGTGGCCCGCGCGTCGAAGACCACATGGTCGCACCTGATGCCAGCCGCTACAACCGTTGCAAATTCTGATGCTTCGTCACCGAACTCGCAGCCGCCGAACGACATGCTCACGACACTTGCCAATCCGTCGCTGCTGACTTGATTAAACATGCTCCCGGGCTGGACCGCGACTACGTCGCGGCGGTCGCCCCGACCATTTCCGCCGCGATCGCCGCGATACAGGCTTCCCACGCCGCGCGCACCTCGGGCGTGAAATCCGCACCAAGGCCTTTTTCCAACGTTGAGATCAGCGCTGCCCCGACGATCAGGTAATGTTCGGGATAGACGCCGTAGGTGACGTGCCGTTGCCCGAGCGATCGCACCGTCGAGGAGATGGCGTCCCAGTTACTGACGTTTTGAACGACGACGGAGAGCGTGAGCATCAGTTTCTTCTTCTGCTCGGCCATATCGTCTTTGAAGAGCGCGCGCAAGCGTGGATCCCGAGCGAAGAGATCGTCATAGAAGATCGTCGCCGCGGTATCCGCGATCGGCGCGACCTTGGCAAAACTCGATTTGATCAAATGCTGCTGGTCGGGTGTCATCGTTCCTCTTTGGCGGCAAGCGCTAATATGGTATTATTTATACCAGATTAGAACGCGACACCGGAATCGCTTTGGATCACAGCTAATCCCGATAGAAATCGGCCATTTGTCCATTCGCTCCGGCGCGTTGCGCGGGCAAAGGAGTTTCACGTGCGCCTCTCTCTGTCGACGGATTTCTCGCTGCGGCTCTTGATGTATCTCGCGGCGGCCGAGGACGGCGTCTGGGTCACCTCGCCGGAGGTCGCGCGCGCCTACGGCATTTCGCTCCATCATCTGCATAAGGCCGTCGCGGAGCTCGTACGGGCGGGCTACATCGAGGCATCGCAAGGCCGCGCCGGCGGCGTTCGTTTGGCGATGGAGCCGGCCGCGATCCGACTCGGCGCCGTCGTCGCGCACCTCGAGGGATCGGGGTGCCTCGTCGACTGCCTGCGCGGTCCGTGCCCGCTGGCCGGCCGCTGCATCCTCAAAGGCGTCCTGGACGGCGCGGAGCGCGGCTTCATTGCGGCCCTCGATCGGTACACGCTGGCGGACGTCGTCGCCGCGCCGACCGGACGCGCCCTGCGCGGCCTCATCGCGACGCAAGCCTAAATGGAACTCGCGATCGATAGCTTCGCCGCGCTGATGCCCGATGCAATCACCGGTGCGATGCCATCGCCGCCGGAGCGGATGGCGTTCGTGCTCGAAGAGATCGAAACCGCGGACCGCGCCGGGATCGACGCGTTCGGCGTCGGCGAACATCATCGGCCGGAATTCATCGATACCTCGCCGGTCGTGATCCTCGCCGCCGCCGCCGCACGAACGCGGAAGATTTTGCTACACAGCGCGGTCACCGTGCTCAGCGCCGCCGATCCGGTGCGGGTCTTCGAGGACTTTGCGACGCTCGATTTGATCTCGGGGGGCCGCGCGGAGATCGTCGCGGGGCGCGGGTCGTTCATCGACGCGTTTCCGCTCTATGGGCTGAGCCTCGATGATTACGACGATCTCTATGCCGAGAAGCTCGATCTGCTGCTGAAGATCCGCGCCGGTAATCCGGTCACCTGGTCGGGGCGCTTTCGTCCCGCGCTGTACGAGCAGAACATCTATCCGCGGCCGCAGCAGGCGCAGCTGCCGATTTGGATCGGCGTCGGCGGGACGCCCGAATCGTTCGTGCGCGCCGGGATGCTCGGATTACCGCTGATGGTGGCGATCATCGGCGGCGGCTTCGCGCGGTTCGCGCCGCTCGTCGCTCTCTACCGCCAGGCGGGCGTCGAGGCCGGCCATCCGCCCGAACAGCTGAAGGTCGGTTTGCACGCGATGGGCTTCGTCGGCGAGACCGATCGCGAAGCGCGCGACGCGTTCTTCGCGGGCTGGTACTTCATGTTCACCCAACTCGCAAAGGAGCGCGGTTGGCGCGGCGCCTCACGCGAGCAGTTCGACGCCTTCGCCGGCCCGGGCGGCGCGTTTCTGGTCGGCAGCCCCGAGACGGTCGCCGCCAAGATGCTCGAAGCGAGCGCGACC
>Ga0116230_10004795_pt1 | contig 13254 bp, 7 predicted proteins | sample S1TSphfallax_3_FD_88678 | JGI IMG/M metagenome (GOLD analysis project Ga0116230, IMG submission 88678) | Host-associated microbial communities from peat moss isolated from Minnesota, USA - S1T2_Fd - Sphagnum fallax MG | ecosystem: Host-associated > Plants > Peat moss > Unclassified | place: USA...
GGACATATCAACCTATTAATGGATGAAAATAAATGTAAAATCAATCCAACCAATAGGATGAAATTTCTAATAGTTGCATCATAGTTGTGAGAATGACCAAAATAGTTGAAATTTGATCTTGTAATTGCAATATTCCCAAATCTAGTCGCAAATGACTACAAGTCGCATGTAGTTGTAAATGAACTGGTTACATTTTGGCTAATTTCTACTAGTGATCAATATCCTTTATAATCTCACCTTCTTTTGTATATACCGCCTCATTCTCCTCAACATGTGGAGCCAGTTCCTTATGTTGCTCATTCTCTCGTACAACATCAAGCATAAAGAGTTGATGATTTTTGGCATAATGCAAGTGGTTGATGCCAAAACAACCTTCATGATGTTGTAAAAGCCTTTTTCTTTGTCTCCTAAAACCGAGCCATTTTGAACATTTACTAGTCTGAACAAAGAGGATCTCATCTTCTACCCCAGGTGTGTCAATTCGTATACTTCCAATGTCTTGGATTTCTTCACTGAAGTCATCATCATCCGTGGCTGGTCCCACTAAATTTCTACTTAATGCATCAACATTCGTATGTTTGAGCCTTAGTCAGTGCAATATTTTGAAACTGAAGTCCTACAACATATCAATCCACCTACCTCTCTTGCCATGTGCATATGATATTGTTGCCAATCATTCAAGTGGTTTGTGATATGTTCGTAAAATGAAATGGTTCCTATGCAAGTAATGTCTAAAATGCATAATGCCCCATATCAGTGCATAGCATTCCCCTTCCATGGGGTGAAACTTTCTCTAGGTTTTTGTTAAACTTTTGCTGGCATAGGCCACCACCTTCTCAAGCTTGCCCTCCTTTTGTGACAAGATGGCTCCAACACCTTTTGGTGACCAATCAACATCAAGATAAAAAAATTTCTTGAAATCAAGTCGTATAAGTACACGTGCATCAACTAGTGCTCCTTTTAACGCTTAAAATGCTTGTTGACAACCCAAATTCCATACAAAGTCAATGTCTATTTTTGTCAACTCAAATAGCGAAATAGTTAGTCATGAATAGCTTCAAACATAATTCCAATAATACCCAGTTAAACCCAAGAAAGACCTAATGTTTGTGATTGTCTTTGGTTCTGGAAAATGCAGAATTGCTTCAATTTTGCCCGAATCTGGTTTGGTGCCATCCTTACTAACCACATGACCTAAAAATGTGATACTTTTTGCAGCAAAACAACATTTATTCGGGTTCAATTTTAGGTTAACTTCCCTAAGCTTGAAAAACACAACATCCAAATGTTGAAAATGTTCCTCCCAACTTTCGCTGTGAATATTGAAATCATCAACAAATACCTTTAGAAATTTGTCTCCCAAGTCTTTTAAAACCTCTGACATTGTCATGCTAAAAGTGTTGGTAACATTTTAAAGACCAAATGGCATGACCGTCTAGTCATACAACCCAGTTTTAGTGTTGTTTTTTTCATATCCTCAAGAGCCATCCGAATCTGCCAAAACTAGATTGCAAATCTAATGCAGTAAACTAGGATGATTTGCCCAGCTGGTTAATCGCATCATCCATAAGTGGCATTGGAAATGAATCCTAGTGGGTTTATGTGTTGAGTGGTCGATAGTCTCCACATAAATGCCTACTCCCATCCTTTTTTACTAACAAACTGATGCAACATGCATATTCAAAGTTGTTGGGCTTCATCTTGCCCAAATCTACTAGGACATCAATTTGTCTTTTCATTTTTGCCTTTTTCCAATAGGATAATCGACTAGGAGATACCTTCAAGGTGGGAACCCTTGCGTATCCACAAAATGTTCTTCGATGGTGTAACAACCTAGTTCACCTTTGTTCTAACCAAAAATATCTTGGTAACACTCCAAAACCTTATAGAGTTGTTGCTTCTCTTTATCCAGGTTAAGGTTAACCCAAATTTGCTAGTAGATCTCCCTCCATCTTGTATTCATTTCATCATTGTTAGATGATGCCAATTGCTCAGTGGAGTTGTTGTTAAGGCCACCACCTTCTGCTTGTTAAACTTCTAGCAATATTGGAATTTGTACATAATGTGTGGACTCAAACATGGCATGTTTACTTTTCTTTGCATCAAACACCCATTTAAGCCAATCTACATAGTCATCTACATCTATTATTTCTTCCCCCATGAACCCGTTAACTTGTTCTTGTAATATTAGTTGCATGATCTGTTCTGGTCCTTCAAACATCACTAGATCCTCAAACTTTGTATCCCTAAACTCCTCATCATCATCAATTTGCTTAACTTGACGAGGTCCTCCATTATAATGTTCACTATTATCAGTATCAATATTTGAATCTAAGGCAGATGCATCTACTCCTTTGGGCATGATAGGATTGTCCTGATCTGAGATCCAATTAGTGATGTCAGATTCATCACTGATATGTGCATTCTTCAAGACAGTAGTAACATCCCGGATCAAAGCTTTTGAGTTCATTCTTTGTAGTAGATTTACCATAGTCAACAATAAGGCCTCCACATTAACCCATGGACCATGTCTTACTTGGATTAAGCCTTGTTCCAAATCCAAGATTACATCAATTTTTATCAAAAAATTGAAGCCAAACAATATGTCATAACTATTTGTGTCTACCACCATGAAGGTCATAGTGCATTGTATGCCTACAACCTTGACAGGTACTTCGTCAATTCTACCCAAAGCCTGTGTAACGACTCCTAATGCAATTTTATAAGTCTCAGACTTGATAACCAGATGCATTATGCCCAATTCTCTAACCATAGCAATAACCATCACAAACATAGATGCTTTAGTATCTACCAATCCTTCCACAACATAATTGTTTATTTCCATAAGCAAATGTAAGGTTTTGCTTCGATGCGTCTTGTTGATGCAGATCTTCCTAAGTGTTGGAACTATGGATTCCATATATACATGATTGGCAGTTGCTTCTAAATCCTTCTTTCGTCTAGCTAATCTTACCAAACTTTCAAGGTGTTACAGTTCCCCTATGTTCATAAGGATTATTTCCATAGGTGAAAGGGAAATCCTCCCTTTTGTGAAGTGGGAAAAAATCTTGGATCTGACTGAAGTGTCTCAGTTTACACCTATCCCATCTCTTATAGCTTCAAAGGTTGGTACAACCCCTCTTGGTGCTACGTCAACAAGCATCTTCCTTCGGGGCACTCGAATGTAAAAGAAGAGATTCTCATTCCCATAGAACTTGTTGAACTATTGTATGGTTCCTTTTTCATCATTCAGTAATATTTCCAAATTTTTTGTTGCTCCAGAGTGGGATGTCCCATCCTTGGGGTTCTTCCAACACATGTCCCCATAATGACCTAAACCTAAACAGAAAGAACATTTTATTCCACAATTTTATGTCCTATGAAACATGCCACACTTGGCACATTTTGGTCGTGGCTCATTTAATCTTGGACAGGTGGTGGCCAAATGGTCTCCTCCTTTGTAGATTTGGCATCATCTAAATACAATCGAAGAAGATGATGCCTTTGAATTGTGCACATTCCCTTGGAAAAATTTGATAAATGTGTTGTTCAACGTAGTGACTTGTTTCTCCATCATGGTCTTTGAGGCTCCCTCTTCTAGTTCTTATTTCAAAGGTTGATATGGTGTTTATCCAAGCTCACCCAACAGTCTTTCCAATTATGTTGTAGCTCCCACGAACTCTTCAATATTTGTAAAAGTCTTCACCACACAACTTCTAAATTTTTGGCCTTAATTTGGCCAGAAATAATCTTCTTTGCTTAACATCTTATATTCTACCCCTTTGAAACAACTTGTCAAGATGTTCAAAATATTTTTGAACTCTCTCTTTGGGTTCTTGTTTGGTCGCATCAAGCTTCATCCTAATGTCATCAACATCAATGTCTCCATACTTCTATACTATTAAAATATGTAACTCAACCCAATTAGCTAGTGCTAGCTGCAACATCCTAAACCATTATTTAGCCCTACCCCTCAAATTCAACTTTGCAATTTTGAAAAGTTTGTTTGCATTTAAATCTCGTACTTCCGCAACCATTGTGAGCCGTTATACCCAGTCATTGACATCCTCAAGGTCCCACCCCCAAAACAGTTCATCCCACCCCTACGAGTTAGTCATTTTATAATGTTCAACTTCAATTAAGATTGCAACGTCTTCTTATGCACAAATGTCCTTAGATCACCTTCAGAAAGACATAGTCCCCACCCCCTTCTCATCCTTTTATGCTCTTGTTGAATTAAAGGACCCAAATCTATTGGGATGGAAATGGCACTCACTAGGTGTATGATGCACCACTCCTTTTTAAGAGGTCCTACCTTGTCCTTCAAACACACCATTGTTTTGGAAAAAGAAATAACACCATTGGCAACCACCTTACTTTTGTTTCAAAAGCATCAAAACAATTCATTTTCAAATATATAAACCCTAAAGATTTCCATCGATTGTTGAGTCTAATTATGACTCCATGAAAATCAAATCTCGAGATGCCAAGTGCGACAACCTTCCTCCTAAGAAATAACTATTTGTCATCTAAAATTTAGCTCAAAAACTCAGATTGATCTCCCTTTTCTAGTAGTTATAAAAACATAACATCAAATGGTAGGGTGGAGAAACTTTGTTCATCTATGGACTCATGTTGGCATTGCCATCTTTTCTTTGAATCTCTCCATATCCTCCAACTTATGATGTGGGATCTTGATCCACAATGCTCCACCCTAAGAAGATGATCTCCATTCTAAAACAAGTCTTCCACACCAAGGATCTATAACCTGATAAAGTTGTTAGGTGAAGCAGGAAGCTTGGGAATCCAAATGTCTCCTATTCTAGGTACACTATGTTGCCTCTTAAGAATTGAAAATGAAACTCTACACAAGGTATGAGGTGTAGTGATATTGCCTTTGTAGTTCTAAGGTTGACCCCCATCCCCTTACTCCATTTCTTATTTTCAACCAAACTTGAGCACGTGTATAAAAGCCATTATGAGTTATTTCTACTTCCACATCCCCAACTTGAGCTTCATTAGGATTTATACCTACAAGCATCACTACGCCAAATCCCAACAATTGCAGAATTACAACTCTTACATGGGGTCCATCTTACTTCCTTGGATGATGACTAATAACTAGTTGTTGCTCATGAATTTCATGTGTAACCTCATCTATCCCAATCTCATCTGCACTAGATGATGACATATTATCCTAACTACCATCATACCCAACCACATACAAGTTTGAATAATGTTCCAGATCTAACCAGGATTTGATACCAAAAGAAAGGGGTATTAAAAATATTTCCTGATTCTAAATCCAAACTATGTGCAATAATTCTACAACTTATATCTTGCCAATCCGGCACTATTACAACACCTTGGTGCTACTGTCCTAACAAAACATGAATCCTTATACCCATGTGAAACTCTAGATGGCACATACATGTCAGTCCCTTCTAGATTACTATAATAATAGCCTTCAAATTATTGCTAAGAACAATTCCACACATTGTGAGTGTATGAACTAATGAGGTCTGGCTTGAGGTCACTAGAGCTTTCAAAGTTCATTTGGTATGTTATAAGCTACTAATCCATCCCTCTACCATATTAGATAATGAAAAGAAATATATGGCTTAGTTCTAAAAACAAGTTGACTTTTGGATATGAACTAAAGATGAGCAATATATGCCAAGTTGGTTCGTAACCACTTTTAAAAAATAAAATTTTGTGGAGAATATGGGTATATGGATATTTTCTATAATCTCTCCCATTTTGTTGCTCTCTTACTTGCATTTTGCCCAACCCAAGGATACCCCATTAAGGTTTCTAACTCTAATTCATTACACATGCGCTATTCATTGGATTTCAAGAACGGTTCCACCAAGATCCCATGCAAATGCATCTCTTTACATGCTCTTGATTTTATAGCTCAGACCTCCTTTGTGCATCATTAGCCCTCAGCATCAACCCCTTATAGAACCTAACACTAACAAGCACACAAAGCTTGCCATGATGTAGCTACTCGCGCATCAAAAATCAAATAGCAACTACCGATCTTTATAAGCTCTTGATTCTACACAATCTACAACAGATGCAACCAAAACCATAGACCTCTTTCTTTGCCTTTGAACTCCCCTTCTTATATTCATCCTACAACATTTTATTTCCCCTCTCCATTCAACGCTTGCAACGCCCTTGGCCACCCATTGTTTGTTGGCAACATGTTTCACATAACACACAAACAAACAAAGTTTCCTACCTAAACTCACAAGTCTTCTCCAAGTAGTCATTACAACCATTAAGAAACAGTGATAGCATAAACTTCACCGTTTGCATGAAGAAAGTTGACGGCGGTTCAAAACAAAAAACCTAAACCCTAAAACAAAGTAATGTTCACACGAGAGATATGCAACTGACTTCCTATCTGGTCACACCTCCATTTGGCACACCCATAGTCATGAAGATTGTTAAAAAAGGACAAGAAATGAAAAAGATACAGAGTCTCCAACTAAGGGGGTTCAAGGTTTGGTAAGTGGTGTCTTAAAAACATTTGTGATTTGGAACTTAAAATCTTTGAGCATTGTTACTATGTTGTCTATGGACTTCAAAGAGGTTTTGTAAAGCTCTAGTTGGTGCATTGATAGTTGTTTAGATCGCTAGAAAAGGATACACAATGAAAAAGATATGAGGTTTGAAAGTATGAGGGCTTTAATGTTTTTTTTTCAAATAGTTTGTGACTTGGATAGTTCATTCTCTTCATGTTTTTTCTTGGTTGCTCCTTTGTCTTTGCAATGCAATTCTAAGAGGTGTTGTAAACCTTTACTTGGCACACCCTTTAATTATGAAAATCGCTCAAAATGGACAAGAAATAAGTAAAATGGGGATCATTGTTTGGTCATGGATGTGTATTTGGTGATGTGTGGTTTCACCCTAGGTTTCATTCATTCCCACACTTTGAAAGATGTTGGAAAAGTGTTTTTGTGTGAACTATGAATGACTCCATTTTTTGAAATTTTCATGCAACATTTTTTATTTTCAGTTTTGTTGGGTTAAACTAGTGTTGGGCATGTACTAACTTTCACAAGTCATAATCATCGATTTTGATTTTGCTTAGTAGAAATCAAATTAAAACAAGGTTTTATTATCAAAATTGAAGTTGAAACCAAATTTTAACAATTAAAAATTTGGGCACATAACCATGTTTTATTTATGTGTGGAATCAAAATCAAAATCAAAACTAAAACTAAAATACATATCATTGAAAAAAACTAACTAGAACCAAAGGTAATTACATGTTAAACAAAAGTTAATCATTAGTTTTGATCTAGGTTAATAAGAACCAAACAAAAACCAGGTTTGATTTTCCAAACTAAATTCAATTTTTTATTTTTTTAAAAAATGAAATAACTAAACCTTGAATCAAAATCCTAGTTCCATTTATGTGTGGAACTAAAACCAAAACCAAAATTATTGTTAAATTTTTTTAGAACCAAAATCAAAGGTTTTCATAAAAATGAAATATTGTCCAACATTAGTTCAAACTTGGGTAAAGGGTAGAGCCATTACACAATGCTGAATTGTTAATTTCATTGGGACTTGTATATCTCTTTAAAGATTTGATCTTAAGGTTCTTTTAACAATATGTATATTCCAATGTTGAAACTAAAACCCAAAACTAGACTAGTGTTGAATGAATACAAGCTATGATATACCAAAAAGTGATACTTGAAAACATCATCCAAAGTCTATCTCCTTTGCATTTTGTGTGCACAAAATCAACATAAAATGAATATTTTCCCATATTCATATGGAATTTGAAAAGACCCATAGTTTTAACATTGACAAAAAAACCAAAATTTCCTTTAAAATTATGTTATATTATAGCTAGACAATATATCAAGTTAAATTGACATGCTCCCAAAAAACTTTAACTTGATTTGACTAATATTTTTTCTAGCTAGAATTGAAGCCCTAACAATAATAATAATAATTATTCCATCATTTAAAATTTTCATATATGAAACTTGTTGTCTTGGGTGAAATCCATTAGTTTTAATTAAAAAGTTCACAAGTCTTTCAATTTTGTAAGTTATGCATAGTAACCATTTGCATCATATGTATATTCAAGTTAATAATTTCAAATGAAGTTCTTATTGAAAAAAATTGAAATGTAAAATACAACTTAACCATTGCATTTACACTGATCACTTGACAAAAATTGTCATTTGTGACATGAAAAGTGGTCCACCATAGCCTACATTGATCTTGTTGTACATTTTTTTATTTTGAAAAAAATTTCAATTTGGTTCTTAGTTTTTTTTGGTTTAATAAAACTTTCAATGCCATTTTAAAAAATCTTTTTGAATTTATAAAATCTTTAGTTTCAAAAACTTTCTAAAACATTTGGAACTCAATGTAGTTCAGAATTGAATTTGATTCTAACAACCTTCATTGAATTTTTTGGTGGCAAATTTTTTACATTTTGCAAAAACTATTTTGAAAAAACATTTATTCCAAATTCCTTTTTTTTCTAAATTGCGAAAAAATGAATGATTTTTTTTCCACAATCACCACAATTGGCTACAATATGAAAAGGTGTTTAATATTTTTTACTTTCATAATTTGAATATCACTAAATTTGGCTAGATATACTTATGGATGATTTCCATTTCAACAACATGACACAATTGAAAAAACAATTTACTATGTGCATTGCACTAAATTAAAAGTAATAACATGGCTAAAAACTACCACATAAAGAAATATTGATTTGTTCTTTGTACTTCTATTCATGGAATAGGATATTAATGTAGGTTAAAATTGGGGAGGAACATAGTTAGGAAATAAAAGTCCCAACAAGCAATGAAACAAGTCAATAGGTAATGAAGAAGTCCATTTTTTTTGGCGGGGGGATATCCTAGGGCTAATTTTTTGGTTTGTTTTCAAGTGGGAAAACTAGTTAGTTAACAACCTCCTATATGTTTGTTCGCTAACCAATGTTATCACAATTTCTCCCATAAGGTTTGCCCAAAGTTGAAATTGTCACAACCTAAAAAGTAAGGATTGGGTTTTGCACTTTTAAAAGAACTTCAATTTATAGGGGTAAAAAAATATCCCCATTTTATAAAGGACAACAATTAAATTTTGGTTTGGGTTTCAATTCAACACTAGAATATCAACATTACTATAAAAAAAATACTTGAATGAAGAATCGTATCCAAAGATTCAAATGAATCATAACACCTACCTTGTTCATACTTTTTCCAATAATTTAGATGATCCCAAGATCTCAAAAAAAAATTGGCCATAAATTGTAGTGTCATGATGCTTTCATGTTAAAGAATTTTTATCCCAAAATTAAATTTCTTACTATTTGCCAAATAGCAAAGGTTTCCAAAAATCCTAACACTACATAGGAAGAGATTAGAAAAGAAAGACTCACAAACTAAGTTTGGAGAATCAAAGAACTTGTTGCATTTTGTTGTCACTTTGTGTGTGTGCAAACGTGTGAACCACAAGTGGGATGGAAATTAAAAATCTATTAGTTTATATGACTAGTTTTTATTTGCTATGTTGTTAGATTATGTATTCCTTCACTATTCTAATTCAAATAAGGTTACTAGGAAAGTCATATGTCATTCATTAATCCATGTCCACCATTAAGCTACTCCTTAAATATAGTTTGCTAACAAATTTTACAATAGTTTATGTTGGGGTATTGGGAAGGTTAAATCTTGAAGCCCTTACTAACTTCTGAGTGTAATGAGTGAGATGGCCTGAAGTTGTGTTACACATATTATATGAAGGATGTGGTGTTGCATACTAAACTAGGAATTTAAAAACTTTACATAATAGCATTGGTGCATATTTTTTGTCACATGTTTACTATCTTCATTCATTCCCTAGTTGCTCTTTATTGGCTTTAAGTTATCAAATGACATGAATTAGGATTTTTAAAGTAACAAACAATCATATGAATTTCCATGCATGTTATCATCAAAGTTTTGTAATCTATAATGCTTCAACAATTTTTCAATTGACTTGGGATGATGGTTCAATTGGCCATGGATGTCATGTCAACATTCTACAAGCACACCCACAATTTTCTTATTCATTGTCATATTAAGAAATTGAGATAGTTGTACTAAGATGGAAACTTTACCTCCACATCTTTTCAATTTTGAAATTTTTTAATCTCAAATGATACCTTGACAACAATGATCCACAACTAATACCAAATTCCATACATTGTAAAACTTGCTAAAAATTTATTGTGCATTTGGATGACATGTTTTAAAGCAAAATTTGACTACATTTGAGAAATGCAACCCCCCCCCTCCTTTTTCACAAATGTTCTTCCACCATATAAAATATCTTTTATTTTTTTGGAAGGTATTTCTTAATTTTCCATAAGGACCTTCCATTTTTGAGTCTTGTAGATGATTCATCTTGTTTTTTTTTTTTGGATAATTTCATCTATTGAATTTGTTGATAGGTCTTTACATTTGATAAGGCATTCAATTGAAGACATTATAAGAAGCAGAGTAACATTCACAAACTCTCACCTTGTATGAGCTCGTTTTATATTAATTCCTTTGATTCAAGCTTTATTCTACAATTTTTTGCCCTTCAATTTGGACAAGTCCATTGCAAAATAAATAAATATTCATATATGCATATTTAGATAACTATGTATTTTAGTGGTTTGGAGCTTAAATACAATTCCTTTGTCAAACTACGTGGAAAATGATATTATTTGTTTATTGTGTTAATCAAGATATTCATGTTTTGATCACCTTGAATGTGGGTCAATGTGGATTGGGGCCACAAATTTTTCCAATGTTCATTTTTGAGTATGTTTACATAGTATGGGATGATCACACATTACCCAAGTACACCTTGTTTAATATGAAATTTGTAAGGTTCATTAATTTCTCTTTTAAAAATAAAATGTATAACATTCCTTACTTTTTTTCTCAAACACATTCTTTGAAGAAATATGGAATATAAAAGGAGGGGCATAAGGGCAAGGAGGTGTATTCAAGCTTTAGGTAGTGTGATTGGGAGGTTGAATTGGCCCTTGTTATCCCAAAAGTTTCCCCCATAATTTTCAAGACTTCCTTACTTTAAACACAAGATACTGGGCCACTAGGGGTGGATTTGGGGCCTTAAAACATCTACCCTATAATTATTTAAATGGCCTCACAATGACAACCTTAAGAAAGAAGTGGTGTCATGGTCCCAACACTACAACAAAATGTGTATTTGTTTACCAAGTGCTTTCACTAAATTTTGAATGAATTCACTAGTCTCAATTAAACAAGACCTAATGAGGATCCCATGGATTCATTGGTCCATTAAATACGAATTATATAATGAACTGCACCCACATTTTGTAATATTACACTAACCTTGTTTTTTTCCATCCCTATTCCAAAAATGACACTCATTGCACCATCATCACCAAATGCACTAACATTATGAGTTGCATGTGTATTGTTTTTTTTTTCCATTTCATGAATCAAAATAGTTATGAAAGAAGAGTTTGAAATCAACAATGGGTCGTGAACTTGATGCTGATGAAAAAAAATAGTGCAAGATTCCTTGAAATTTATGTCTTTGAATGGCATTGAGGATTTTGCTGCAACATGACAACAATAAATCTATTACTCCTCCATCTTTGAGTTGGAAACCGACAATTTGAAAATGAACAATTGATCATAACTTGAAGGAGGAGAACATGAACCTAAATATTCCAACAAAAACCATTTTATATCACATCATGTATCATTGGTGACACACTCCCAAGTTCTTTAATGGACTCAAATGTGGGACCAAGGTGAACAAAACAGAACAATGAGGAGTTGGGGTACATTCCCTAGTTTACAGCATTTTGGGGGTAGAGGGGCATGTTGGAGTTTTGAAATAGGGATTAGGAAGAATGACAAGTAAGTCAATTATTCACATAGAATTGCATAATTGGACCACTTTTGGTGCATTAATGAGCCACAAACAAACACAAACTCACAAAACTCACCATGGTTTAGACTTGGGGGAAGCCACCACCTTCCCCTTATAATATTCTTTGTGCTTGGCCATGGGACCAGCACTCAAATGTCTTTTTGTCTCGGGACTCCCAAGTTGGAGTCCCGAAATTCCTTAAATTGGGATTCCCACGACCTTGAAGGCCCATAATTTTGTGTGCAGACCTCCGATTGAGGTGAGGTCTAAAACAAAGTTGTAGCCCTTGTCAAGATCTTTCCAATGGTATGTTACATGTGACCTACAGGCAAGGAAATTAGGGCGATTCTTGACTTTTTGTGTTCTTTAGTCAAATTGTCAATTTGACTTTCGGCTTTTCTTTTGGCCATAACTTATATTTTAAATGCCCAAATGGGTCATGCAAGCCCATTTTAGACATATAAGTTCCAAGAGATTTCCAATGACATAATAAACTTTTTAATCCAATGAGTTTTGACCCCTTGCAATCACCCTTTGAAAATTGAGACTCCAATTCCCAAAGTGGGAGCTCATTTGGGAGTGTGAGGATTCATTCCCTCACACTTTTCTAAACTCCCGAGAGCATGAAATGTGACTCCTGGGCTTCACTTTTGGCTTGCACCTTTGCAAGCCCTTGCCTTGGTCACGAGCCCAAAGCTAGGGTTGCGATAATTGGCTACAATGTTGTTCAAATGGGAAGAAACATTAAAAAAGCCCAAGGCAATGATGACAAAAAAACTTAAAAGCAAGATGCTATTTTGTTGCTAAATTTTTGTACTCAAATCTTCACCCATGATGGAAAACATAGTAAAAAAAACCTTTTCATCCACTTGTCGAAGCACAAGAAGTTGAGTTCAATTGGTTGTTTTCAAATGTGAAACATAACCTCATGGAAATTTTTATTGATTGGGGCAACATCACCACAAGGCATGCTATGTGATTCCAATGTTATATGTGAACTTATTTTTGTTGTTATCATATTTTCATATTGACAACTAACAAATTTGTTATTATTGTTTTCCTTGCCCTTCTTGTGGAGCCCAATAAAATACACATAAGTTCATTTTGAACTTCATTTTTTTCATTGCTATTCAATGTTGTTGATTGTTATTGTAATAGATGGCTAGGTCCTCCCCTTATTGCATCATAGATATGAAAAACCAAAATTGTTTTTGTTCAAGTGCTTGTTATTCGCTTCCAAATGTCAACAATGAAAAAAATAGAGTAATAGATTCTATATGAATCCTCCTCCACTCAATAAAAAAA